>Ga0255055_10002377_pt1 | contig 13325 bp, 7 predicted proteins | sample JV7_2_27_MG_FD_188633 | JGI IMG/M metagenome (GOLD analysis project Ga0255055, IMG submission 188633) | Seawater microbial communities from Jervis Inlet, British Columbia, Canada - JV7_2_27 | ecosystem: Environmental > Aquatic > Marine > Inlet | place: Canada: British Columbia | collected...
TTGTTCGCTTTAAGGATTAGGAAAAAAATTTCACACCTTTTTTTTGAAAAAGGAGGAAAAAGAAAGTGAAAAAGTTAATTGTACTTTTTGCAGCTGTCCTGCTCGTTGCTGGATTTGCGCTCAGCCAAGGATCTGCAAGCGGTAACTTCTTAGGCAACGTTTCTGACGAAGAAGGAAACGGCTTGCCCGGTGTTACCGTCACCCTGTGGGGGGGTGTTATCGGTGAAATGACCGATGTCACCAGTGCCCAGGGTAATTACCGGTTCGTTGGTATTCCCATCGGAAAAGATTATAACCTCAAGTTCGAGCTTTCCGGTTTCAAAACACATATCAATGAGGGATATTCACTGTTAATCGGTCAGACGGTTACTGTGGATGCGACCTTGATCATGGCTACTCTTGAAGAAGAGGTCACGGTCTACAGTCAATCAGAACTGATCAATCCCAAGACAACCACGGTTGCCAAGAACATCACATCTGATGAAATCGCCAAGCTCCCCACCTCCAGAAATCCCTGGTCGATCATGCAGCTCGCACCCGGAATGCTCCTCGACAGGGAAGACGTCGGAGGAAACGAGAGTGGACAGCAATCAGCTTACTACGGTCACGGTGTGGCGGACGGCGACTCCACATGGCGTATAGACGGTGCGAATATCACCGACCCGTCAGCTATCGGAGCCGCACCGGCCTACCTGAACATGAATGCCTATGAAGAGCTTCAAGTCTCCTACGGCAGCAATGACATCACGGCTCAGACCGGTGGTGTTCAGCTCAATTTCGTGACCAGGAGAGCTGGTAACCAATTCAGTGGTATGTTCCACTTATATGTTGAAGATGAAATGTATCAGTTGGACAATATCGACAAGGCCGATGCAGCCCTCCTGCTTCCGGGTTATACATCTCCCGGAATCTTCAGACTCTACATGTACGGCGCCGACTTCGGTGGCCCCCTCTGGGAGGATCATCTCTGGTTCTACGGATCCTGGACCGTCCAGGACATCGATTCCCGGACGATCGTCCAGACGCATGATAAAACCTGGCTGATGAGTGCCTATGTCAAGTTCAACTGGCAGTTCGGCGACAACATGGGAACCATCTTCTACTCTTACGATGTCAAGGAAAAAGCTGGACGGACGATATGGGGTGCTGCCAGCCAAGGCCCGGGAACCCTGTGGGATCAGTCAGGACCCGGATCGCTTTACAGCGGAAACATCCAGCATGTCATCGGTGACCTGCTCTTGAATTTGAGAGGCATCTACACCGACGGCGGCTTTGCTCTCGATCCGAGAGGAACCGACATCGATGCCAACGGGATCAACTCAGGTCCTCCAGGAGTCTACTGGAACACCTCATGGGCCCCCTTCTATTATGTGAGCGGTTCTATTTACCACTACATGACAGACAGGAACCAGACGGACATCGCCTTAGATGCCAACCTGTTCGTCGAAGATCTTATGGGAGCCGACCATGAATTTCGATTCGGTGTGGACTTTGTTAACGCAGATACCACATCACAGACTCTGTATCCGAACCAGGTTATGACCTATGAATACTCTGACTTCGGATATCCTTTTGATGTCTTTGAACCCAACACCAATGGCGCGTTCGACGTTAACTTCAAGAGATATTCCGCCTACTTCAGCGACACACTCTCTTTCGGTGATCTGACAGTCATGGTGGGAGTCCGCTATGACCAGGAACAGGGAGCTCACAACGCAGCCACAAGCCCGGCCTTTAGTCTTGTCGGCTTCGACTACAACCCCTGGCCCGGTTATCTCGGTGCGAAATCCGTTCCGGCCGGAGATGTTGATGCGCAATTTCAGGTTATCTCCCCGCGCGTAAGCTTCACCTATGACCTCGGTGGAGAAGGCGTCAATGTCTTCAAATTGTCCGTGGCCCGTTACGGCTCGCAGAGCGGAAACTCCATCTCCTCATTTGTCTGGCCTCTGGGCGTCCGCTACATTGCTAACCTCTGGTTTGACGACGGCGACGGCATCGTTGAGCCCGGTGAATTCGTTGTTTCCGTTCCCGGAGTCAACGACGTGTGGTACGGCGGTTTTGACCGGACAGATCCCTACAAGGCTGTGTCCTCTAACATGTTCGATTCCGACTACAACTCTCCTCTCGTCGACGAGCTGATCTTCACCTATGAGAGAAGCTTCAGTCAGGACATCGCTGTGTCCTTAAGCCTCTTCTACAAGAAGAGACACAATACCAACCGGACGATCGGCATCATGGACACTGCCGGAACTCTCGATACCGCCGCAAACTGGTACCAGGCGGGACTAGATCCCAATTTGGGACAACCCTACTGGGAAAGATACGCACGTCCCCTCGCCAGCTACCGGACTAATTACAAGGAATCCTACTCTCGTTACATGGCCGCATCTGTTGTGTTCAAGAAGAGATTCTCCCAGAACTGGATGCTCGATGCCTCTTTCACTTTTTCTGACTGGAAACAGTTCAATGATTTATCCGAATCTTTCGACCAGACCAACTTCGATTACTACAACGAAGGCGTGGTCGCTCCTGGCTCCGGCGGTTCCGGATTAAGCGGAATCTACGTCAATGCCAGGTGGGAGGCCAAGATCGCCGGCCTGTACCAGCTCCCCTACGAAATCAACTTGAGCATGATCTTCCAGGCCAGAGACGGATACGTCGTTCCCTACTATGCCAACTTCAGCAGAGGCTCCGGTCTTGGAACCACCAGCATGCGCGAATACACACCCGGTGTTAAGTTTGGAGACGACAGACTACCTGTTTTCTGGATCTTGAACATGGGTCTCGAAAAAGTTTTCCATCCGTGGGAAAGAGCCAGCGTGGCAATTTTTGTCGACGCCTTCAACCTGACCAACAACGCCATCACCATGAAGCAGGAACCTAACCTGATGGGTGCCACAGATACGATCATGCGTATCCTGAATCCCACCGTGTTCCAATTCGGAGTACGCTTCGAGTTCTAAGCTGTTGTTCTGAGTAGATACACGAGTACAAAAGCCCTCCGGTCTTGAGGCCGGGGGGCTTTTTTTTTCTCCGGGGGAATGATAAAATATATATGGAGATACAACGGCTTAAAAGGAGACACGCATGAAAAAAGCGCTGTTCGTCTTATTTCTTATCATTGTTGTTCTGGTACTGGTAAATAGTGCTTCTCTCTCCCAAAAACTGAGAGGGAAAGGAGTTCTGCGAGGAACGATCACGGATGAAGAAGGAAATCTTATCGAAGGCGTCACCGTCAAGTTTGTCGACACCGTCTCCGGTACGAGTTTCGAAACAAAATCAGACAAAGAAGGCTATTGGTCAGAGAAGTGGATCGCGCGGGGGATGTACCATCTTGACTTTATGAAAGTGGGGTACGAGACAAAAAAAATCAGCATCAAAGTCACAGAACTGCAGAAAAACGAACCTGTAGAGGTTGTCTTGAGGAAGGTAGAAGGAATTGTCCTGACGGAAAACTTGATAGAAGTGATCCATAAGGGAAACGTTTTATTTAATCAAGAAAAATATGATGAGGCGTTGGCGATATACGAGAAAGCCATAGCAGAAAATCCGGATGCCTATATCATCAATAAAAATATTGCCAATACATACTTTGCCATGAAAAAGTATGACCTAGCCATCGAATATTACAAGAAGGTGGCTGAAAAGCAGGAAAACAACACTTCGACTGCCATCCTTATCGGAAACTCTTACATCAATATGAATAAGAATGAAGAGGCTTTAGAATGGTATGGAAAAACCGATGTGGAGGACATCGAAGATATTATTGCTTTGTATAATATCGGAGTTCTTTTTTTCAACAACTATGAATTTGATAAATCCATTACCTACCTCGAACAAGCTGTTAAAGTGGATGCCCAACATGCTGACAGCTTTTACCAGCTCGGAATGGTCTACCTGGCCGCCGGACGCAATGATGATGCTGTCTCCATATTCGAGAAATTTCTTGTCATCGAACCAGACACGGAACGGACAGAAACCGCCAAGTCCGTCATCAACATGTTGAAATAAACCTTTCCATGGCCAATCGAAAGAAATTTTTCTCCATCTTAGTCTTTTTTCTTTTGACCTGTACTGCAGTGATTTTTTCTGCAGAAAGATCCGCAGTGGAAAACATTGTCCTTATCACTGTCGATACCTTGCGTGCGGACCGGGTCAGCTTTTATTCTGAGCGATATCTCCAAACTCCGAATATGGACCAGCTTGCCCGAAGATCACAGGTGTTCATGCGCGCGTTCGCTCATAACCCGGTCACTCTTCCCTCACATGTGAATATATTGACCGGAACAACACCCCCCTTTCACGGTATCAGCGATAATGCCGGTTTTATTCTTGAAGACAGGTTCTTGACTATCGCCGAGGTCCTTCAGGAAAAGGATTTTGCCACAGGAGCCTTTATCGGCGCTTTTCCTCTGGACTCCCGCTTTGGATTGGCACAGGGATTCGATATCTATGATGACAGTTACGGGACCAAAAGTCCTCTTGAGTTTTTTTTCGTGGAGCGCCGGGCAGAAGAGGTTATCTCGCCTGCGATCGAATGGCTGGACGGGCAGGACGACCGATGGTTTTGCTGGGTGCATGTCTTCGATCCTCACCAACCCTACCTTCCGCCGAAGTCTTATTTCGATATATACCAAGACGATCCTTATTCCGGAGAAGTGGCTTACGTGGATGATCAGTTGGGGAGGCTGTTTGATTTCCTTGAGGAAAAGGGATTTTTAGAGAACACGGCCGTCATCCTCACCTCAGACCATGGGGAGGGCCTTGGAGACCACGGCGAGCAAACGCATTCCTATTTTGCCTATAATACGACCATTCACGTCCCCCTCATTCTCTACATCCCCGGCTATGCTCCCAAACAATATCAAACAAATGTCTCGCATGTGGACATATTTCCCACCATTTGCAGCCTCATAGGCCAGAAAACGCCAAAAAATGTCCAGGGCAAATCCCTGCTGGAACTCATCGAGAGAAACCAATCAGAGGACAGGCAGATATATTTTGAATCCATGACACCATATCTCAACCGGGGATGGGCTCCTCTCAAAGGATTCATCAAAGGCAATTTAAAGTACATCCATCAACCTATCGAAGAGGTCTACGACCTGGGTAAAGATTTTCAGGAGAACAGCAATCTTTCAAAAGATCATGATCTCGCCGGGTTAAAAAACAACCTGAGGTCACTAGAAGACTCTCTTAGCGGTGATGTCATCACAACCAGGACCCGGGACATTTCTTCTGAGACCCAGGAAAAGCTTCGGTCTCTCGGCTATCTTGTCGGAAGCTCATCTTCACGAAAAACTAAATTTACTGAGAAGGATGATCTGAAGACACTTCTTCCTCTCCAGACCAAGATGCTCCATGCCGTGGCGCTGCATCACACCGGGCAGACGGAAAAAGGTATCGAGCTTCTCAAAGAAGTCATTTCCGACAATCCTTCCTTCCCGATTGCTTTTACCAACCTGGCCACCATCTATCAAGAAACGGGGCAGAGAGGGAAGGCCGTTCAGGCCCTACGCGAAGGACTGGCTATCAACCAGGATCATGTGGGATTGATGTCTCGACTAGGCATCCTGCTTTCAGAGACAAAGCAGGTGGATGAAGCCATCTCTCTTTTAAAACGCTGCACAGAGATCGAGGATTTCAATCCGGAATATTGGAATTATTTGGGAATCGCCTATTACAGGAAGGCTCAGTTTCAACCGGCTTTAGATGTTTTTCAAAAAGCCATCTCTTTGGATGATGACTATGCTCTCGCTTATAACAACATAGGAAATATTTATTTGGCTTTGTATCTCAAGACAAATGATTGGAAACTGCATACCACAGCGGTGAGGAATTTCAAACTGGCTATCGAGAAAGATGCTAAACTAGCCTCAGCCTACAATGGTTTGGGGACAGCTTACAGTAGATCAGGGCGCATAGATGAGGCCATCACTCTCTGGAAACAATCGCTGGAATTTTCTCCTTCTTATGCTTTTCCCCTTTACAACCTTGGCGTCGCTCTTTTAAAAAAAGGAGATAAAGCTGAAGCGCTGAAGTATTTCCAAATATATAAAAATAAATTCTATAATTCCCTCTCGCCGGAGGAAAAGACTAAGCTCGATGATTATATCAGACAGAGCAAGGACAGTTGACCTGTTTTCATAACAGATAGAGAAGCAGCTCTATTAGACCGCATAGGATATATGACCATTTGGCATGATTCTCGCACAAGTCGGAATGAAGGAGCAAATATGAAAAAATCTAAAAAGAAGAATCATTTCATTGCTTGTATTTCTGCAGCGATTTTATGTGTTCTTTTTCTTTCTGGGTGCAGCACGAATAAAAACGTCAACCTCGATCCGGATCTGGAAGACATCGGAAGTGCCATTCAGCTCCTCATGACGGGAGTAGAGAGGAAGATCTATAAAAACATACGCGACCAGGCATTGAAGGAAGAGTTCATGGAAGAGTTCTGGAAAAAAAGGGATCCCGACATGAATACCGAGGAGAATGAGTTCAGGGATGAGTTCGAAAAACGATTAGCCTATGCCAACCTTCATTTTAAAAGCGAAGGAATTCCTGGCTGGAAGACCGACAGAGGCCGCATTTACATCTATCTGGGCCCTCCGGACCGGCAATACTTCAACAACATGCTCAATTATACCAACATAAAAGCCAGGATCGTCTGGGTCTACTACAGGTGGCAGGCAGGAGTTGAATTTGTAGACAGGACAGGAACAGGATCCTATACTATACAAATCGATATCCACCACACCCGGCGCTTGATGAATGCCATCGAAAGGGCAAAATTCGGTCTTATCTACAGTGACGAAACCGGTTCTGAAGCTGCCAGGAAGGTAAAGATCGACTTCGATCCGATGTCTCGACAACTCCTGGTCGAGATTCCGACGGATGCCCTTTTTTATAAAGAGGAAGGGGAACATCTCCTTGTCGACCTGCGTTTTGACTTCTATGTCTACACCGAAAACGGAGAGAAGATCGATTCGTTCTTTGAGATCCAGAATTACATGGAAAAGGAAAAAAACATGTTGGATATGGACGTTATCGTTTTTTCCTTTCCCTATGAGCTGCCAGCCGGCAACTTTTTCATTGATATGAAGGTTAGTGATAGCGAAGGAATCGGAAAATTCCGGAAGATCGAGAAGATCAAGACCAGGTGATAAATGAGAATGATCTTCGATTTAACATGTGAGATATGAACGTCTGGAGAGAATAGGTTGCAACGAAAAAGAAAGATCCTTTTTTGAAAAAGATAATAGTAAAAAATAAAATCATATCAGAATGATATTCTGATATTTCAGGAAAGAAATCGAATAGATGTATTTTTTTTATCATTCAGATTAATAGAGAGGCGATCATGCAGACAGTTAAAACGATCCTTGTCATCCTGTTTATTCCTCTTTTTGTTTTTTCGGCAGCAGAAAAAAAGAAAACTGCTAAGATAAAAAAGGACGATCTTCTTCCCACATACCAACAGTGGCTGGATGTGACCTCCTACATCATCTCTGAGGAAGAGAAAGATGTGTTCATGAAGCTCACTTCGGACAGAGAAAGGGATATCTTTATCGAAGCGTTCTGGAAACAGCGAGATCCGACCGAAGGCACCCCTCAGAACGAATTCATGGATGAGCATATGGAACGCTTCAAATATGCTAATGGGTACTACGGAAGAGGTGTTTCTAAGCCCGGGTGGATGACGGATCAGGGGCGCTATTATATCATCCTGGGAAAACCTCAGGAGATCGAGAAATGGATAAGCACAGCAGGGATTGTTCCCTGTCAGGCATGGTTCTATTATGGGGACAAATCACTCGGCCTTCCAACCTATTTTGTTCTGGTGTTCTTTAGAAAAGGAGGTTTTGGTGAGCTCAAACTCTACAACCCGCTATCAGATGGTCCTCAGGCATTGATCGAACATCCCGAGCAGCACGGAATCGAAATGTCCAACTACCGCAGCTGGTACTACAAGGTAAAGGAATTGGCCCCCACGCTGGCGCGGATTTCTCTGTCGATGGTTCCTGGAGAAATTCCGTATAATTTCATGCCCCCTCCTCGCACAAATTTCATCATCGCCAGGATCCATGAAGCTCCAGTCAGAAAAGTGAAGACGACATATGCCTCTCATTTTCTGGACTACAAAGGGTATGTCAGCACCGATTACCTGACGAATTATGTCGAGTCCTCCACAGATATCAGCATTGTCCAGGATCCTGTCATGGGCGTGAATTTTGTTCATTTTTCGGTGGTTCCCCAAAAAATATCCATCGACTATTTCCAGCCTAATGACCAGTTTTACTGCAACTTCACTTTGAGTGTGAGCGTAAGGAAGGAAGAGGAGGTCATCTATCAATTCACCAAAAACTTCCCGTTCTACTTTGAAGAAGACAATGTTCCTGCCATCCAATCTTCGGGCCTGTCCATTGAGGATTCTTTTCCTTGTCTAAGCGGGCGCTACACGATCATCCTTTTGATCCAGAACTCTGTCGGCAAGGAATTCAGCATCTATGAGGAAGAAATATTTATCCCTGAAGCGGGATATGCGCGTATCCTCGATCCTTTTCTTGCCTATAAATCTGATGCCAAATCTCCAAATGACCATTTCCCATACAGAGTTTTGAATCAAAAATTATCCATTGATTCCAAGAACACCTTCTCCTTGAATGATGATCTGCTGTTGTTCTTCAACATCACGGATATGACCCAGCCTTTATGGGAGAAAGGAAGAGTGGATGTGCGGATAAAGGGAGTCAAAGAGAACAATCCGGTTGAAAAGAATATCACCATTCCTCTCAAGGATATCATCTTCAATCCGACTCTGGATGTCCTCAGGCATCTTCCGATAAAAAGCCTTGTGCCTGACTATTACGAGATAGATCTTCACCTGATTGACGAAACAGGAGAGAGGATCGATGCAAAAAAACTGAACTTCGCCATCTCACCACAGGTCCAGGTCAATCATCCCATCTCCCTCTATAAGACTTTCCCTCTTACTAACAGCTTTATCTTTTACTACACCCTGGCATATCAATACGACAAAGCAGGCAACTTCGAGGAAGCCGAGTCCTATTTCGAAAAGGCGTATGGTTTGAATCCGTCCTATTTGAGAGGAATCTCCGGGTATGCCCATTTCATGCTAAAGGTCCAGAAATTTGATAAAGCCATGGACATGATCGAGAAAGTTAAAGATGTTGACGAGCTGCGATTCGACTATTTTTCGATCAGGGGAAAAGCCTTCATGGGCATGGGGAATTATGCTGAAGCAATAGCAGATTTTATCGAAGGAAACAAGATCTACAACAGCGATACAAGCCTGCTGAATTCTCTCGGATTCTGCTTCTACCAGGTCGGAGACTATGAAGAAGCACTCAGGGCTTTGAATGCTTCCTTAAGCCTTAATCCGGAACAAAAAGATATCGCCGAATTGGTGGAAAAGATCGAGAAAGATAACCGCTGATCTATTCCTTTTCAAGAACTGTGAAATCCACTTTATGTTGAAGGGTTTTTCCGCTTGCCTTGTCGGCTATGTCGATCGTGAGGGAGTAATCGCCGGATTCGATGTCTTGGATCTCTTGCTTTTCCGTTGTTTCTTCCCCCTTCGTTGTCCTGACAATAACGGTTCTCTTCAGCGGAAGAGGTTGACTGATAAAAGGATTTTCATAGCTGCCGGGGGCATAACGGATGATGGCTGTATCCTCTTTCATAATAGTGAATTTGACATCGATCTGGTATCTGCCGTCCGCACCGGGCTCAGTTCCGAAAATGAAAAACATGACCTCTAAAGTCTCACCCGGGGAAAATTCTTTGGTGAAACTCGGGGTGATTTTCAGGACGGAATATGTCAGACATCCCTTATGTAACTCGGCTTGACTCTCCGGAGCTGTCATCCTTTCCATAGAATTCATAAAAAAGACAGGGGTTGTCTCCATGGTATCGGTGAAGGCTGCCACATCTGGCATGGAACACTCTAAATATTGTATTCCTATTTTGTCGAGCGTAGGAGAAGCCATGGCCAAAGAAACAAGGTAATCCCCTGCGAAGAGAGGGTAACCTACGGTATAGTAGTCTTCTCCATCGGGGTTGTAGTCTGTGCTCTCCAGTTGAAAGTTATAGGGAATATAGACCTCTTTGACAAGATCTCCGACTGCACCATCTGTGACGGTGTTGATTTGAAGAAATAAATGGCCGGAGGCATATAGTCCGGAAATCTCTTCCTCGGATTCTTCAGGTGTTTCTTGAGCGGGTGCTTCTTCTCCGGCAGGAGCTTCTTCTGTTCCTGCAGGTGCCTCTTCTGGTTTAGCTGGTAAAGGCATGAAACCCAGGTCAGCGTTCTTGATCTTGAGAATGAAGATGGAGTGCATGTTTTCTCTGGTGGGAAGGTAGAGATAGTCGGTGATTTCAAAAGGGATGTCCATACGGGATTCCTTGGTTTGGATCCCGCTCTCGATGGCTGTCTTGACCGGTTGAGGGATGATGATCATTGCCGGGGTTTCTTCTTCTGCCTTTTTTTTCTTCTTCTGAGCCATTAAGTCAGATGCTGCAAAAAAACTTAAAACGAAGACGAGAAGGACAGGAATGATGAATTTTTTCGTTTTCATGTTGCCTCCAGAATATATAGATTTGTCCTCTATTGGATGGTTTCAGTGCAATTCACATGCCAACCTGATTCTACCCTGAAATTGAGGCCTTTTTCTGTCGCTGTGTAAAGACTTTTTACAGTGATCAGAAAAAAACATAATAACAAATTCCCCATGTTTTGACAATGAGTTGGGTGCGTTCGCTAGCTTCGCTATTGCCATGAGAAAGATCAATGAATGTGTAATTTGACACAACGCCGGTTCCTGTCCATCCTCGCCAAGTCTCTCTCCTTTCCCCCACCCTCCTGCACTCAAAAGGAATGGATCAATACACAGACATTCCTTAGTGATATCCAGAGACGAATAAACAATTTATTTATACCTATCCAAATTGGATTTCATTATTTTATTGTTGACGAAAAGAAATGAAGGGGAAGAAATATGTATAAATTGGATTCGATGACGGTTCCATATTACTCATTCCAAAGGGAATCAAAATGAGGTCAGTTCCCATTCCTTCTCTTCTTGCATTTGGGGAATCGATTATCTATCATAGATAATCTAGATGAGCTATCTCTCATCCATTCATCTTTAATTAAAAGGAGTCATTTCATGAAAAAACTAATACTTCTCATTCTCATTGCAGGACTGGTCTTCTGTTCCTGTACGAAAAAAGAATCAAATCCTTTCTACACTGAATGGGATACCCCATTTGGAACCCCTCCATTTTCTAAGATCGAGAATGGTCACTATCTCCCTGCTTTTGAGAAGGGCATGGAAGAGCAAATGTTGCATATCACCGCCATCATCGAAAATGAAGAACCGGCTACTTTTGAAAACACGATCGAAGCCATGGAAGCAAGCAGCGTCCTGTTGGATAAAGTGAGCGGTGTTTTTTACAATCTAAACTCGGCTCACACGAACGATGAGCTACAAACCGTTGCAGAAAAAATAGCACCCTTGCGGTCCAAACATGATGATGATATCGCCATGAATCCTGGTCTCTTTGAGCGGGTGAAAACCGTTTATGAGCAGAAAGATACTTTGGGTCTGACTTCCGAACAGCAGACTCTTCTCGATAAATACTACAAGGAATTCGTCAAAGGTGGTGCCAATCTGAATGATGAAGACAAGGCCGTTCTCAGGGGGATCAATGAGGAGCTCTCTCTCTTGACCTTGAAGTTTGGACAGAACATTCTTAAAGAAACCAATAAATTCGAAATGGTCATTAAAGATGAAAATAATCTGGCCGGTCTTCCTGATGATGTTATCTCAGCTGCTGCGGAAACTGCCAAAGAGCGGGAAAAGGAAGGAACATGGATTTTCACCATTCATAAGCCGAGCCTGATCCCATTCTTGACATATTCGGAAAAGCGGGATCTTCGCGAGGAGATGTTCAGGGCATATATCGATCAGGGAAATCATGATGATGAGCTTGACAACAAAGCCATCGCCACCAAGGTCGCTTCTCTTCGTGTCAAAAAAGCCAATCTTCTCGGTTATCAGACCCATGCGCAGTTGATCCTCGAGGAGAACATGGCCAAGACTGCGGAGAATGTCTACTCGCTTCTGGACCAGATCTGGAAACCTGCGCTGGAGAGAGCGAAAGAAGAGGCTGCAGAATTCCAGGATATGATCTATGCCGATGGAAATGACTTCAAACTGGAACCCTGGGATTGGTGGTTTTACGCAGAAAAAGTGAAAAAACAGAAGTATGCGCTGGATGATTCTATCTTGAGACCCTACTTCAAGCTGGAAAATGTCATTGAAGGCGTGTTCACCGTTTCCAACAAGCTCTGGGGGCTTCAATTCGAAGAAAGGACTGATATCCCCATCTACCACGAAGATGTGAAGGTCTTTGAGGTGAAAGATGCGGATGGATCCCATGTCGGTATTCTCTACGCTGATTACTTCCCAAGAGCCAGTAAGCGGGGCGGCGCTTGGATGAATAACTATAGAGAACAGTCGAAACTGGGAGGAAAAGAGGTCAGGCCCATCATCTGCAACATCGGGAACTTCTCCAAACCGACCGGAGACAAACCGTCACTGATCAGCACCGAGGAAGCGGCCACTCTTTTTCATGAATTCGGCCACGCCCTCCATGGCCTTCTGGCTGACACGACCTACAAGAAAATCTCCGGGACCAATGTCTCCAGGGATTTTGTGGAGCTTCCCTCTCAGATCATGGAGAACTGGGCCTTTGAACCCGAAGTGCTTAAGTTGTATGCCAAACACTATGAGACCGGAGAGGTCATTCCTCAGGAACTGATAGACAAGATGAGTCGAGCAAAACACTTCAACCAGGGCTTTATTACCGTGGAATACATGGCTGCCTGCTACCTGGACATGGACTGGCATACGCTTGCAGATCCCGAGGAAAAAGACTGTTTTACGTTTGAGACCGAATCGCTGGACAGGATCGGTCTTATCCCTGAAATCGTCGTCCGGTACCGAAGTCCTTACTTCCGGCATATCTTTTCCGGCGGCTACTCAGCCGGATACTACAGCTATATCTGGTCAGAGGTTCTTGATTCTGACGCATTCCAGGCATTTAAAGAGACCTCACTTTTTGACCAAGCAACCGCCCTGTCCTTCAGGCAAAATATTCTGGAAGCCGGCGGTACCGAGGATGCGATGATCCTTTACAAACGCTTCAGGGGAAGAGAACCCAACGTCGAACCCCTCCTCCAAAAACGCGGTCTGTACTGAAGGGGACGTCCTCCAAAGGGACACCCTGATCAATCG
>Ga0255055_10002378_pt1 | contig 13324 bp, 9 predicted proteins | sample JV7_2_27_MG_FD_188633 | JGI IMG/M metagenome (GOLD analysis project Ga0255055, IMG submission 188633) | Seawater microbial communities from Jervis Inlet, British Columbia, Canada - JV7_2_27 | ecosystem: Environmental > Aquatic > Marine > Inlet | place: Canada: British Columbia | collected...
GGTCGCGGATGGGTCGCTATTGCCATGGTCATTTTTGGAAACTGGGACCCGGTCAAAGGCACAATCGGGGCCCTTATCTTCGGTTTCCTGGATGCTCTGCAGCTCAGGCTTCAAAGCATCGGGCTGGAAATCCCCTTTCATATTTTCCTGATGATTCCGTACCTGTTAACAATTGTCGCCCTGATCAGTGTCTCCCGGCGCGCAGCTGTGCCTGCGGGCCTGTTGAAACCATACCGCCGGGAGGAAAAAGGTGGGTAAAAAAGAAGTGCCTAAAATGACTAAAATGAGCTAAAATGCCTAAAGTTATAGTGTCGCTTTGCTCCATCTTTTTTTATATAATTGACAGAATTCCTCAATTTTAGGCATTTTAGGCATTTTAAATTTTAGGCACTTCGATGAGAGGAAGACATGCTGGATCTCTTAATTCGAAATGCCAATCTGCCCGACGGGCGCAAGAGGATAGATATTGCCATTGAAAACGGTTCGATTGTACAGGTGGGGCCGGAACTCGATGCCCGGGCGACCCGGGAGATCGATGCCACCGACCGATTGGCGACACCGCCTTTTGTGGACAGCCATTTTCACATGGATTCAACGCTTTCCTATGGCCGGCCGCGCGTGAATGCAAGCGGCACCCTGTTAGAGGGCATCGAACTTTGGGGAGAGTTAAAACCGCATCTGACTGTTGAAAATATCAAAGCCCGCGCCAGAGAACTTTGTCATTGGGCCATTGCCCGCGGCACCCTGGCAATCCGCAGCCATGTGGACATCAGTGATGATAGCCTTTTGGCGGTCACTGCCCTTTTAGAGATCCGCGAAGAGATCAATCCTTACATCGACCTGCAACTGGTCGCCTTTCCTCAGGATGGCTACTTTAGATACCCCGGAAGCGTCGCCAATCTGGAGCGCGCTTTAGATATGGGTGTCGATGTCGTTGGCGGGATTCCCCATTTCGAAAGAACCATGGAGCAAGGTGCAGCGTCGGTAAAGGCCCTGTGCGAGCTTGCGGCTGAACGCGGGTTGCAGGTGGACATGCACTGTGACGAAAGTGACGATCCCCTCTCCCGCCACATCGAAACCCTGACCTTTCACACTCAGCGATTGAGCCTTCAGGGCCGGGTCACCGGCTCGCACCTGACATCCATGCATTCCATGGATAACTACTATATAAGCAAACTGATGCCCCTGATGGCCGAGGCTCGCGTTCACGTTGTCGCCAATCCGCTGATCAATATCACCCTTCAGGGACGTCATGACACCTACCCCAAACGCCGCGGGATAACCCGGGTAAAGGAACTCATGGAGGCAGGGATCAATGTCGCCTTTGGCCATGATGCACTGATGGATCCCTGGTACAGCTTCGGAACTTACGACATGATAGAAGTGGCCCACATGGGTCTGCATGTGGCCCAGATGACCGCAGTTGACCAGATGCAGCAGATATTTGAGGCCATCACCACCAACGGAGCCAGAGCTCTGGGGCTTGAAGACTATGGACTTGAGCCCGGTTGCCATGCGGATATCGTTATTCTGCAGGCCAAAGATCCGCAGGAAGCCCTGCGATTAAAGCCCGCCAGATTGTTTGTAATACGCCGCGGAACCGTCATTGCCGAAACGCCAGCGGTTGTCAGCCGGCTGGAACTGGCAGATCGCACGGTCGAGGTGGATTTTCGCTGGCCGCCTGATTGAGCGGCTTTCGCTCAATCAGGGACTGAGGTAGCGTCCCACCTGTTTGAAGACATCCGCGTGTGAAGCTTCCAGCCGGGTAAGAAATTGCTCCGAACGCACAAGCGGGCTCCAGAGCGAGAAGTCTTCCCGGTCAAAGTCCATCCCCACGGCCAGCATATCCGCGAGCGTCTCAATGAGATGATCATTGGGCTTATAAATCGAGTCGCCGATGTCACCCACCCAACAAAGGGGCGTGCCCTGGTAGCGGTCGTGCAGGTCCTGGTGGAAGTGGCGTGTCATGATGGTGCGGGGCTGAAGTCCCAGATCTGTGAACGGCAAGGACACACCTTCCTCGGCCACCTCAATCAGCGCCCCGTTGAAAACGGGGATAAGTTCAACCCCGTGATCGCCGCATATGCGGCAAATCCCCTCCAACCCCTCGAGGCTGGCGCAAACCGGAAAAAGAAATATCTTTTGGGGCCGGTGGTGCTGCAAGGCCTCCTCGACAAAATAGTTCAACGTTTGGCCCGAGGCAATGCATTCTTCCATAATAATCCAGGTTTCGTCTTGCCACCATTCGCCCACAAAAGAGCTCTCCACGATGTTCCAACCGCGAAAACCCGCGCCATCTTCAACCCGGGTAAGCTTTATGTAAGTGGTATCGAGAAGCCCGGACCGTTGGAGAGGAGGATTGGCGTCCAGCAGGTCTAGCGGACGCCCCCCCCAGAGGATGACAAATTGCGCCACTTTGCCATCGAACATCCGCTCGAAAAGCCGAATCATGTCATGACCCACTTCTTTTATCATCAAGAATTTTTCAGGTCCGCAGGCCTGGCGGCTGAGTAAAAATTCCTCGCCAGGTCCCCTGCCGGGAAAATCAACTACGTAGATCCTCCCCGGGAGGCACCTGTCGCGAAAAGCGTCGTGCTGGGTAATCCCTTTCACGAGCCATATGTCCTTTCCACCGCGCGACATCACGATCTCCCCGAGGTCTTCGAGGAAGATCCGGTTCTTATCCGTACCCATCTTCACGGGTTCCCTCCTTTTTGGGCGTGTGTTGTATCCATTGACCGGAATTCTTCTTTTTGCGAGGAAATATAGGATAAAGACAATAGCGTGTCAAATTCAAATTGGGAAAACAATTACCTATCCTTTAACCATTTTTTTTCACAACAATGATCGAAGGTTTTGCGGAAATCCAAGTAACCATATGTAATCATTTGGATATTTTTATTTCAATTTTGGCCGTAAATTTTGCATAGATTTTGCAATCTTCTTAAGTGGGAGCCGAAAGATCTTTAATGGTTCCTTGAAAGATTCAAAATCGCACCCTAAAGAATTTAATTAAACTTCCAGATGTCCGCCCTAAGGCCCGCCCGCCTGACAACACTGCATTTTTGCGATAAATTTATCAAACAGATAAAAGCTTAACACAAAGACTCGTTGTAAGTATCTCAGAGCACACTGACCGATGGGGTCAATAGGAAAGGAAGAACATGGTCCAACACATTGTCGCAAGCAATCCGGTTGAAAATCACTATTTGCACTTAAGGAAATCCGACAGCCACCTCCGAGCCGAAATAAAAATAAGCAGTGACGACCTTGGATACCAGTTTAAACTAAGGCAAATAGATGATCATCAGGGGTGTTTTTTTGTTAATAAAAATTCTTCCCTTTTAAGTCTGCTAGAGGTTGGTTCGGTACTGGACATGAAATATTGGACAGCTGACAAAATCCGGCGGATCAAATCTGTCAGAGCGGAGATAAACAATATTGCCAAACAGAATCATGAGCCATTTAAAGGGCATTATAAAGTCAGTTTGTCTATTTTGAAAACCAAGAGTTTAAAACTGGTGAATCCGCTGGATGCATTGTTAAAAGGGAGGATGGACTATAATTAAATTATTGCTCATCATTGCGGCAATAGGTGCTATATATTGCTTATTTGCATCCATCATTTGTCTGGTGGCAGCGTCTAAGGAAATTGAGTTGCCCGATATTGAAGATGTCGAAATCGTGGAATAATTGACGACCATAATTACGTATGGAGATCACGCCTTAAACTCCAAAATCCATGCAACCAAGATTTGCCATTGACACCTGGTTTTATTTCACCCTATTCTGCGCCCATCGAAACAGGATTTTTATCAAAAGAGACTAGAACCTATCTCAAAATAAGCAGTTCATCTTGGAAGGCAGAGGAAATAAGCTCCAAAGGTGCTCTAAAGTTAGAAGTGCCTAAAATGCCTAAAATGAGCTAAAATGCCTAAAGTTATTGAAATATGACTTATAATTTTGACCCGGATAGATGGTATGAAAGAGAGCGTGAAATGCTTGACGCCCGTCAGCGGGCAGGCGAGATCAGCGCGCAGGAATATAAGAAGGCCCTCTCAGAGCTTGATCGCCGGTATGATGAAATGCTGGATCGCCTGGACGGAACCTATCAGGTTCCCAAATAAATAGATCTCCACCCCCTCAGCAGGTTAAAGCCCAAAAATATAAAAACCCCGTTTCGCGAAAAAGAGACGGGGTTTTTGGTTTTACAAATTCGATTGATTTGGCCGGGTAGGATCGCTCAAGCCGGACGGTCATTGGAAAGTCCGAGAGATTCGACGATCTTCCCGGCAGATACTTCGGCGCCGTTAAGCATTATTTCACTTTCAGCCTCTACTTCAACATTTAGCTGCTGCTCCAGCCCTTGCGCTAATGTTTTCCAGTTGGCCTCACTCTCTTTCAGAACGTAAATTAAGTTGGGTTTCGACTGACTTATTTTACGTACATGTTCTTCCTGTTCCCTGTCGTTCATACCCCTAACGATGACGACAGATGGAACCTTTGCGGCCATTATGTCCGTCAGGCTGTTATAGCCACCATAAATGAGCGCCACCCGGGAATTTGCCAGCGCAGCTAAATAGCGGTCACTCACATTTTCAACGCTACAATAGGGAATTTCATTAAACTGAAGTTTGATGTTGTTGGCCTCTGCCTCTATTTTTTTTAGGTCGACAAATATTTTCCATCTACCATAACGCTCGCCCAGCTCGGACAGGGCTTTATACAGGTTCTCCAAAAAGGTCAGTGAGGTTTCACTCAACCAGGGAACTGCGATGGTACCGGCATATTTTCCGGAATTATACGGTGTCCAGTGCTTCATTTCCAAAAATCGGGATACATACCCCGTCACGATGGGCTTTGTGCTAAAGTACTGCCCGATCGCATTGGGAATTTCGTTCCCCAATACCTTTTCATCGCCGTACCACAACAGAGAGTGATAGTGCTCCTCGAAAGCATTCTTTGACAGCTCTGACCAAATTGCGGCAACTTCTCCCACCACAGCACGGATACCAAGGATCCAGGTGGTATCCGTTTCTTTGGTTATTCTTAGAGCAGGCAGTAATTCGTCGCGCTTACCCAGCGGATCATGATCCACCAGCACACAGCGCGGTTTGAAGTTTGTTATGATTGATTCCAGGATGCTGGCTCTCGCCGGCCCCAGGTAACAATTTTTAATATTGGTATTCCCCAACCGGCCTTTTGATTTTCCCGCGATGATCTGAGTCTCGTATGAAGGCAGCTTCATCCACTCCAAGGGACAGGAACCCACCAATGTGGCTGTCTGTTTGAATCCCGATACAAAAAGAACTTTTAGCCGGGGAAATAGTCTTCGCAATGCCATGCCAATCGTTACCCCACGGCTAACATGGCCGAAACCACGGCCGTCGTGTGAATAAATAAGAACATCCAGTCTCGACTTATCTATACCGGGGGTAAATGGCATCAACATAATCTCCCTGATCCCCCTTTTAAAAGAGGGGATCTGAAATGGATATTAAAAACATATCGAGAAAAGGACATACCTGTCAAACACTGCGCTCGAAAATTGCGATTTTCCGCACCTTCTTTTGCACCAATTATTTTTTTTGCATGATAAAAAATTCATAACCATAAAACATCGAATATTTCTTATAAAAATTTATTTCGTCCCTAAACCCTTCAAAAACACCTAACGCAATCTTGTTTCCTTGGTATTTCTTATTCAGACCGGGTAATTCTTTTTCAATCGGTAAATAATAACTATTTAACCACGCTGATTCTGGTAATGTGAAGTTTGATATTAAGTTAAATCCTTCTTCCAGAATTACTTCGCTATTGTCTTTAATATTTTTTATGTTCGGATACTCATTCTCAAAGTATTGAATAACGCTATCAGGTGGGTTACGTGCGGTATAAACAAGTTCTGTTACAGCTAGGTAACCTTTGTTTTTTAACAAATGATGACATCGTTTTAATCCATTTTGAAATCCCATAAGATACAACGCGCCTTCTGACCAAATGATATCAAAGGTGTTTTCGTCAAAATCCATATCCAGCATCGATAAATTCTTGGGGATTATCTTTTCATCGAGTCCTTCATTGCTTGCTTGTTCCATTAATTTATTAAGAAATTCTTGATGATTATCTAAAGCAATGATTTTCCCATTTGAAATTTTTGATAGTTCAATGGTCTGTACTCCGGGGCCGCATCCAATATCCAAAATGAATGGATATTTTGGCGGATTAGGGATGGCATAAAAAGCACGTCTGGTAAATTCATTATCACCAGGCCCGCATCGTGGTAAAGCCTCACATAATTCATACAAATATTCAATTCCTTCCATAGAATACCTCTTTCTTTTAAATAATTAATGAATAGAGAGAAGGTTCTTCCGCATCCGTCCGTAGTAGATAGCTGCAAGCCAGGCACCCAACCCGCCGATGCCCAAAACGCTGAAGGCCCAGCCCCAGTTGTAAAATACCCCGTTTTGCGTAACACCCGCGTTGGTCAAGTCCAGAACCGCACCAAGCACTATCGGCGATATGGCTCCGGCCCCGAATCCCAATACGGAACGCAGTCCGAAAGCTGCGCCCATATAGGATGCGTTCACCGATTCCGTCAGCGTGGCTGACAAGATGGGCGAATCCCCCAATCCGGAAAACGAGTAAACCACCCCCACCAGGATAACGATGGAAACGGGTAGCCCGATGGTCCAACCGAATGAAAAGGAGCATAAAGTGCTAACACCCGCCAAACCCACCATCAGCGGGGCTCGCCCCAATCGATCTGAAAGCCATCCCATGGTAAAGGATGCCGTCAAGCCCATCAGATGAAAACCGGCCGTAAGATGCGCCCCTTTTCCTACCGCCTGAACGCCCTCATATCCACTGATTGCCAGGGCGGCTGCCAGGAAGGCGGGCGTCCAAGCCCACATGCCTAAAATCTCCCAGCTGTGTCCTGTATACCCACCAATCAATGTCATTACCGGCCGGTTCCGTAAAACTTCGCGGCTGAAACGTTGTCCCTTCTCACGAGGTGGTTTGCCTACAAGGGTCCGGTAGAGGGTGATCCACGCCAGCATCGCCCCCACCGCCGGGCCTGAGCAGGTGAGCCAGAAAGCCAATTTATAGCCGCCAGCGGGTATGGCAACACCGCTTAGTATCAGCGAGAGCGCATAGCCCAGAGATGTGCTCGCGATAAAAAACCCCATGGCCCGGCCACGCTTTTCAATTGGATATCGATGGGCGAGAATGATTAGACCTGTGGTATAGTTGCCGCCCATGGATAGGGCAGTGAACATGTATAGCACCAGTCCCGAAACATAATCGCGGGCCCATCCGGCAAATAGGAGTGCACAAACCGCGCACGCCGTCATGGAACCCAGATAGAGCTTTTTGGGACACAACCGGTCCGCCAGGAAAGAGAATATCACCAAAGATACCGCATATCCTAGCTGAAACCCACCGGCAATACTGCCGGCTGCAGCAGCCGACATTCCCCACTCCCGCTGCAGCACCGGCAAGGTCGCAGCATAGGTCATGAATACCACGCCATTGAAGGTCCTAGCCAGACAAATACCAGCAAGCCACCAATCGAATTTGGTTTTGAACTGCAACGGGTAACCCTTCCCTCTGGTCATAAGAAATCGGAACTATTGTCCGCTAATTTTGTATGTGCCGTTTTCTTTTTTAACGCCACCAACTCGCTCCAGGCGTTCCAGATGTTTTTGCATCATCGATTTTTCACTAATGCTCAGGTCCCAGGCCCCATTGGCCAGTCTGTGTCCACCATAGATGATGCCATGGGCCGTGATCTCCTGCAGTGTTTTTGGTCCTGAAGCCAGGAACCTCAAGAGCTTTTCTTCCCTTTGGTAAATTACATCTATATAGCGCTGGATATGGGCAGGGTCGCCATCCATAATTCCTTCTTTCCCATGGGAGACCAGATAAACGTCAGTGTCTATTTCTGCCAGGCGCTGCAAAGATTTTATGGTATTATCGATGCTGGAGGCGTTATCGCCATAGTAGGGGCCGAATTTCACCAGATCTAAATCGGCCAAAAAAATCACCCTCTCATCCAAAAAATGAAATGATAAATGCCCTGCAGTATGTCCGGGGGTGTGCAGCACCTGAACGCGGGTTTGGCCGAACTCAAGGATTTCTTCGTCCTCAAGCAAACGATCCGGCTCTTTGGGCTGGTACTTCAGGACCTCTGTTAAGAATTGAGCCCAGGCTGCAGTGGTTTTTTCATCCATTTCATCTGGAGGAAAAAACTGATGTATAAATACATCCATATCTTTGAAAACATCGGCGTCCAACTTATGCACCCAGAGTTGTGCGTCAGGAAACAGGAAATTGTATAGAATATGATCTTCATGTCCATGACTGTTTATAACTACTTCAATGGGTCGCTCCCTGTGAATTGATAATAGCTTTTCTTCATTGCAGGCAGGGTCTATAATGGTGCGAATATTATCATCAATCAGGACGCTGTTGCTCTGGGGATATTTTCCGCCGCGAATAAATCGGACCTTACCTTTTTCGAAATCAAACATAGATTATAATCTCTCCTTGATAGGCGAGGACTACACATTTCAACAAAGGTCCTCTTCCTTGTGATATTAACCAACCACTTTATACCATAAGTCAATGCGAGTAAAACGAATTGAGTAAATCCCAATATGCAATTTGGGATTTTGTAGATTGGGTTAAAGTCGGATGAAATCTTGCTGACCAAAACTTGCATATCATGACAGAATACCCAATACCAGCGAACTACCGATACATTTAGAAATGTCCAATGATTAATTTTCCAAAAATATCCCAGATATTAAATGCTATCCAAATTGAACACTACTTGCCATAGTTCGCGAAACGTCCGACTGTATGATGCATACGTAAGTTTTCAATAAATTGCGAGGATTTGAATTGTGTAAAGCGTGCCTTAACTGAGCCTTTGAAGGTGCTCGAAAAATTTAGGATTAGCGAACGGAAGATGCAAATTATTGTGATGATGGGTTCATAGCCGAAACCCACACTCCAGCCAAAGTGTGGGTTTCGTATACCTAATATACAATCTCGGAAATTAACGCAGGTGGCGGATTTTTACACTTGATATAAAAGTGATATCACAATGATAAATTATTACAGCAGGATACTGATTATTTGGAGATAGTACAGGATTTTGAAACCTCAAAAAACCTTTGATCTCAGAAAATATAACAGGTTTTAAGATAAAAATGTAAGACACAACATATGGTATATAAAGAGGCGTAATAAAGTTACGTCATTCATTCCAAGGATTCCAAGACCTCTTTTGCTTGCTTCAGGTGCACTTCAGCCTCGCATTCATCAAAAAGTCGAATAGCCTGAGAGGTGCATTCTTTAGCCTGCTCGATTTGTTTCTTTGTCTTATGCAGGAGTCCTAAATCCAGATAGGCCTGTCCCATAATTCCTCTGGCACCGATTTCTCGAGCTTCTTCAATTGCCTTATTGAAGTATTCTTCAGCCTTTTTGGCGGCAAATGGGATGTTTTTAGCCAGAAAGCCAATGTTTTTTATCAGCAAGGAGAGATTCATTGGGCTTTGTACTTGAACCATCTGTAAATAGATTTTTCCCAGTAAGTGCATAAAGGTGGCATAACGCCATTTATTCCCGTTTTCGAGAAATACTTGTGATGCATCTTTTACAATTTTTATTCCTTTGCTCAAATTTCCTTTGGAAATCAAAACAATACCCTGCAAACCCTGTACTCCTCTTTTAATAAAATCAAATCCAACGTCCTTACTAAAACTCATTACCTCTTCAAGAGTACTTTCGGCTTTCTGCAACTGGTCGGTTGCCACATAACAATAGCCAATCATTGATTTTGCAACATAGGATACCATTGGATCTACTGAAACCTGGTTTGATTTCTGAAAGCACTCAATGGCCAATGGTAGGTCGCCAGCAGTATAATGACCCCACCCGACAAACATATGGCCCATGGTCGTCATTCGATTGTCGGATTCTCTTTGGCCATAGTCCAGAAGGATCTCTCCAAGTTCATTGGCCTTTTTGCTCTCTCCTCTGAAAAAGTGGGCGTATCCCATTGCAACTGCTGCAAATCGATAGAGTTCTTTATCTGCTTTGAGAAGTCCGGATATCTTTTGTGCCCTTCGCCCAAAGACGACAGCATCGTATAGAAGGCCCAAGTCTGAACAGGTTCGAGAAAGCCAAGCACAAGAATACCCAATGACCTTATTGTTCTTGATTTCTTCACCAAGCTTGAGGGCCTTGTCCAAGAACTTGTAAGAATCTCTGTATTTTCCCTTGGCCCACAGGGTCAAGCCGAACCAGGCATAAAAGATTCCTAGCTTTTCATTATCATTCATCAACCCAGGTAGATTTTCATGAGCTTTGAGGAGGTCAAACAGTTCTCTGTAAACTCCACGGTAGTAGAAAACAGATGCCCACTCGATGATGAGATCAATGAGTATCCTTTCATCATCCTTTGTCATTTCAGATTTAGCAGATAAAATATCGAAGCTCTCCTTAAAGTACTGATGAGCTTCCTCTAGCGAATATCTTCTGAGGCTTTTCGACCCCGACTTCATAAGGTAATGAACGGCTTTATAGATAGACCTTCCGCGGCTGAAATGAAAGGCCAGAGTCTCATAGTATTCAGGAAGTCTCTCATTAAACAGCTGCTCAATCACAATGGCGATTTGTTCATGAATTTCCTTTCGTTCCCTTCTCAGAAGCCCATTATACGCCACCTCCTGAGTTAGAGCGTGCTTGAAAATGTATTCCAAATCTGGTTGAAGAGACTTTGTTCTAATCAAGTCAAATCGTTCAAGGTTGGTGAGACATCGGTCTATGTCTTGTTTTAATTCTGTGATCCTTTTGAGAATCTCGTAAAGAAAAGCCCTCCCGATTACCGAAGCTTCTTGGAGTATCCGTTTTGACTCATTTTCTAGCCGATCGAGCCTTGCAAAAATAACTCCATGAATTGTTGGAGATATTTCGCTCTCGCCGATGGGTCTTGTGATCCTCCAACCACTATTATCTCGGATCAAGGTCTCCGTTTCTATCAATGAATTGACTAGTTCTTCCAAATAGAACGGATTCCCTTCTGCCGTGTCCTTTACAAAACGCTTCAAATCAGAAGGAATGAACTCTGTCTTTAGTAGAGATTCCAACATATCTTGTGCTTCCGAAAGGGAAAGATCCTGAAGTTGAATCTCATGATATATCTTAGCTAAGGCGTCAAGCTGATGACTCGCAAAAAGACTGAAGGTGGGCCTGTAAACACAAAGCACAATCGCAGGTTGCCGAATCTGTAACAAGGCGTTGCGGAGTAATTCCACAAAAGAGGGATCAGCCCAATGAAGATCCTCCAAGCAGAAAATGGTTAGCGCTTTTTGGGCAAGGGCTGAAAGAATCTCCTGGGTCGCATCTTGCAACCGGAGCTTCCAAAACTCAGGACTCACATTTTCCACCTCGGGGTAACTCAGGGCGTAAAGGCTTCCTATATACGGAACAACATCTTCCGTTTTCCCCACCAGGTCTTTTGTCCCCGATTCAATTCTTTTCCTTATCCTCTCTGGTGGATCACCTTCTTCAATTTGGAATACTCTATTCAGTAGGTCAATTAATAAGGAATAAGGAATGTTTTGAGCATAAGAATAAGCATGTCCTTCTAACCATTGAATTTCCTTTAGATCCAGTGTGGTTTTGAACTCATCAACAAGTCTGCTTTTTCCCGTGCCTGCATCTCCGCAGATGGAGAAAATCCTGCCTTTTCCCTCGCGGAGTTTTTCAAAGGCCTCTCTCAGTTCGGCCAACTCCACCTTTCTTCCAATGAGATCTGCTCTTAAGCCAGAAAGACGGTGTACAGTAGTTGGTCTCTCCTTCGGAGATAACACTTTGTGAACCTGGACAGGTTCTGTTTTGCCTTTGACCGGTGTTGGCTCCAGGCTTTCAAAAGCATAATGCCCCTCAGCAAGGCGATAAGTATCCGCACTGACCAGAATCTCACCCGCTTTAGCCAGACTGCCCAGCCGGGATGCAAGATTAATGGTTTCCCCTGCCACACCATGGGTGCCTTTCTCCATGTCCACTTCACCTGTGACGACTAGGCCTGTATTGATACCTGAATGCATGGTAATGGGTTGCCCTATTTTCTTTTCTAATTCGGGACTTAAGCCGTCGACCAGGCTGTGTATTTCGATAGCAGCCCTGATTCCTCTGATCGGATCGTCCTCGTGTGCATTAGGGATACCAAAAATGGCCATGACCGCATCGCCGACAAATTTCTCAACAAATCCCTCGTACTTGTCTATTACCTGCGAAATTTCGCTGAAGATTTGGCTTGTGATTTCTTTTACCTCTTCGGGGTCAAGCTTCTCTGACATGGCCGTATATCCAGAGAGGTCAGAGAAAAGGACAGTGACATGTTTCCGCTCACTTTCTCTTTCTGGGACGGTCTTCTCTTCTACAGCTTCCTCTAACTTTTGGCCGCATTCATCACAAAACTCCGCAAGTAGCGGTAGTTTTTTGCCACATTGAGGGCAGTTGAGGTCAAGTTTTTCTCCGCACTTGAGGCAGAATTTGGCTCCTTCTCTGTAATCAAACTCGCATTTTGGGCATTTCATCTTTGATATCTCCCGAGTAAAAACAAAAAACCCCCACCAGGGCAAATCAGTTCGTCCTAATGAGGGCTTAACTCTGACCTTAAATGCATACACCCTACCTCATATCAGGGGGTTAAAGGCCAATAAATGAAAAATACGACGGAGTGGTATGCATAATACGTTGAATATGATCCTGTCAATGGTTCATTGCACAAAAGCGGAAGGCACAACATATTGCGGTTGTTCTTCATACAATAAAACTGCAGATATTGTCAAAAACCCAAATATCAGCCAACTACCGATACATTGAGAATAACCACGGTTCGGGCAACGTGGTGATATCCAAAGAATCGGAACGGAATATGGAGCAATTTGGGAGCCAGATTCCGCCACAAACCTAACTCGGTTAAAAATACATGTTTCAAATGGATATCACAAGCGGTTTTATAAGATGGTCTGTTAAAGTCAGATACGGATGTCCCGCCCCCAAAAATCCATCCTTAAATTAACCTGCCGGTCGGCCCAAAAAATTTTCCGAAAATTATATTTAGGATTATCTTGACTTGGCAGCCGGTTTTTATGATATCTGTAATTCTACCAGAATGGTGATACCATCTACATATATGCAGTTTAGGGTAATTTGTGATATTTTATGATATCACAAGTTTTCGGAGGTGTGATTTTCTACAGATCAATATATCACCACTTTCAGAACCATTGATTATTAT
>Ga0255055_10002379_pt1 | contig 13322 bp, 24 predicted proteins | sample JV7_2_27_MG_FD_188633 | JGI IMG/M metagenome (GOLD analysis project Ga0255055, IMG submission 188633) | Seawater microbial communities from Jervis Inlet, British Columbia, Canada - JV7_2_27 | ecosystem: Environmental > Aquatic > Marine > Inlet | place: Canada: British Columbia | collected...
ATTTGTTCAAAGGAAGGGGTTACTCCATCCCCTCTATTTTGCTCTAGTTGATTTGTGTCTGTATTATAAAATACAAATCCATTAGGAGGGGCAGCAAAAGCGTTTCTTTCAGCTGAAGTATGTGTGGGAAATTGTATCCCATCTTCTGTAACGTAATATTCCATAATATTATCCTAAAATTATCCATGAAGAACCATTATATCCTTCAAATTGGGCTGAGGTTGTGTTATATATTTGTAATCCTGCTGCTGGTGAACCAATAGCATCTCTTTGTACAGTTGTCATTCTAGCATTAAGGAAACCACTTACAGTACTTTGTACTTCTAGACAAGCACTAGCATTTCCTTCTTCTGCTGTAGACATGTTAGTAGCAATAATTACATCTGCTCCACCAGTTGCAGAGGGTGTTTTAAGTACTCTTCTGCTGCCTGACACAATAGATGGTCCTCCACCAGCTCCAGTTGTATTATCCATTCTATCATCAGTAATACCTGTCCAAGAATATCCACTTATATTAGTTCTCCCAATTGACGCTAGGAACTCTCTAGAGAAGATATTAGCGTATCTAAGTCCTGAAGTACCCAAACTCACTATATGGTTGCTTAGAGGCTGCAAAGAATTACTTGCAGAACCCCATGCTACACCTATTGTAGATGAATCACTTGCAGAACTAAAGGTCCCACCTGCTGCAGATACTTGTAAAACACTTAATCCATCTGAAATATCTGATGGGAAACTAGTATCTGCTGGAATATCAGATAGTAAAGCTAATGTTCCAGTTTCAGCTTTTACAGTTACCACTCTATCTGAAGTTGATACTAAAAAGTCAAGTCTAGTTTCAAACCCTAATGCACCACTTCTAGCTAATTGATTTACATAAAGAGTATTATCTGTCTTCATTGTAAATCCACCACTTGTAGCAACTGCTACAGAGTTAACTAGTCCTATAGCAAGTCCTACATCTGATGCAGATACTAACACAGGTCTTTTTGGGTCCATAGTAGAATTCTTAGTGGCTAAAGAAGGGTCAAAGATAATTATATCCCCTTCACCTGCGGAACCTCCTCCTAAACCTCCAGCTCTAATGGATATAGCTTCTCCAGCAATATTGTTAGCCATTTCAATAAACTTCTGCCCAATTCCAATAGAATTGTTGAAAGATAAGTATTGGTCATATGCTGCTCCCCATAAGGCAAAATAAGTAGGATACATTTCAAATCCAACTTCACCATAGTTCAACTGGTCAGTAGCTAATACTATTTCGTTATCATTACCAAAAGGTCTTAGGTTAAGTTCACTACCACCACTAATGGATGCTAGTACTTGTCCTGCTGAAAGTTCAATATCATTTGGTCCTGTTACTTTACCTAAAACTAAAGTAGCTGCTAAATCTCCCCCTCCAGAAGGAAGGTCTGCAAGAGTTGCAAAAGGATTTGCCACACTTGGGAGAGTAAGCGCATTTACTAAACCATCAGAAATAGCTGAAGTTATATTGAAAGCTGCAGATGCGGTAAAAACAGGGTCAACTTCTGCACCACTACTTGCTTTTATATCTGCTATAATTGCCAGATAATCATTAACAGTAAATTCTATACTATATCGGTCTTTTGTTGTTGCCTTTTTTTCTAATTCTTGCTCTGTTCTTAAGATGGCCATTATATATTATTTTTTCTTAGGTTTTTGCTTTGCAGCTTGCCTTTTGATTTTGTTATCTTCTTTATTTTGTTCTGCTTGCTGTTTAAGTTTCTTTTCCTCTAGGTCTAATTTTCTAGTATTAAAGTTAACATTGGCTTTTAGCTTTTCTATTTCTAATTGGTCTGGAATACCATTATCATTTGAATCTTGGTCTTCTTGATGTCTAAAGGAATTAATTTCAGCAACTTCAATTTTAGTCTGATTATCCCTATCAATTTTGTAGTAATCTTTCTTAAGTTCAGCTTCTATACCTTTAGCCTCTTCTTGGGCAATTTGCATTTGACCCTGTTGTGCTTGTTGATTAATTTGGTCTTCTCTTGCCATTATTCTATCTTCAGCTGCTTTCAGTTTTCCTTTAACATCTGCAAAAGACTTAGAAGAATAAATATCAGCTACTTGTGATAAGAGCATTTTGTCATTTTGCATAGCTGCATGACTCAGGTCTTTAAGTGCCTGTAAAGCTTCTATATCATTTGATGCATCTGATACAAATACTCCATATTCAGAATCGCTAAACTCTCTACCATCTACAGAAAAGAAAGAGGTAGCTAAGTCATCAGATACATATTGTAACTTCTTACTTGACTCACCCCAGGCTTCTTTAGCCACTTCTACTAATGTAGTTAGTACTCTTTGTTTAGTCCAATTATGAATTTGAAACCACTTCTCAGTTATATGAGAAGATTGTGTTACTGCTCTCTGTGTATTTCCTACCTTTTCAGAAGAGGAGATTGCTCCCATTCTTTGGTCTGTTACTCCTGAAAGTTCTTGTAACTTTGTTTCAATATATTCTAATAAAGATATATGTCCTTGTATTGCTGTTCCTGTTTCAAGGTCTAATGCCTTGTTTCTATCCACAGAATTACTGGTAAGTTGTCCAGTTGATTGTCCTTTTTTACCTTCATTGAATGAATTAATAAATCCAAACTTCATAGCAGTAGCATAGTACATCCACTTTTCTACATCCCATCCATCTGGTATGAGTGCTATATCTATTAAGGCAATTTTACCTTGGTTAGTTGCAATAAGTAGTTCTGTTCTGTACCACATTACAATATAAAGGTAAATCCAAGGAACAAGTCTATCCATTAAGGATACAGACTGTGAGTTGGTAGCATTATATACAGTTCCTATATATCCTGAAGAACATCTAGAGATATTATCCATTCTTCTAAACTGTAAATTCTTGGGTTTCATCTTTACATGAATGTCATCACCTATCTGATGCCCTTCCCAGTACTCATTAATCCAGAACCAAGATATTTTTTCTTCAGCTCCTGGTTTATAAGATTCATCTACAGTTGTCTTTTGCTCGATGCCTAATTCATTAGTAAAAGTAAGTTCACCTACTTTTCTTTTGGACTTCCAAGTTACATGACATACTCTAATGTTTCCATCAGAGTCCCATACATTATTTTGGCTAATAACTGAAGAACTTGCATCTTGAGAACCTATAACATGTCTGTCTGGTAAAACAAACTCTTGATTTCCAAATGCATTTTTATCTCCTATATCATCTCTTTCCAAGTCATCAATTTCAGATGGGGTCAAGTCCTCATAATAGTAATCAACAATTTCTGATATAGTCATATATGTTTCTTCTACAATAATTTCTGCTTCGTCTAAGAAGTCAGAATTATGCGGTAAAAGTGCAGATATCTCTATTGGATTACATCTTCTTGCTCTAGGCTCATTTGCAATCACATCTAAATGATAAATCTCTTCACCCCCTAATAGGGCATCCTCCCAGCCTCTTTGGAATAATTGGTCAAGCTTTAGGTCTTTCTCTAAGTAAGTAAGGATATGTGCAGCCATTTGTTCTCTCATATCTTGATACTCATACTTAAAGTACTTATCAATTTGTTGAGGTGTCTCTGGTTGTTCTTCTCCTTCTTCTTGTGGACCTATCATAGAAGCTAATTGCTCTTGTAAGGCAAACTTAACAGCTTCTTTTCTTTTGTCTTCTTTAGCACTAATAGCATCTCCATTTACTGCTCTAACTACATATGAGAATTTTCTCTTGGTTTCTTCACCAAAAAGTAAATCAAATATAGGAGTAGCAATAGGATAGTATTGCATATTAGCTGGAAAGTCAAATCCATCTTGAGCTAGTCCAAAAGGATTACAAACATATTCTAAATCTTCTTTATTAAACTTACCATTATATAAGTTATAGTTTCTAATCTTTTTGGATTTAGGCGACCTACGAGTATTATCATACAGTGCAGTTAAGTTAATACCTGCTTCTATACACTCTTTAGCCCACTTATCTGTTTTCTTAGACTTAGCTAACTTTTGTCTTGGGAAAGTTAATGACTTGATTATGTCCTTATTCATAAATTAGGAATATCTGCAAATATAAAACTAATATTTGTTAAATAAAAGTCTTTTCCTGCCTTAATATAAATAATAAAATTTTTTTATAGCCTAAAGTTTTTCTTTTTTGTAAACAATGGTTTATTCCAAAAATCGGAATTCATTATGTCTGTTTTGTCAACTTCTTGCATCTTCTTAATATCTTGCTTTCGGGTTTCTTGTATAAAATAGATAACCATCATGAATGCCATAGCCCTATCAAAGTTACCTTCATTATTATAAGCAATAAGTTCTTTAAGTAAAGGGATGCACCTAATCTTATGTAGATTGAGTACAGCAGAGTCTGCCTTATCATTGTATGATTCTATTAGCCAACTCTTTATTAGTTCCTCTCCGTGTCTCTTAAGGGGCCCATTGATGTGCATACCATATCCTCTATTAACTCTAGAGTTCTGGAGTACATCTTTAATTATCTCAGGTTGCTTCTGCAATAAGTATAAAGAATTAACACCTTCAAAGTAATCAAAGATTCCTTTTCTTTCATTCTCATATAACAACTTAGCATTATAATACATTAGAACTCTCCTAACATTTTCATAATACTGCTTTGCAGTAGAAGGCCTACCTGTATACTCAGCTACTACTTCTTTTTGTAGTTTATCATAAACTATAAGAGAACCTAATGAGGTTGTACCTGCCTCATCATGGTCATAGGGGTCACATCCAGCTAGATATCTACCATAAGGTATAACTCCCTCTCCATCCTCATAAGGATGGTTATAAATAACTAAATTACCCTCTTTATTCTCCTCTTGCTTAAGAGGATAAGAATAAATAGGCTTTTTAGAGGGGTCAAGTTTCCAATCTACTTTATCTGTCTCAGTATTAATTATTAATTTACCATGATACTCAGCATTAAGATACTTATCATCCCCTTCTATTTCTCCTAACCTTTCTTGTAAGTAAGCTATAGGAAATATATTGCCTATCTTAGATAAAAACATCTCACTAGGCGTGAGGGGGTAGTTCATCATCTCAAGGTCAAGTGCTGAAGAGTCTTTAGATAATATCTTAGATTTTCTATCTTCTAATTTCTTTTTAAGGGCTGCCTCTATATCTGTGTTACCATTATCATCTTTAAATTGGTTTAAAGCAAAAATGGCTGGTACAAACCAACCAGTCTTCATTCCAGGCTTCTCTGAATCTGGGAAAGAAATAAAATCAAATCCTTTAGGGTCTCTAAAAATAGTTTCAGATTCTACAATCTTCTCCATGTTACCTCCTGTACCTAGATATACAGAAGAACCAAACTTAACTGTTCCCTCTAATTGGCATGCAGTATTAGAACCATGTACTGTAAGAATGTTAGGACATAATCCTACCTCTTCTACAACAATAACTCCAGGTCTAGTACCTGCTGCTGCTTCTGGATTTTCAATAGAGAATGTACCATGCTTAATATTAGACTTAGTACCTACCTTCTTCCATTGTCCACCAATCTTCTTATCATACCAGTGAATCCAAGGATTCTTCATATTGTTAGGTCTTAATGACCCTGACATCTCCTTATATAAAGGTGATGGACAATACTCTTCTCCTTTACCCCAATCTCCTGGTAAGTTCTCTAATGCAGATTTAGTTTTATCTAAAATGTCTGCAGACTTAGAGGTTAAAGCAGCTCCTACAAATACTTCTACTTGATAAGGATTGTCAATTGATTCTTGATTGTATATTCTAGCCCCATCAAAAATAATCTCATGTAAAACAACACCTACCCCAACCATATATGATTTACCAAACCCACGGGCACCTAACATGAATAGATTTAAAGCCTCATTTTCATAGAGAGGGAGTCCATGGGGAGAATCATGAAGCTTTCTTAGGTATTGTCTTACTGGAATGTACTCTTTGAGTTTTCCTTTTGTAGTAAAACAACTTGGTGTTAATCTTATGGTTGGGTCTACTTGAAAGTCAAGTAGCAGGGTGTTGCAACTGAATTTATCATCCTCCTTAAAGCCAGAAAAACCCCTAGCTTCAATCCAGTTGTAAAAAAATTCCCATTCAATATCCCTAAGGTAAGGTCGCATCTTTCTCTTAGGTGCTGTCTTAGGGTCATCTTCATGGTTATGTAATATTGTACCAAAGTTAACATAGAAGTAAAGGTTCTGGGGCATCCATCTCCACTTATTGGATGCAACTGTTTCATCCACAAGGTTATTAACATTAATGTTAATACTTGCTTCATCCACAGACCAGAAACCTTCTATACATCTCTTCTTATGCAATCTCCAATATTCAAGATAGTTTAATGATTCAGGATGATGTTCTTCAACCTTATCAATTAAAAAATTCTTTCTATTATTGATTCTTACAAAGGGATATATATTTATACCTTCTATACTAATTGGCTCTTCTATCATAGTTATCTAAACTTGGTTAGAAAATGACCATATATTTTCCCATCAAATTCAAAAGGCCATCCATTTCCCCCTATAACTAATATCATATCTCCATTCTCTTCAAAACAAGCATCTACAGACTCTTCATTAAAGTAAAAGTCTGTTAATTCTGGTTTAGCTACAATTCCCAATTTCTCTTCATTGTCTGCTGATTCCATACTTATTATATAAGCTTTCCCTTTCATCTACATTTCTTTTCTTTCTGAGGCAGATTCTTTTCTACCTCCCTTTGTTATTCCCTCTGCTGACTCCTCTTCAATTCTTTCTAATAACTTCTCATATAAATCAAATAATTTAGAAGTATTGGCCATAATTGTGTCCAAGTCTTTGGCGTTTTCTAAATTGTATTTAGTTTTCTTTAAAAACTTATCTCTTTCTTGTAGCTTAACCTCAAAATCAATTAAAGACCTTTGTACTTGAGAGGTATGTAATTTATAGTATACTTCTATAAACTCACCATACTCCTCCCAATTAAAATCTTTAATATCCTTTAAGTAATCATTTTTAATAATGTTTTCTTTCTCATCTACAGAAAGTTTAGCTAACTTAGAGTCTTTATCAGAGAAAAGAGCAATAGCCCACATGATTAATGAGCTATTAGTCTTCTTCTTTGATTTATCAGCTTTGTATAGGGAAGAAAAAGGTTCAATAATCTTAAACTGTGGCTCTAAAGCCCAAAAGTCTTTCCCTATATCAAAATTTGATAAAGTACTTCCCATTATACTGACAATTCAGGCATCTTGTCTACAATACAGATAATATTGTAATCCTTAATTGCAGCATATCTTTTACCATGTACTTCTACTATAGGTAATTGATGATTATTAATAATAACTTCATCTCCTACTTCTGCTATTGTAACATTAGGCCCTACTCCTGCAATAATTGCAATCATCTCTGAGCCCTTTTCTGCAGCTTCTGCTGCTTTCATTTCTTCTGACTTGATAATTCCTGCATCTGTTTCATCACTTACTTCTGGTAGTGAGATAAATACATTATCAAGTGTACATTTAAATCCTAATTCATTCATATCTATTCTTATTAAAGTTTTATAATTCGTTCTTTTAGTTCAATCAAAGCTAGTAATGCAGTTTCATCTTGTTCAGTATTAGTTACAAAATGTGCTCTTGAAATCTTAAATACTCCCTCAATTAATCTTCTATCTGATTCTGACCATATGCTTTCCTCACTTACTAAACTTTTAGTTGGGTATTTCTCTGCTACCAGATTTGTATCTGTATTTGTTCTTGCAGGTACATCCTCTTTACCCATTTCACTTGTCACTTTTCTTGTTTTTGTTTCTGTTTTTGTTTCTCCCATTTTGTTTTGTTTTAAATCCTATTAATTCTCTTGTTTCTAATTCTACTTCTTCTCCCTTCTTCCACTCTAGTACTTCTTCGTATTTATGTTTAACTGTTAGTACTCCAAAGTCCTTATGTGCTATCTTACATCTAGTCTTATACTTAACTCCTCTATCAGTTAGAGCATGTATAGGCCCTGTAATCTCATTTAAATCCAAGTAATGGTTAACTAAGATGTTATTCTTTATCAGATGAAGGTTCCCCTCCTTGTCCTCTTTGTACATCTCTGTTATTACTTTGAATTCTTTGTGCATTTTCCTTTATCTTTTTTAATCTATTTGGATTCACTTTAAATACTCCTAAATGCATTAATCTTACAGATTCATATTCACCCTTTTCTATAATCTCTTTAAGTGCTTTAAACTGACTTTCAACTATCAACTTTACTATGTAGTCTTTTAAGTTGTTGTCTAAACCTACCTCATGAATCAGTCTTTTATTCACTTTAGACATTATACTATCTCTATTATAATTGTTTTATCTCCTAGTTTTAACTTAGCTTCATTTCTAAACAGTGAATTCCTAAGTACTTCTTCTCCATCCTTATATTCAAAGTAATCTGTAGAAGCTAATAGACCAAAGTAAGTAAAAGAAGGATAATTATTCTCTACATCTTCTAATAAAGCAGTAAAATCTGATTGAGACATAAACAATAGAATATTCTCTTCCTCTATAGGTGTAATATAATCTTCAAATTCTATAAGAGTACTATAAGTATACTTAGGTGGGTATAGTCCCTCTGCTATATTACTCACTTAAGTTTGTAGTATTAGGAATATATTCATCAAAATCATACTTGGTTAGTTCTGTATTTTTAAAAGTTACTTCATATCCAATATATGTTAATATATCTTCTATAGTAGTTTCATCCACTGTTTCATAAGACTTATCTAGTTTATTTCCATCAATAAATATGTATACTCCCTCTTCTTCAATATGGTCCTGATTATAATCCCAATATTGTACCTCTATATTAATTTCTGATGCTTTCTTTTCTTTATACATTTACTTTATACTTAATTTATAGTTAATTTATAGTTAATCTCTAATTTATTAGCTACTGGGTAATTCTTAGTTATAGAAGGATTAATTGAATCCCCTATTATAGCCTTCTTTGCTCTTAGTTGATGTATATGGTTATTAAAAGAGGGTTCTGACATCTTAATATAGTTCCTTATATACTTCTTAGTATTCTTACTAAACAATAGTTCATTAATCCTATCTGGACTCTTATCTCTATTCATATAATGAATCTTTAAGAAGGCAGCCAATACTTCTCTCTCACGCTTCTTCAGCTTAAGAAGAGGATTAAGGATATGCAAATACAACTCAAAGTAGTTTTGCAAATCTATTGTTATTGGGATATTCATATTCTTAATTGTTTCATTAATCTTCTAAGTTCAGATTTATTCTTAATAATTCCCTCAAAAATTATCGTTGAGTTCCAATTATATATTTGAATAAATTGATTATCTTGCCAATATAATTGATTGTCATTTAAAGTAAAACTATCTTCATTTAATCCTTGCAATCTACCAGAATACCAACCCAAACTTTCTATATCTTCATGGTCTAAGTGTTTAACTCTTACTCCATTATCAAATAGATACTTAAGAGTACTAATACTTGTAACTACTCTACCAAAGGAATCTTTTTTCCATTTAGCAACTCCATTTACAAGTTGTAAATATTCATATTCAAATCCTGGATAAAACTCCTCTAATTCTGGAGTATAATATTTTTCTACTAAAGTACTCATATTGTTTTCTTACTTAGGTGTATTCTCTTCTTCTCAAAAATCCTTAATTGTCTAATATTTCTATCTACAGAGTCTGGTGTCTCAATACCATTTATATCCACTTCTATCATAAAAGACATATCCAATGGATTATTAACTTGCATACCATGATACTCAAAATCAATTGGATATGCATTTATAATCTCCTGTGCCATCTCTCTATAAGTCATATTAATCAATTTAATTCTAATTTTTCAAATTTCACCACTATCCAAATAACTGGGTCGAGTTTATCCTTTTCAAATCCTATTAGATAATCTTCTACTAATGCTTCTAATAAGTTACTCTTATTATTAGGTTTATTCTGTAGTTCTATCTTAGCCCAATCTATTAACTTCATAGAAGCTTCTACTGACATCTTCTTAGGAAGGATATTTAAGTCTAAACGTATCATTACTCATTCATTTCTACAAAGCTACAAAAAATATTTGACAATTCCTAATTTTATTGTTATTATTTTTAATATAGTAACATTATATATTATATATACTACTAAAAAAAAATAACTAGGTCTCTACACTAGCTGGATACTCTGCACTATATTCTCCTGGGTAATAATCATCTAAGTCATCTATCTCAATACCTACCCATCCATTAGGTCTAAGTATGACTGCTGACCAGTCCTTATACAAGTCTGTAAGCATATCTTTGGACTCCTCATCCATTAACACTAAATCAAAGCCTTCAGGAGTGTCTTCACTAACTATTCCCCAACATTCTCCCTGAGAGGTCTCAAAGTTAACCGTTTTACCTATTCTACTCATTAATATATACTATTTTATAAACATTTATAAACTCTGTAAGTTCCTCTTCTGTAATTTCTCCATCATACTTATATATATACTCCTCTTTGCCTGCCTTATAAGCTTGTTCTAAGCTATTAAAGCATCTTGAGGGCCTATCTTCTGCATACTCATGGGAATAATACCATAATACTCTTGTTTTCATAATCTTTTCTTATCTAGAAGAGCTATTTCTTCCCCCATGTATGTTAGCTCAAAATCTTCACCATAAAAAACTGCTGCATTTGCATCACCAGAAAAACTTACCATAAACCTTAACTAAGTTATTTTTTGTTCATACCCAAAAAGGGTATTTACCTGTTCCAACAATATCATCTATTGAAGTTTAGAGTCTTTTTAATAGCTACTCAGCTAATTAATAGAATGCTTCTAGGCTCACTTTAAGTTATCTTGTAATAACACCTAGAAGACTGACTTCCTTGTATGTAAACATGCTACAAATATAAAACAAATAAATGACAATTCCAAATAAATTGACAATTTTCTTTTAACAAACTCCTCCTGGAGCCATTGTAATCACTCCATTCTTTATTAGGTTGGCTGTAAGGTCACCAAAATTAGTTACTATACTTACATATACTGTATCATAAGTTTGACTTACAGAGCCATATACTACACATACCTTATTAGTTACTGTATCATAGGTAAGTGTGTATTGTAGCATTCTATAAAACCTAATAGTAAGTGTTTCTACCTTTACTAGTTCAAATCCAATTGATTGGAAGTCTGCATCTGTTATTAATTCCATTATATTCTTTTTTTAATCTCTAGTATGTAATTCTCAAGGTCTAACCAACTATTATAAGACCACATATCTATATTAGTATATTTCATAAGCATTTCTTGTCTTTCATTGTCTGTGGCTTCTTCTTCTACCTCATATATAAGGTCTTCCACCTTTCTTATGTATGCCATGACAGCATAATCTCTTTGAATGTCATTATCTCCAAATATGTTTATTTCTTCCATGGTCTTTTATCTTTTTTCTTTCCTATTTCTTTTGTTCTCTTTATACCCCTCTCCCTAAGTTCTTCTAATGTATATTTAGGAGGTGGTAGAGATTTACTTCTCTCCTGTATCTTTTCCTTTAAACTCATCTTCAAATGCTTTTCTTAGCTGTTCATGCATTGCATGATTTAATGGGTACACTTTAAATTGGGGGTTTTTACTTTCAGCTTTTTCTAAGTCTAGAAGTATCTTCTCCATCTTCTCAATAGTAAACTCCTCATAAATATAAGAAGTTGCACTAAACTTATCCTTGTTGCTCATCTTCTTTCAATTGTTTAAATATTCTAAGAGTTTCAAACATGTGCTTCTCTCTTTCCTCTAAAAACTCTTGTTGTTTCTCCCATTGTTCCTTCTTTATATTTGCAAATGCATCTAGAAGCTTTTGCCTATCCTCCATTGTCATATTAATAAAGTTATCTACTATTGACTCTTCTTTATTTTCTTCCATAAAAACAAAGGTACAACATAATAATGACATTTCCAAATATTTCTAAAAATTTTTTTTTCAAATTTAAAATGAGGTGGATATATTGACCCACCACTAACAAGACCCCCCCTTGCTTTTGGCTTGGTTCTCTACCCCCAGTGGTTTGACCAAGCTGTTTAATATATAATTAAAACAAAAACAAAAAACAAATATTATGAAACATTTAGAAGTAATTTCAAGTGAAATCAAAACAGATAAGAATAATAGAGAGTACAATTTAGTTGGACTATCTACTCCATCTAAAGTCAATGGGTTAATGATGCCAGTAAGAACTACTGCTATTATTGCTTATAAGGAGAACTACTTGTCAACAGACAAGAAGAAGGTACAAGACTTTGGTTGGGATGCTAAGGCTGGTAATAAACTAGCAGGTGACTTGATTACAAGAGCATGTGAGATGTATGAGATTGAAGGTGTTGATAAGGATGGAAATTCTAAGATTACTGAAGCTCAATCTGCAACTGTATTTGTAGCAGGTAACACTGATGACCCAGGATTTGAGGTTCTTGTATTGAGAGCCTTTGCCAACAGAGGGTTTATCCTTGATGGTGCTGATGCATCATCAGAGGAAGAAGTTGCTGAACCAGCAGGTGAATTGACTGCCTAGTAGTAGTCACTAGAGTGCCTAACCTTAGTAGGGTTAGGTGCTTTATTAGTTAATAACAGTAAATGCTTTGGGGAGCATTTATTTGTTGTTTAAAAATAATTAATGCTTTGAATGAATTTAAATAAAAGATTATGTTAATTAAAACAGATATTTGTGCAGTAAAAGATTGCTGTAATCCAATTAAAAGGACTAGAAGTAAGTATTGTATGAAATGTTTGTGGAAATTAGCACATATTTTTAAGTAAAGTAATAAAAAGTAAGAGTTAGTTACTTAAGGAGTACTATATCCCTCAATTTCCAACTCTCACAATATCTCAATTCAAAGTATCATTTAATTAAATAGCCTAATTATGAAAACTTATACAGAAGAAGAAGTCCTTTTATTATGTGAAAATGCACATATTGCTGGACAATTCTATGAAGATAATACCATTGTAAAAGCTGGTAAAGGTAATCAATTTAAAAGAGTTAATCTAGATAAAAGAAATCAAAGACATTCTTTTAAGAATTGGGCTAAAAGAAATAGTTTAATTAAATAAAACACTACAACAAATACTCTGAGTGAACCCTCTTATCCTTAACTATGAGATAAGACTTAAGTAACTTGAGTATACAAAATATATTAACATTAGCACTGGTAGCATTCAATTGTTCTGTGTTAATAAACTCTCATCCAATTGCAGGTTTTACAACGTCTATTGTTAAAATGTTCATTTTTCAATCCCCAAACGTGTGAGTAGGGGTTATGCGGGTTTTATCAAGGTGCAACCTTGTGAGAGTTTATATCA
>Ga0255055_10002380_pt1 | contig 13322 bp, 9 predicted proteins | sample JV7_2_27_MG_FD_188633 | JGI IMG/M metagenome (GOLD analysis project Ga0255055, IMG submission 188633) | Seawater microbial communities from Jervis Inlet, British Columbia, Canada - JV7_2_27 | ecosystem: Environmental > Aquatic > Marine > Inlet | place: Canada: British Columbia | collected...
TTGTTCCAGATAGCCGACCCTCGCCCAAAGCTGAAGCCACAATGCTCTGGGTGGATCTCATTGGTGTACACGCGACAGGACTGACCGGGATTGAGTGTGAAATTCGGGAAGTAGAAGTTCTGTCCCGGATCCCCTGCATTCAATCGCCAGCCGAGCAGGTTGGCTGAACCTGCTCCCAGGTTTGTAATTTCGGCGTATTCGTCGCTCTCCACGCGAGGCACAACACCATCGTAGAAGATGTATGTTATTTGGACATTCGGGAGAGATTCAGGAGTTGACGTTGGAGTTGGGGGCTCAGGCGTCGAAGTTGGCGTTGGGGGTGGTGTAGAAGTGGGATCTTTTGCGATAATCGGCAAGAATATTTGGGAGGCGAGGAATGTGGATATTACCTCTATAGGTAATACCGTTGCTCTGGACTAAAACCGTGCCATTCTGGTCCGTCCGATAGATCCTTGCGCCAGCAGCAAGCAATCTGTCCATCGTTTCGATAGTTGGGTGGCCATAAGGATTATTGCCAACAAGGATAATCGCCTCATCCGGTCCTACAGCCGACAGGAAACTTGAACTTGAGCTGAATTTGCTACCGTGGTGTCCTACCTTCAGGACTTCAGCCACAACCGGTGTTCCACGCGCCACAACTGTCGCTTCAATCGCCGAGCCAATGTCCCCTGTGAAAAGAAAGTCAACGTTGTCATGGCTTATAAGGAGTACAACCGAAACATCATTCTGATCTGGATTTGACAGACCGCTTTCGGGGTGTAGTACATAGGCCGTCATCAATCCCCAGGTGTAGGAACCTGGGAATTGTGCGGGGACTAGGCCGAGACCTTCATCTGCGACCGCTGTTCCGAAGCTGTTCCAGGTCGCAGTGGTTCCCGGATAGCCGTTGTAAAGGACCGACAGCACCGGAATATCGTTCATTTCAAGAACATCGATCAACCCACCGATGTGATCCGCATGTGCATGTGAGGCGACCATTACATCGATATCATCGATGCCCTGGTAACGGAGGTAGGCAACGACAGTGGGCCCGGCGGAGGTTTTCCCTCCATCAATCAGGACATCAAATCCGTTCCCGTCGCGGAGCAGAGTGGAATCGCCTTGGCCCACATCTAGGAAGGACAGTTCGAGCGAGTTGCTAGAGGCAAGACTACTTCTGGGATTCGAAATCAAGACCGCTATCACGATAGCGGAGGCAAGCAAACTGAATGGGAGTCCCCAAACCCTAATCATCCTTTTTAATCCAGATTTCATCCTGAGGCCATTCTAGGCGAGGTCTCCATCTTTGAATAAGAACTCTCCCTGCTTCACAATAAGTCGGGCATGGAGCACCTGAAGAGACGTTAGCCTGCTGCTATATAGAGACAGCCTCATCGAGGACTCCGCTAGGCCAAGCTGCCTATTTGCCGCCCTGATGGAAAAAGGGCGTTGAAGCTCGTTCTCTAAGACTTCTGACCAACGCTCTGGCCCGTTCCTGAACTCCCCGCTTACCGAAGCGTGCTATTCCCTAAGTACGACCGGTAGATAAATAAGGTTGCTGGTAGGCGTCGCTGTAGGGGTGGCCGTTTCGGTCGGCGTAGGGGTTGGGGTATTGGTCGGCGCGGGGGTATGGTCAAAGATCCAGAAACCGCTCCGCTCCTTGAAATTAAAGCTGCTCATGCTTCCGATTGCGGGTTGTCCAGAGGTGCCCCTGACGATGTAAGAAGTGCTCGTCATTACGCCGCCCCCACTGGCAACAACGTCCCAGTCTAAGCTGTAGCTGGCAGAGCTCATCTGGGCAGGCGCTCGGATCGATTGTATCGATTGCTTTTCTGCTTGGGCGGTAGCGTTGCGCCCTGCGAGGAACAGCAGGCCCAGAAGAAGCACCACAGCCATGCCGAATATCCGCTTGCCAGCGGTCAACTCAGTCAGGATCTTCATCACGGCCTGCTCTCCTAGCTACCACCAAGCAGGATCCAGATCAGATCGTCGCTGCTAGTAGCCATTTCAAGCACAGTTCATCAAGCCAAGGCTCGCATAAAGCACGAAGCCCAACCTCGCGTGAGGCCGGGCCTGAATGCTTCAATGAGAGTAGATGACTTCCCCCTTCGCCAAGGCCTACCCTCACTGTCAGCCGGTTATTGAATTGACTTTTCCATACTACATGATTTGAATGGCGGTTTCAATCGGCAGGCGAAATGCACCCGGGTTATTGACCCGATCATGAGCACGTGGTGGAAGCCGCCTGCCGATCACCTCTGGAGACAGTCGTACAAGATTGCAGCGAACCCATCGAAGACTTCGAAGTGACATTCTTATTGAACTATTTGAGTGACATTGTGATTGACCTATAACAGCGTTATTTGTGGGCCGAAGAATTGGGCGCTGCGTCGTACAGCATATCGGACCCATATTGGGAGAGCACTCCTTTTGGCGCGCCCGCCGCCGTGAAGGACATTGTTGCGCCCTTCTCCTCATTCCCATGTGAGACCGGAGGCCACGGAGTCCGGCGCCGGAAAGGCCTGGCGCCCAGGCATTGCGTTCCCGTGGTCTGGCTCAAACCACTGCTCAATCAAGAGCTGCTCCTCGTAGGTCAGCTCCTCGAAGGTCGGCTCGACCTCCGTCAAACGCACAATCTGGGCCAATGCCTCGGGCGCCAGGCCGGACCCAATCACCCCTCCGCCATCGAACACGATGTTGGCCCAGTCGTTGTAAGAATCCAGGACCCCGTAAATGGGAAGCCCACCGTCGGTATCTCCATTGATGTTAACCGTGATCCCGAGGTCCACCGTGTCGCTGTCGCAGTTCCAATCGATGGCGCCGTTGGCAGGCAAGGCATACCAGCCCGTACCGTCCGGGCAGCGATAGATCGTGCCGTATCCGGCTACTTCGGGGCTGCCGTTCAATCCGACCGGCTCGTCCAGGCTCTCTTCATTCAGGGAGGGCAGATCGAAGCGCTGGTAATCGTAGTTGTTCCAACTTCCATCCCGGTAGACGCCCCAGGTTTGGAAGGAGTAACTCATGATGCTCAGATAGTTGGGCTTGTAGTTCACGTTGTCGTCCCCGCCGTGCCGCAGGATAAGATTGTGGCCCAATTCATGGATGAAGGTGCCGATCTTCTGATTGTCGGTGCCGCCGTTCCCTCCCTCCCAGGCACCAAGGGTTACGATGAAGCTTGTCGCCGGGATGCCGAAGGACAGCCCGCTCGAGGTGCCGCTGTTGTACTTGTTGGCCCAGATCATGTAGTGGTAGATGGGTGTGCGCACAGCCTCGAAGTAGCTGGCCTTGAGGGCATTGAATTCGCTCGTGACCGGGTTCAAATCTTCATCGTAGGGAATCTCATCATCCAGCTCCAGGTGGATGGTGATTCCATCTACTCCATCCGGATTTGCGACCGGGGCCGCCTGAAACGAGGCCCCAATCTCGGCCAGGACGCCTGGATTGGGTCCCAGGCCGTTGGCGGCCGATACGCGGACCATGTAGTCCATTTCGACGAAGATGTCCTTGTGCCGATAGCTCGCGCCCAGAGAGGGCAGGTCCACATCGATCGTCCCATCCTCATCGGCGTCGTAGCCATGCAGTTCCCACCCATTGCGCAGGGAATCGCCATCCTCGTCACCATCGTACTCGACCAACTGGATCGAACGCGATTCTGAGTAGATCAGCCCTTGCAGGAAAGGATCCTGCAGTTGCGCCCCGTCAGCCCCCGCCGACCAACCACACCAGGTCAGAAACCTCTCCAACACGTCCTGTCGATCGCCGGAACTGGGCAGCGACTCAATCGGGAACCCCAGGAAGGCAGTATGGTAGGCGCCGTCGGCTTTGTTGACGGCCGCGCTGCCCTGGTCCCCGTTGAAGGCCGTCTCTGCGGTCCCATCGGGAGTCAGCATGTCGCTGAAGTTGGCGAAGGGGTAGGCCAGGGCGTAGGGGCCCAACCCGGCGAAGGCGCTCCCGGCTCCAGTCACGCTGGTCTGAGTAACATCGCTGACAAACGAGGCGAGGCCAAGATAACTTCCCATGAAGGCGGTTTGGCCGCGATCGTACAGGTAGTCCTGGCTGCTGATGAGCAGGCAGTTTCCGTCCTCCAGGAAGGAACCCAGGGCGGTTTCCCCCGCTGATCCTGGGCCGGCGGAGCCGCCGAACTCGTCCCCGGTGAACCAAATCACGGCTGAGTATGGCGCCAATTGGGAGGCGTCGGGCTCGGCGTCGCTGTTGCCGGTATCCCAAACCTCGTAGTCCGCGCCGATGGCGTTGAGAGCGGCGATGTAGCTCCCCCGGACATCCGGTGCGTTGTCGTCGTCATCCACCAGCAGCGTCAGGAACGGCTTGGTCGCCGTGGCGTACACCCGCCAGTAGTGCAGGCCTGAGAGCGTGCTCTTGAAGGTGTATTCGCTTTCCAGCACGAACTTCTCATAGGCGATCGTGTCAAACGTGTCCGTGGTCGAGATCTGGAGCACGTAGCCCTGCGCCCCAACCACGTCGGTCCAATCGAAGGTGGCCTTGGCCCACAGGCTGCCATCCGGCGGGGAGAGGATGGTGGGCACATTGAGGGTTGGGGTTGGGGTGAGCGTGGGTGTGCTGCTGGAGGTCGCGGTTGGCGTGGGCGTGTCCGTCGCGGTAGGCGTGGGGCTGCTGGTGAGCGTGGGAGTCGAGGTGGAGGTCGGGCTCGCAGTGGGGGTGGGCGTGTCCGTCGCGGTAGGCGGGCCGGCCTGCTTCATCACCACCGGCAGGAAGATCTGGAACGAACCGTCTTCCAATGAGGCATCCTCTGTTGTAATGGTGACCTGACCACCAGCGGATGAAATGTCGGTCACTTTGCGCAAGAAGCCATAAGGAGCATTGGTCGCAACGTCACCAACGATGACATCACCTGGCGAAACGTCATCGAGCTCAGGCGTTGTTTGAGAGAAAGTAAATACAGTTCCATCCCCCGAGATTGAGGATAGGTACTGTGTCGTTGTGTCCGTCAAGATTTCAGTTGTTTCAGGTATTACCGCCGGCGGCATCCCTGCATTTTTCATTATCAGGGGGGGATAGATGTCAGATGGGGTGCCAACTGCTTGGGTATTAGAAGCATGACCATCCTGCGCGGCAGCGGCAATCAGTCCACCTGCTGACGCCAGCAAGACGAAGACAATGATCAGGTTGGAGAATTTGTCTAACTTATGTTTCATCATTAACGAAACAAGCCCGACCGTTCAAGCGTCGGGCTTGCATACTTCTGTGAGGGTATGTGGCGTCCCGACACCTCGGCCTACCCTCACAGTCAGCCAGATATTGAATTGACTTTTCCATACTACATGGTTTGAAGGGCTAATTCAATTATCAGACAAAACGCCACAGTCTATTGTCCTCAGGTTGGGGATGGAAAGACGGACCCCTGCCTACCCGTGCCACATCCTGACAATTTCCAAACTACCTGAGTAGTTGAGGGAACGCCTGATCAAATCCCGCATCCACAAGGAGCTGAGGCCGGTCCGCTCCAGCGGGTGGCTAGCGTCCGTCTTGGCGTCCTCCTCGACCAATAGGGCACCCCCATTATTACTTGCGCCATTCGGGATCATATTCAACAACGTAGCCCCCCCACAAAAAAACACATTCATCATCATTCCACATGGGGCTCGCACGGTAGTGCAGGCAATCCTCTTCATGGCCTTGATACTGGTTTGGCTCACTAGGGTGCCAGTTTGTATAGACAAAAGGTTCATCCGTAATCCATTGCCAGTCTTTATCAGGCTCATCACTGTTCGGTGGTTGGAAACCACCTAACCAATAGGCTACTGTGCTATCGTTTACGTCTGCCTTGTCTGCTACGGCCTGTGGAAACATCCTTGCAATGAAGTTATCTTCTTGTACCGAGGTTATCGTGGCGAGATGCCCGTGGATACCCTCGAAGGTTCGCAACCCTGCAGCTACTCTTGCATCGAACCAGTCAATACCCCCAGAAACGGCAACCGCTTCGTAGTAATGCTCATTTGCGGGGTTCATTATCGGATAAACGGTACGATATAGGTCTACATGTTCGAATGTGTCACTCATGTACTTGAATTCTACTAAGGTTGTGCCATCATCAAGTGGCACTAGACGAAAAAATAACTCTCGTCCGCCAGCGGTATGTGCAAAACCTTCAGATATTCCGGTGTCCATAGCATCTATTGCTCCGAGGACAATAGCCCATCCTTCCTCGGGATTTAGGAATGTAGCCGCTTCCTGCAGATGGTCGAATATCAAGGTGCGCTCTTCCTCGGTCCAGTCGGCAGGACCGACGTGACCAAACATTGCGACCTCCTCGATAAACGAGACCATAAGCGAACCTCGGCCAGAATTTTTCCTATATTGGCCCGGTACTCCAGATTCTTCAAACCCCTTCTCAACGAAGTAGTTGATGTACCGCTCTTCTAGCGGAACCTCCGTTGGCTCACGAGTCCTAGTCGGCGGTATAGGTCTCGGTGTTGGTCGCCTAGGTGTAACGGTCGGCGGCAAAGGTGTCGCCGATATCACTACCACGCGTGTCTCTGGGGTGCACGCCACTAGAACAAGACCCAACGCCAGCATCAGTATCAGTATCAATTTCTTCATTTCACTCATCTCCCTCACAAGCACGATATCCCCAAGATGCAATAGATAAGAAACTACAAGTAGGCGGCTCCAAGGATTCCTTGTGAGGCGATTGCTGGCAAAGTAAAAGCCCGACTTCGCTTGAAGTCGGGCTGACTGCTTCGATGAGGGTACATGGTATCACCCGACGCCAAGGCCGACCCTCACAGTCAGCCGGCTATTGAATTGACTATTCCATACTACACGGTTTGAATAGCGGATTCAATCAGTATCCCAAAGCGAGCATTTGCGGCCTTAGGAGTTTAAGTCGCGAGATGCCGAAATCTCCCAACCAAACATCCGCGATGCATCCCGATAGATTACAGACCCGCATCAAGTTAGCTGATGGTTGCTTTGCTCAAGCACGGAAACGCACTGATGTCTGCTCAGGTTATTATGATTGGCAGAATTCTTTGGATGGAGCTATTTCAATGACTAGCCAAACAGGAGTGCCTATATCGGCGGACTACTTCATTCTTTCCCTGATGAGATTGGATAGGGATCATTATCAGAGGATTGAAGCTGTCAGGAGCGTGACTGGCGATGACATGGCTTATTTCTTGTTCGCGCCGAACGGTGAGCTTGAAGACCTGATTCTGGACCATCTCGGCTTTCCCGCAGATGGGGCACCAATCAAGGGTGGTGGGAGGTTTTCACGAAATACCTGGGACTGGGAGTATCACAAAATGCTGGAAGGCGGATTGCCCGCGACCGAGGTCCTGATGCGGATGAAGAGAGAAGCGGATGAAGCGAAGTCTATGTTGGGCTCAGGCGAATGATCCACTCTAAAATCAAAAACCAAATTCCAAATGAGTATGTAGAAAGATTGTCGCGGATTGAGATGTTTTCGTGACGCTGATCGAAGAGGTTTCTGAAGGGTACTCACTCGGATACGTTCGAGGCCTCGCCGATACTCACGGCTCACTCCACCTCATTAGCTCAAAAGCCAAAAAATAGCTTAGCAATAACCTTTCGGTGCGTCGACGAAATGGTGCTGGACGAACTTGCTCTGCACCTTGATATTTTGGGCTATGAGTACAAGCGATACATTCAGGCTCCCAAGAGCGCTCAGCAATCGCAGTACATGCTGCGAATTCACAAGCAGGATGAGGTTCGCAAGTTCTGCGAGGAGGTTGGCTTTCGGCGAAGGGATCGGGCTGAGCGGGCCAGTAAATTCCTTGCAGAAATATCCTCTTAGAACGGGCGGACTCCGTAACCTCATTGATCGCAATGGGTTTTGCTTATCACAACGCAAGCCCCATAATCGCGGTGGGGGCCAATCTAACCTTTCATCCCAGCCAGCCCGACTTCGCGTGAGGTCGGGCTCTGTCGTCTATGCCGCTCAGCTCGCAGCCGTTCGTTTCCGAGCCGATCGGACCACTCCGAGAAGGCAGATTCTCATTACTAGGAACTGCCGAGCAGTTCTCCAACATAGCCGCGGTTGGAGGTTGGCTATGCCGCTCAAAGCTTGAGTGAGATGCGCAGCATCCTCGAGTTTGTTGGCGGCCTAGGTACCTCCGTATCCGCGCCCAGTGGCTTCCAATATGGTTCCGTTCTGACTCCAATTGATTTAGGACGCTTCCAAGAGCAAGAGCGTTTGCGATGAATCTATCGACTTGAGTCCCTCTGACCGCTGGTATGCTTGAACCCACCGCGCGTAGTCCGTTCACCTGGAGTTGGCTCTGACATCACGAAAAGAGGGCATAACACTCGGTCCCTATCGCATCATCCAGCAGGTCGGTTTGGGGGGCATGGCGGCCATTTACAAGGCCTTCCAGCCCAGCATGGAACGCTATGTCGCCCTTAAAATTCTGCCCGAGCACTACGCCCGCGATCCCGAGTTCGTCCGGCGTTTCAACCGCGAGGCGCGCACCATAGCCCGTCTAGAACATAAAAATATTCTGCCCGTATACGATTTCGGAGAAGAGGGCGGCGTCACCTACCTGGCGATGCGCTATCTGGAGAGCGGCACTCTTAAAGATGTGCTGGAGATAGGCCGCTTGATGCTGCCCGATGCTGTCCACATCCTGCAGCAGGTGTGTTCGGCGCTTGACTATGCCCATCGGGAGGGCGTGGTGCACCGGGATGTGAAACCCTCTAACGTGATGATCGACGATGAGGGGGAAGCATACCTGACAGACTTCGGCATCGCCAAGGTGTTGGAAAGTAGTGAACAACTGACCGCCACTGGTGGTGTGTTAGGCACGCCGGCGTACATGGCCCCTGAGCAAGTTATGGGTCAGCCGGTAGATGCCAGGGCTGACATCTATGCGCTGGGCATCATACTTTACGAAATGGCTCTTGGGCGTGTACCCTATGATGCCGACACGCCAATGGCAGTTGCCCTGGCGCACGTTCGCGAGCCGCTACCGCTGCCGCGCGAACTCGACCCCAATTTACCAGAGCCCATCGAGGTGGTCATTCTCAAGGCGCTGGCCAAGGAACCGGGTGACCGTTATCCCACTGCCAGCCAATTGTCGGCGGCCTTGGACAAGGCCGTATCGACTGCAGACATCGATGAATCTGGATCCACGCTGCGAACCCTGGCAACCCATGCCCGGCTGAGCCGCGCCGACGAGATTGCGACATACGATGTGGCGGCAGGTCCTCTCCGCCCCACGACCAAACCCGCGCGGTTGCGGCGCTGGCTGCTACCGGCTGGAGGACTGGCGTTGGTTGCGATCATCGTAAGTGTATTCATGCTACTGGGGACTGTGGAAGCCGACCGATCAGCAGATGGAGACGAGACGGTCGCGGCGCAAGTCGAACTTCCTGTTAGGTTTACCCAGACCGCTGAAGCTAAACTTACTATGGTCGCGGCAATGACTGTAAGTGCAACTGGTACTCAACCCTTTGTTTCCATTGACACTATGCCTTCAAGCACTCTAACGTCATCCGCGACTCCTATATCTACCCTGACACCTACGCCTGCCTTGCTACAGCTTACCGACGGAGTGGGGAACAATTATTCACCATCATTTTCACCTGATGGTATCAAGATTGTTTTTATATCCACTCGAGACGGTAATCCAGAAATATACATAATGAATACGGATAGGTCAGAGCAGACTAGGCTAACGAATACACCTAACATATATGAAGACCTCCCTTCGTTTTCGCCCGATGGCAGTTTGATACTCTTTGCCGGTAATGATGGACACGATGAAGATCTATATGTGATGAACGTTGACGGCAGCCAGACCCAAAACATATCTAACTCACCGAACAGTAATGATGGACGACCGAAGTTCGTTCCAAGCATGTTCGTTTCCCTGAAAGTAATATTTGATTCGGATCGTTCTGGTGACTGGGAAATCTACTCAGCGCCTTTTGAAATAAATAGATTGGGAAGTGTAACGCTGGTCACGAGTCGCCCAACCTACAATGACAGGCTTCCATCGTATGTTTCATCAACGGGCCAAATCCTCTTTCGTTCAGAACTCATAGGCAGTGGAGACTCTCGTATCTATTTAGTGGGGGAAGATGGTTCAAATCCAACACAACTATCAAGCGAGTATAACGATTGGTATCCGATTGTCTCAAACGATGGGAATTGGATAGTGTTTGTGTCTAATAGGGAGGGCAATGAGGAACTATATGCAATAATGAAATCAGACGGCTCGGACATAGTGAGGTTGACAGAAAACCCGGCGCAAGACACAACACCTGCGATTTCGCCAAATAATCAATGGCTTGTATTCGCATCGAAACGAGATGGAAATAGTCTCCATTTATTCCAGATACCGTTTCCCTTGTCATCGCCGTGACCTACTTGAAAGCGGCCTAACCACTCGCTGGGAGCGGACCCGGCGCGCCGGACCTATTGCGCTGATGGTCGGTCCAATAACCCGGGTGCATTTCGTCTATCAATTCTTGTAGAGCTTCAACAGAAACCTTCTCCCGGTGTTGGTGTTAAGTAGTTAGACAACCCCATTGTCGCGGTGGGGGCCAATCCAGCGTTGCATCCTAGCCAGCCCGACTTCGCGTGAGGTCGGGCTATGTCATTATCTAAGAATTATGAGGGACGCTACATTGAAGTTAATACTTAAGCCTCTTATTGCAATCGGGCCGATTGCTGTCTTGGCATTCACCATTGTCACCGGATTTGATGTGGCTAAGGCGCAATCGGGATGCCCCAGCGCGCACTGCATATATCTTCCCCTAATCTCGAAGCCCTACCCGCCAATATTATTGGATTGGAGAGTGGGAGGGATGAGATATACGAGTCAAGGTGTGCTGACAGGTGAGATTCATTCAATCCCCCAGTTGACCACGCAGCCAGTCTATGATGTCCAATTGGATGTGTATATCAATGACGAGTGGTATGCCTCCACATCGCCGAAGCTAAACGCCGTATTTCCGGGACATCCGGTGCCGATTTCGTCGTTTCTTATCCCCGACTGGGATGATCCAAGCGTCGACCCGAGAATTACGAGTTGGAGCTTCGTAAGCACAATCGACTATCAGCCAATTACGGTTGTATCCACCAATTTATCTAACCGCACTAATGCAGTTGATGTCTGGGGAGAGATAAGGAATGACAATCCCGAGGTGATACGCTCGATCAAAGTAGTGGTTTGGTCTCTTGATGGCTGTTATTCTACAACGCCGAAGTTTGCGGCTCTTGACAAAACGAAACTTTCACCAGGAGAGACTGCATCCTTTTCCGTTACTTTATTATGGGGACCATATTGTTTTATGCCTGCAACAACCGCTGAAGTGGTAGGTCAAGGTATTATTGAACCTTCCCCCGCTCCTTGAGCACGAGTAAATGCAACCATCAAGCCCCCTGCTTCGGCGGGGGCTTTGCTTTGGTCACTGCGGCCCACTGGATTGTTTGGTAGAACAGCCAGGCTCCGTAACTTCATTGTCTGCAAAGGGTTTGACTTATCAAGAGCGTCAAACCCCTTTTTCGCGGTGAGGGCCAATCCAACCTTACATCATAGCCAGCCCACTTCGCGTGAGGTCGAGCTTATCTATTTTCCAAGACCAAGCGGAGGAGTCCCCATATGAAATCCCACATGCATCTCAACCTATTCGGAATTGCTTCGAAGAGCGAAAAGCATTCAACTGGAAAGCTCGCGGCTCTTCCGATTGTGGTAATTCTGCTTCTGGCCGGAGCTTGCTCAAACCCCGAGGTGGGGCCGAGCGATAAGGTTGAGACTTTCGTTACGGTGAAACCAAGCGATCAGGTCGATGACATAATGCTTCTTGGCGATAGACATGAGGAAGAGCGCAATTATGAGCTGGCGATCGATGCCTACTCAGAGGCGATCGCGGCCGACCCTGAATTCGTTGAAGCGTATGTGGCTCGCGCCTTCTCCTACCTTCAGCTCGGACAGATCAATGCGGCGATGTCCGACCTAAACCATGCTCTTACTGTTGATCCGGACTACACGGACGCTCACCTGTTTCGAGGAATGGTCCACTCGCTCGATGGGAATTTTGAAGAGGCAGTACAAGATTTCGACAAGGTTCTAGCTGGTCTAGATGAGTCAACTGTAGGAGACCTGGCGCTTGTCAATGTCTACTTCTCACGCGGCTCGGCTTATTTCTTCACGTCGGAGTATGAAAAGGCGATTGCTGACTTTGACCGCGTCATTGAGATCGATCCGGACTACATAGAAGCATATGCAATACGCGGGAACTCCTATGACAACAATGGAGACTTTCAAGCCGCAGTTGCGGACTATGCGAGGGCGCTTTCTCTCAATCCGAATTCATCTCAGAGAGCGCTGGTTCTCTTTGATCTTGGACAGGCCTATGCTCGGAATGGAAACATTGAACTCGCAACCGCCAACCTAGAAGAGGCATTGGAGCTGGGATTGCATCCAGCCGCCGCTGACGAAGCAGAAGCCATTCTAGAATTTCTCGCACAAGCGGAAGGCTCTGAATTACCTGAGGTGGGCCTCGCGCCAGCTTGGGAGCTTCCATACTTCGATAACTTTAGTGACCCCGCTTCGGGTTGGGAGGTGGGCGAGTATGTCGGTGGGACTGTTGGCTACGAGGGCGGAGTTTACGTGGTGACAGCGACCGTTATTGGGAGCCAGATGTGGGCGATACCAAATCAATCATTTCAGGACGTGGAAATCACTGTGCAGACGAGGGAAGCAAGCGGTCCAACCAACAATAACAACGCCTATGGCGTGGCTTGCAGGGTGGGACCGGGCTTGATGGGATACTTTTTCATGATTTCTGGGGACGGTTTATTCTTTATCAGCCGGATCGAGGAGGTTGGCGCGAGTGCTCTTGTTCCCTGGACCGAGTCTGATTCCATCCGTAAGGGCAACGACATCAACAGCATTAGGGCAGTTTGTAATGGCGAGGAGCTTTCCCTCTTTATCAACGGCGAACTGGCGGCCTCTGTCCAGGACACTGCATTTAAATCGGGCGATATAGCACTAAGTGCGATCACATTCGAGGATGATGTCATAGAAATCCACTTCGATGATTTCGAGTTGAAACAGCCCTAGTCTGTTGATTTCTCTAACAAAATAAATATCAGGTAGGGAAGGTTGGCAGGAAGCATTACCTATCAGCACGCTGAAGCGGACCCATCCTCGGCGCCGGGCTAAACCTATTGTGCTCATGGTCGGGTCAATAACCCGGGTGCATTTCGCTTGACCTGACCCCCGATCTTTGTACCACTTGCTAAGTTAGTCTAAGTGGCTGGTATTGAGGTAGAACTTCAATGACCGCCTTTGGCGCGGGGGGTTTATAGCCTAAGGCGCTGTGCGGCCTGATGG
>Ga0255055_10002381_pt1 | contig 13309 bp, 13 predicted proteins | sample JV7_2_27_MG_FD_188633 | JGI IMG/M metagenome (GOLD analysis project Ga0255055, IMG submission 188633) | Seawater microbial communities from Jervis Inlet, British Columbia, Canada - JV7_2_27 | ecosystem: Environmental > Aquatic > Marine > Inlet | place: Canada: British Columbia | collected...
TCGGGCGAAAAAGAAGCAGTTGATGGTGGATTAATAGCGCCTCATAATTTTCGTGGATGGGATTAAAGAACCAATCATCTCACCTCCCCCTCACTCCATCCTCCTCCCATCGTGTAATCCCATCGGGTACCCCCACCGGGGAGATGAAATTTTCCTACAACAAACATCATTTCAGGCATGTGATTTAAAGCCCATCTCCTTGAGGGAGAGGGGTTGGGATGAGGGTGGAGAGCGTAGTACTAAGATTGAAGAGGCCTAAAATAGCTTCGGTGAACTCATCGGTCTCGTGGTTCTCGGCTGAAGCTTTCGACGGTGTAAGTGAGAATCTCTAGCTCCTCAGAGCGCCAGGCATCCTGGGTTAAATTCGCCTTGAGACATAATCTCGATAAGAAGTCTTCGGCATCCTCCACTTTTTTCCAAACCTGCGGTAGGAATGTCGCCCTTCGAATCCCTTTCTTCACGATGACACCGTCGATCCCAGGCTTCAGACGACTAAGAAGGTCTTCTGATGAGCTGTACAGTAATATCTCAGGTGTTGTGAGAACAGATACTTCTGTCTCAATCAGATCAATTTCTTCAAGAGTGACCGATGGGAAACGAGGGTCGCGCAGTGCAGCCGAGGAGGCGTTCTTGGTCACATCCTCGGCGAGTGGAAGCTTGGCTTCGATTGTCCCCATACAGCCGCGCAATTGCCCCCCGATTTTCAGGGTTACAAAAGATGCACCGGGTTCGGTGAGTCGTGGAGGGAGGGCTATATGATCAGTGGAGGGTAGCGATCCTTCGCCAACAGAAGCCACGATTGCCGCATTGGCAAGATTGAGCAAGATATCTCGATCTTCTGAACGCAATTCTATGGACATTTCGTTATCTTCTGGGACACCAATAGTATCACTTGAAGTATAGCAGAGCGTGGTGATGCAATCATTTGGTGGGCGTACGGAGAGAGATGTTGGATATTTCAAACTCGTGCGTACGGTATACCATGAGCTAATGGGGATTATGCCCGAATCATGAATCGTGAGTGTTTTCTATCGCAGCAAGTATGGCCGGAGCGAAATCGGTGAGATCTTTCAATTCTTTTGAAAATTGGTCACGTGCATTGGCAGGTCCCACTAGTAAGGCAGGAACGGGGTTACGGGTATGTCCACGGATGCTGAGGTTTTCCAGATTCCCATGGTCCGATGTTAGCACGATGAGATCATCCCGGTCCTCCCAGGCTTTGAGAAGACCTCCCAGCATGGCGTCAAATGCCTCAAGCAAATCAACCGCATCCGCCATGGACCCCTTGTGCCCGGCGATATCACTGGGCCAGAAATCGAACCAGGTGAGGTCATATGCCTCCGAAATTTGAGCTAGAATCAAACCGGCTTCATGCGATTCATATACCGGTGCAGGCGGAAAATCTGGCTGAGCGACCCATCCCTCCCCGGTGAAATCCACGGACATGGCTCTTCCTTCTTGTAAGTCCTCCGCTGTCATGAGATCGATTCCTGCCGCAGTAACGGCAAGTGGGATTGCCGAGTACAAGCGCCGACCAGAATCAATCATATCGAAATAGCGTGGCGGGTAAGCATTGAGTAGAGCGGCCTTCCCCCCTTGTTTCGTGACGGCGTCAAAAATGTTCGATTCCTTGAGAATGGCAGCGATGGGGGGATTTGGTTTTGGACCGTAATGCTTACCGGTCTCCGCAGGAACGTTACGACCGGTGAGAAGCGCTGCCTGGCCAGAAGCTGATTGCGGGGCACCGTCGACCCCAAGGCATGCGTCCACACCGAGCAGTGTCGCTTGGGCGCCATCGTATGGCACAGATCCCGCGGTGACAGTCTTGCCCTCAAGGATACCTTCGAGATTGGGCATTTTCGCCACGGCGAAAGGATTATGCGCAGGATCTTTCAGACCCAGACCGATGCCATCGAGGAAGAGGAAAAGCACCCGCGTCATGCAGATCTCCGGGTGAACGTGAACCATGCTGATTGTCTCGACCCATCCGTGCCGTGTTGAGTGGTGGTGTGATCAAAGCCTGGCGAGAATGTCTTCAGGATCTCATCCTCTGCGGATATGCCGTCATCAGTGTTTATAAGCCAGCTATAGAGCAGGTAGATTCCACCAGGATGCACAACGCGCGAGATGGAATTTTGAATTTCCATTCTTTCTTCCACTTCGAGATTATGAAAACAACCGATATCGAGGGCAAGATCAAAAGGCCCGGTGATCCCTTCGAGGTGGCTGACATCACCACGCTGTACATGTACGTTCACACCTGCGGCTTTCGCTTTTTGCTTCGCTTGCCGGATGGCCAGGTAAGAGACATCGATGCCCGTGACATCCCAACCCTGACTTGCCATAGTAATAAGGTTGGTGCCTGTTCCACAGCCGAGGTCGATAGCCCGACCGGCTGGATGCCGGTCAAGGTGTGCGATCAGTTCGGGCGGGGAGATACCTGTATCCCACCTTGGAGATCCGCGCAGGTATTGTAGCTCGAAGCGGGCTCGGGAAATCACTCCAGGGTTTCCAAAGTCTGCCGGACGCGTTCGGGATCGACAGCCCCTGTCGTCCGCCACAGTTCCTCACCGGCGTCATCGATGAAAATGAACGTGGGTGTATATTGAAAACCATATTTCTTCATGAGCTCGCGGTTCTGTTCATCCTGCACATTTAGGTGGGCTATCAGGAGTTCGTTTTGAAACTCGATTTCGAGCCCATCCACGATGGGCTTTGCTGCCATGCATGCCATTCAATACGGGCTTTGAAATTCGATGAGAACCGGCGTCCCGCCGCCAATCAACTCTTCGGGCGTCTCGTCGTCCGAAAGTGTCGAGTCACCAGGATTGAACAGAAATATAGCAGCGGCGAAGCCGAGAAGAAGCGCAGCCAGGGCAATGATTTCTCGCTGTCCAAGACCATTTCGCAAGAAGTAGACGAGCAAAACGAGAAATATGATGATAGCCATCAAGACGAAGGAGTACTGATTGATGAATTGCATCGTGACCTCACGAAGTTTACTTGATTCTATCACCTTCCAAATCCTTGCCAGCGAAGAGCTAGAGAGCGGAGTGTGTATATTAAAATGTATTCAATTATGTGAAAGTCTTTGACAAGGACTATCTCCTCCTTTACAATCGACAAATCTCAATTCACCAGCGAAGGATCCCCATTAAATGAAAGAATTCGCAACCGATTCGCTCCGCAACGTCGCGCTTGTATCCCACGGCGGTGCAGGAAAAACAATCCTAGGTGAAGCCATGCTCTTTGCGACAGGCGTCACCACAAGAATGGGTAAGATCGATGAAGGTAACACGGTTTCCGATTTTGAAGACGAGGAAATCCGAAGAGATTTGTCCCTTTCAACAGCGATCCTCCCGGTAGAGTATCGTGATAAAAAAATCAATGTGCTCGACACGCCAGGTTACACAGACTTTGTTGGCGAGGTCATCTCAGCTTTAAGTGTCGCAGATGGCGCCATTGTCCTAGTCGAATCTGTAGCAGGGATCGAGGTCGGCACGGAGATTGTCTGGGAGTATTGCGATAAGTTCAAAGTCCCTCGTTTCGTGGTCATCAGTAAGTTAGATCGTGAGAACGCGAATTTCCAAACGGTTCTAAAATCTTTAAGTCAATTATCGGTGGATACGACTTTCATACCTGTCCAGCTGCCTTTGGGTGAGAAGCAGGATTTCAAGGGTGTCATCGATTTATTCAGTATGAAGGCTCGGTCTGGACAAGGTAAGGATGCGGAAGCCATCCCCGACGAGTTCACTGCTGCCGCCGAGGAGGCGCGTGTCAACCTCGTCGAAGCCGCGGCTGAAGGAGATGACGACTTACTTGAAAAATATTTGAATGGTGATGAGCTCTCCGCTCAGGAAGTGGCTGATGGCTTTAAATCTGCCGTCCAGTCGGGACAGTTTGTGCCCGTGTTTGTGTCTGCGGCTTTGGATGCTACAGGTGTTTTTCCGCTACTGGATGCCATCGTCGATCTGATTCCGTCTCCCGCAGATGCGGCACCTATAGAAGCAAATGGTGCCTCGGGCACTGAAGAACTAGTGGCATCCGATGCGGGTCCGCTGGCAGCCTATGTTTGGAAAACGACTGCTGATCCATATGTCGGGAAACTCACTTACATGCGTGTGGTTTCAGGAACATTATCATCGGACAGCCGTGTGTGGAACCACAGCCGGGACACCGAAGAACGATTCGGCACGCTACACCTGATGCGGGGCAAGGAGCAGCTTCCTGTTTCCATCTTGCATGCGGGAGATATTGGCATCATCGCTAAGTTAAGCGAAACCGAAACCGGGGACACGCTTGGGGATAAGGGACATCCTGTGACGATTGCCCCTCCGGAATATCCCAATGCGCTCTTCTCGGTGGCGGTCCACCCAAAGACTCAGGCAGATGCAACCAAGATCAGTCCATCGTTGACGCGGCTCTCAGAAGAGGATCCCACGCTTTCGTGGCATCAGGAACCGAGCACGAATCAGACGATTCTCCAGGGCATGGGAGATCAACATATCGATGTGGCTATCCGAAAAGCAGAATCGAAGTTCCAGGTTGGACTCACCACTGAAATTCCAAAAGTTCCCTATCGCGAAACAATTACCAAAGATGGTCACGCCCAATATCGCCACAAGAAGCAGACCGGGGGCGCCGGGCAATTTGCCGAGGTTCACCTGACGGTCGAGCCGCTTGAGGATGAGGATTTCGAGTTTGTAAACAAAGTATTCGGTGGTTCCATATCACAGGGTTACATGCCCGCGATCGAGAAGGGTGTCCTTGGTGTGATGAAGCAGGGAGTTGTCGCCGGTTACCCTGTTGAGAAAGTGCGTGTCCTCGTGACAGACGGCAAGGAGCACCCAGTAGATTCTAAGGCAGTCGCCTTTGAGACTGCTGGTCGAGAAGCTTTTAAATTGGCTGTTAGACAGGCTTCCCCGGTGATGTTGGAACCGATCATGGATTTACGCATTAGTGTACCGGAAGCAAACATGGGCGATGTCCTGGGAGATCTCAATACACGTCGGGCTCGGGTCCAGGGCATGGAATCCGACCGCGGGAAGAGCGTGGTGACCGCCCAGGTGCCAATGGGGGAGATTCAGCGCTACACCACGGATATCCGTTCGATGACAGGAGGGCGAGGGATGTTCTCCATGTCCCTCAGTCATTATGAAGTCGTACCTGCACATGTCACAGAAGCGATAGTCGCCGCAAGAGACAAAGAACTCAGCAAACAAGAAAGCGAATGACCTGCTAGATTTAATCAACAGCGGGCCGGGATCACCGGCCCGTTTTTGTTTCGCAGATCTAAGAAATTTAAGGGAAGAACCCCCCAGCAAGCTGCGGGGCAGCTTCCAAGGAAAAAAGTCTATGAAGGTTGCCACGCCCAAACCCCGCTTGCGACTCATCTCTACAACGAACTACAGGGGATTCTTGCTTATTCCCATAAATAAAAATGGTTGATCACTTTGAGCCCATCCGCTTCATCGCGGAGGAGATTGAGGTTCGCTATCAAGGAGGTCAGTCTCTTAGCAAGACCCCGGAACCGCCTGACGGATTTCTATGGAACGAAGAGGAATTCGTAGTGCTTGAAATGCTGTCGGCGTGGACTGATTTTGAGCGTCGAGGCAGGATGAAACGGAACATGAAACCCCATAACTTGAGGGCTGCAGCACGTCAGGGTTCCTGGGGTGTGGGACGTTTCTTCTTTCGAGTGCGAACCAAAGATTATCGCATCTTCGACATCTATTACGACCGTTCGCCGGAGAATGCTTCCGATCGGAAAGGGCATTGGTACCTATGGCGGGAAATGGCGGAGATCTGAGCCAAATGGCATTCTGTAGCCTCCAAGATAGTTTCTAATTAAAATACCTACCGAACCCATTTTTGGTATGGCATGGCGAACCGAATTTAAAAGAAGTGAATTGGATAAAATCACATGGATGAAAATTTTCAAATCATTTACGTTGAAAAGCCTGAAGAATCTGCATGGGGGATCATTGGGCAAGGCATCAGTAAATACAACAAAGAACAAGCAGGCGATAATAAGTTTCAACGCCTATGTTTTGTTCTTCACGCGCCTGACCAAGAAATTGTCGGAGGGGTACTCGGCGAAGTGTATTGGGGCTGGCTTTATGTAGATCTATTATGGGTCAAAGAGGAGCTTCGAGGTCGTGGATATGGGCATCGCCTATTGACACATGCTGAAGATGAAGCTCGGCAACGTGGTGCAAAGAATGCATATTTGGATACGTTCAGTTTTCAGGTACCAGATTTCTACAAACAACATGGCTATCAGGTTTTTGGCGAACTAAAAGATTTCCCTCCTGGAAATCAACGCTACTTTCTTAGAAAACAACTTTAGTAACAAGATGTGACGTTAGGAGAACAATAACGGTAAACAAAAAACGATCGTCGAAGCAGCGCCCTTCCCGCATCCTCAGGAGGAAATTGCAGTCCTTCGCCTGCGCTCATGATACGTCGCTGTCGCTCCTCCCATAAAAAATAATCGATCGCCTGGTCAAGTTCATGGCCAAAGCCCGATAGCCACTCTGGCCCTCCGGGTTGAGATCAAGGGCGCGTAGCGTCCTTCAGCTTTATGCCCGGAGGTTCAGCTCCGGGCGGAGCAAGACGGACTGTGTCCGAAGGAACCTTCACACCACTTGGCGACGAACCGGAAAGTAATAATGAGGCGACAGAAGACATCATGATGATGCCGATAGAACCAACAGCTTGATAGGGCAAGATATTCCTGAGCAATAGGCTTATTTGCTAACTACCCGCAGCTCGCAGGTTGAAGACCCATGAGTGGATTTGATCTTGTAGATCATCCCTTCAGGTGGACCAGGCTGTGCCTAACAATCTGTTAACGGTGAATGGCTTTAACTTGGTTCAAAGTCAATGTGAGTTTTTATTCAAATTCAAGATGGTCACACCAGCCAAGATGGTTTCAAACTCAAATATCCGACGTTTGTAAAGTGGTACATTTTATGGTTCACTCGTTTTCATCGAAGGTATCTTCGCGCCACATCTGAAACTCGGCCTTTAGGAATCGGACAATCCGTCAGCCTTGGATAGGCGCAGAGGAGGGGAAAAATTGGATTCGATTACAATTCTTCAGAAACAATTTGCTAGCATATTTGCGATCTTCCAAGGTATTGTTGGGGATATCGCAGAAGATGAGATGGTTATGCGACCTGCTCCGGGGCAGAACATGATCGGCTATACGGTCTGGCATATGCCTCGCACTCTAGATGCACATGTCCAAACATGGATTCGAGGCGTGCCCGAAGTCGTCCATGGCGAGCGCTGGTCGGATTGGAAGCCTCTCAGACACCTCGGTTATGGCGTAGGCATTTCGCTGAAGGAAGCAGATGAGATTGCCAGCACCGTAAGAGTTACCGATGTGCTGGAGTATGCGGATGAGGTGCACAAAGAAATCACGAGTTGGTTGCAGCATCTAGACGAGAGGGATTTGGACCAGATGCCGGAGATATCAAAGCATCTTTCTCCATTCCCCGAGTATCAAACTGAAGGTCTCCGTAGAGAAGCAGGAGATCTGTATGAACAGCCGATTTGGCCTCATTTGTTGTACCCGTGCATCGGTCATATACAACGGCATCTGGGTGAATTGGAGATCATAAAAGCCATCATTCGTACAAACGATGAACGCTGAAAGATAGGAGCGTTCACTATATCGCTGGAGAGGACGGCAATTTCTCATCCACAAAACAACATATCTCTCGTAGCCACAAGGCGCTCCTGCGAGCGTGACGAGGCCTTAAGATAGTCGCTCAGCTCAAGACCACCAACCTCTATCAATTATATGTATTCGAACAGGATTAACGTCCCTGCCCAGTAGGTTATTGCTTTTCTCCTCACGACACATTTATCCAATAACTCGTTATATCCGTAGTTCGACACCCTGAACAGAACTCAAGCTAGCTTCACAAGTACAAATAGCCGTGGAGCGAGGTACGCGCCCCAAAATCCAGCCGTCGCATATCTTAAATAGCGTAGCGAGTTCGATAGCAGATCTTCGCCGCTTGGAAAAATCACCCTCATACCGTAGAAGATCACGGCCATCCCGATCAGACCCAGTACGTAGCGTCCCAGGCGTCTCGACCACAGTCCTCCAGCATCGAATTTTCCCCACCGGAACAAAAGCACGCCGCCGGCAGCAATCCCGAGAATCGTGCCCGAAGTTGCGACCGCGCCATCCATGGACAATGGATCGATGGTATCGCCTCCGGTTGCCAGAATTGCGTTTGTCTCCCAGATCACCGGGACCATCTCCGGTGCGAGAAAAGCTCGAGATAGAAAGTTCAACCCAAGCAGAGAGATGGATAGCAGGAGACATAGTGCTAGAAGTGCTCCCAGCGAGCGTTTAGTGAGATTCTCCCGGATCCGATCTTCATATCTCAAGAAGATGAATAGAATAAGCCCCGCGATGATCCAGCCTGCGAACGTATCCAAGGGGAAATGCACACCCAGGAACCAGCGTGATATTGAGATGAGTAGAATGAGAGCGCTGAGCAGGATGGACACCCACCGGATCCGGATCCAGAAAGCCAATCTTCCCCATATCGCCAGGGCGTTTTGAGCGTGTCCGGAGGGAAGACCGAAACTCGACTCCGAAGAATAAGCAATGACATCCCTGCTCACCCAATAGGGTCGCGGAAGCCCGAATGCAAGTTTGAAAGCGGAATTAATCCCGGCGCTTGTAAGCAAGATCAGTCCGATGCGGATCCCCAAGCCAGCATTGAAGCACCAGATCAACACGGGCATGAAAATCAAATAGAAATCCTCGCCGCCGAGAAAAGAAATAAACTGCATGGGGACGACGAGCCATTCGCTCCAGCTCTGGAGCCAGGTGATGAAGGGTATTCCCCAATCGACAAATGAAATCATGATCATTCTCCTGAAACATTATTGGCAGACTCATTAAATTTTGAGCGATGTCGGCAGGAAGTTATGTAGAGATAACCTTATCGACAAATCGAGATGCCAGATGGAAAACCTCATCCCGTTTCGCATCACGTGGGATGTTATGCCCGCTGCCATCGATGAGAAAAACCTCTTTATCGGGTGATGCAACAGCATCAAGGATTTCCTGGGCGTCACTTGTTGGAATGCTTCCATCGTCCTCCGAGTAGATCAAACGAAGTGGTGCGGACAAGTTGGGGAGCTCTTCCCGCATGACACCGAGTAAATCATACAATTCACCATAAATACGGAGAGGACGTCTATCGTAGGCTGAGTGTGTTCTCTCTGCTTCCTTATCAGTCCAATCGGAAGACCCGCTGTCATAGTAGCGCCAAAACTGGCTGATAATGGGGAGAAAAGGGCGGATACGATTTGCGTGTTTTATGGGTAATGTAAAAGGGACTGCCATGACGAATACACCATCCACAGCCAAACGTGACCCGAGCAGGAGTGAAATAGCGCCTCCCATGGATAGTCCTACAAGGAAGATGCGTGAACAGATGTCACTCAACTGGTAATAGCCATCCATTGCCGAATTGAACCAGTCCCACCATTTGGCTCGTTTTAAGTCATCGTGGTGTGTGCCATGACCAAAAAGCCGGGGTCCACAAACCGAGAAACCCTTCTCTGCAAGGAATTCTCCCATTTCCCGGACCTCATAGGGTGATCCGGGCAAACCATGCAAGAGAAGACAACCAGTATCATTTCCTCTAAACAAGAAAGGATGTGCTCTTGGTTGGATTTGATTCATCTGATTACCATCAGTTCTCTTGGGAGCGTACTCAAGCTGCGGCCGCCGTCCTCGGTAACGATTATGTCATCCTCAATACGTACGCCCCCCTTCTGTGGGAGATATATGCCGGGTTCCACGGTAAATGTCATTCCCTTGGTTAATGTACGCTCATTATCCTCGCGTATGTAGGGGGGTTCGTGGGTTTCGAGTCCGATACCATGCCCGGTTCGATGGATAAAGTGGTCACCATAGCCCGCAGCATCGATGACGCTCCGAGCAGCTTTATCCACTTTGCTGCATGACATCCCGGGTGCAATCGCCCCTCTACCTGCCTCGTTGGCGCGTAAGACAGCCGAATGTATCTCTTCGAGTTCATCTTCAACTTTGCCAAGGGCATAGGTTCTCGTTAGATCTGAAATGTAGCCTCCGTGCCGTGCCCCCCAATCAAGGAGCAGAAGGTCGCCCTGCTCCAACTTGCGATCCGTGGGTGTTGCATGAGGAAGAGCACTGTTAAGTCCTGAAGCAACGATGGGGTTAAAGGGCAACTCGGGTTCCGAACCGGTCCTTAGAAGGTTAATGGTGAGCAAGGAAGCAATTTCATGCTCAGTCATGCCGACGTGCACATGAGGCAGAGTCTCCTGAACGGCGGCTTCCGCAATGGTTGTTGCCGTCTCCATAAGTTCAACTTCATCAGATCCTTTCACAAGACGAAGTTCAGCAAGCGCTTCCTCGCCGGAACTAATGACCCATTCTGCGACTAAGCGTTGCATGATCTCCAGCTCGAAGTATCGCAGTCGCAAAGGTTCTACGGCGATGTGAACTGCACCACTTCCGAGAAACTTTGAGGCTTTACGGAAAGCTTCTTCTTGTGAAGAAGGGTTCTCGTCATAAGAAAAAATCTGTGTGTCGAGATCGGAATCGGCCAGTCGCACTTCTTCAAGCTCGGGTAAGACAATTGAGCTTGGGCCATTTTGTTGAACGAAGAGTACGACAGGTCGCTCCATGAGGTGGAAGGAAACCCCTGTCAGGTAGTAGAGCGTTGCTCCAGGATTTAGGGCGACAATTTCGAACTCATGCTTCTCCATCAACTCTTGGAGACGTTTCAATCGATCCGAATTCATGATGTTCCTCCCGGTGAGCGCATTATAGTCAAGGAAATCCGGTTGAACAATTTGAACGAGTGAAATTCCGACGGCTGAATGCTCGCATTGCAGAAAAGGTCGGCATTTCCTGCTTAATAACAATCTTGCGATTTGGGATAGGGCAAAGACGGGTATCTTGACATCGATTCGACCGGGAGGGTACAATCGACACTACACACCGCAGGGGCCTGTAGCGCAGTTGGGAGCGCGCATCAATCGCACTGATGAGGTCGCGGGTTCGAATCCCGCCAGGTCCACTCGGTTCCCTGGGCCCATGGCGCAGTTGGGAGCGCGCCTCAATGGCATTGAGGAGGTCGTGGGTTCGAATCCCACTGGGTCCACTTCCAATTGAATACGATGCTGTAGCAGAAGTAGTAAGCCATCCGCCAGAGAATCGGGGAGGGTGAAAACCCGAAAAGGCAACCGCGGATTGCCGCACTAAATAAGGCTGAACTCGGCTGCTGTCGATATAAATTGACAAGTATCTCCGGTGAACCCAAGTAGCCGGAGACGGATTTCGCCCGTTAGCGCGAATAAAGCTGCTCGGTGATATGGTTTTAACCATCACCGGGAAGCAGGGTGGTACCGCGGAGCACCCCTTCGTCCCTGATTTGTCGAAGGGGTCTGTTTTTTTAGCCAGGAGCATCTTCGGATGCACTCAGAGAGGACGCAGGATGAGTGAATTGAACTCGCATCATGAAGAGAATAATACGATCGAGCGATACTCGCCGGCCGAGATCGAACCACGCTGGCAGGCTCGCTGGGAGGCTGATCAACTATACAAGGCAGAAGTTGACCCAAAGCGCAAAAAATTCTACTTCCTGACAATGCTCCCTTATACATCCGGCGATCTGCATTGGGGTCACTGGTTCGCGATGACCCCGTCGGATGCGCGTGCCCGCTACCTTCGGATGAAGGGGTATAACGTCATGTATCCCATCGGCTTCGACGCCTTCGGATTGCCGGCGGAGAACGCCGCCATACAACGCGACATCCACCCCAAGGAGTGGACATACAAGAATGTCGAAAACATGCGAAGGCAGCTTCGCAGTATGGGGGCGATGTGGGATTGGTCGCGTGAGGCAGTGTCCGCTGATCCGGAGTACTATCGCTGGACTCAGTGGTTCTTCCTGAGGATGCATGCGAATGACTTAGCCTATAAAAAGATGTCACCAGTTGATTGGTGCCCGCAATGCAATACAACCCTGGCACGCGAACAGGTGATTGGGGAGCAACGTGTTTGTGAACGGTGTAAGACGCCGGTTATCAAAAAAGATCTCGACCAGTGGTTCTTTCGTATTACGAACTACGCTGATGAACTGCTTGATTTCTCGTCCCTGGATTGGCCTGAGATGGTCAAACTGCTGCAGACCAATTGGATCGGGCGCAGCGAGGGCGCCCGTGTGGTCTTCAAGACCGAGGAAGAAGATCCAATCGAAGTCTTCACGACCCGCCCCGATACGCTCTGGGGGGCGACCTTTATGGTCCTGGCGCCCGAACACCCGCTGGTCGAGGTACTAACCACGCCGAAACAACACGATGTCGTTCATGAATATATACATAAAGCTGTACGTCAGACCGATATCGAGCGCGAGGCGCTGGACAAGGAGAAGACGGGCGTTTTCACCGGTGGCTATGCCATCAACCCCGTAAACGACGAGCGTATACCGGTCTGGATCGCAGACTATGTACTCATGACCTATGGCACAGGTGCGATCATGGCCGTCCCGGCGCACGATCAGCGAGACTTCGAGTTCGCTCGCAAGTTCGATTTAGAAGTCCAACCGGTGATCCTTCCTGAGGGCATAGAGTCGTTGGATGGCGAGACGATGATGGAAGCAATTCCAGCATACGGTACGATGATCAATTCCGGATCGCTGACGGGAACACCGGGAGACGAAGCCTTCGAAAAAACGAATGTCTACCTTGAGAAAAAGGGTACCGGGGAATTCGCCATCAACTACCGTCTGCATGATTGGTTGATCTCACGTCAGCGTTATTGGGGCGCGCCGATCCCGATGGTCTATTGCTCTGAATGCGGCATCGTCCCGGTTCCTGAGGACCAACTGCCAGTACTGCTCCCTGATGACATCGAGTGGCGCCCGACAGGGGAGAGCCCATTGAAATTCCATCCGACCTGGAAGCACACCGCATGTCCTGAGTGTGGCGAACCGGCGGAGCGCGAGACGGACACGATGGACACCTTCATGTGCTCATCTTGGTACCACTTGCGCTATCTGAGCCCGCTCTATAACGATGGTCCTTTCGATCCGAAGGAGTACAACTACTGGATGCCAGTGGATACCTATACAGGTGGAGCAGAGCATGCGACGATGCACCTGCTCTATACCCGCTTCTTCCAGAAAGTCTGCCGCGACTTGGACATCACGAAGGGTAATGAACCCATGCTCCAACTGCGCAACCAGGGTCAAATCCTGGGGCCAGACGGACAGCGGATGAGCAA
>Ga0255055_10002382_pt1 | contig 13308 bp, 28 predicted proteins | sample JV7_2_27_MG_FD_188633 | JGI IMG/M metagenome (GOLD analysis project Ga0255055, IMG submission 188633) | Seawater microbial communities from Jervis Inlet, British Columbia, Canada - JV7_2_27 | ecosystem: Environmental > Aquatic > Marine > Inlet | place: Canada: British Columbia | collected...
GGAAAAATTCACAACTGTCGGAAACGTATGATAAACGAATGGATACCGAAGTTTCGTGAAGAAGGAGAAAGCATTCCAACAACTGATGATGAGCTTGTTGAGAAGATAATCAAACACAAAGATTATAGAGATAGAAAGAAGAGGGATGCTGATGAGGAAGAAACCAGGCTTGCTCAATTGAAAGAGAGCAAGACAGGTGAGGTTACTAATATAAATTAAAATCATGGAGGTATGATTATGAAGGTAAAAATAAGTATGGTTTTGAAAGACGTAAAAGGTGATAGTCTTATGCAACCAACAGAGACAGGAAAAAAAGAATTGCTTAACGTGAAAACAATTCTGGCATCCGCACTTTTCAACATGAATCCTGATGACAAAGTAAGTGGTCAGGAAAAATATGAAAGAGGAAAGTTAGCTGAAAAAATTATGACAGCAGTCAAAGAAGTTGAATTGTCTGTAGATGAAATTACGAAGATTAAAAAACTTGTTGGGGAGTCTTATAGTCCTTTGATTGTCTGGCAAATATGGGATTTGCTTGATCCAAAACCTAATGCTGAAAAATAAAAAGAAGAGGAGATAATGATGAAAATTAAATGGACTATGGATTGGTGGTTTGGAGAAGGTTCATGGTGGTGTCAGGTATTCGGGAGCATTTTTGGGTGCTGGCATCCAGAAAAAATTAAAGTAAAAGTTGAGATATGTGTGGATACAAAAGATAGAGCAAATCCATATTGTCCTAATGTTGCTCTGGTGGAAATGTGGGAAGATGAGGTTCCTGATAAAGAGTGTTCTGTTCATAAAAAACCAGATCCACAACCAGATAAATGGACAGGTGAAGTTTGTTCTGAAACTTTTAAGTTGCCACGAAAATACTGTTTACATACAGTAGTAAAAACTTTTGATACAAAACCTGGGCTGTGTCCAGCTCACATTACCCCAGCCTACAAATCAAAGGTGGCTTATTTACAAGGGCATTTTTTAGATTGGTTTAATGAGTTCAGGTCAAACTGCTGGGCTGGTGGAAATGCTCAAATTGATTATGAGTATCAAATGCAGGATGTGTTGATCGAGCTGAGGAAGAGACGGTTCAAATATGCTGATGGTTTTGGATGGATAAGTAATGGGAAAAAGGAGCACAAACATTTGAACTACAAAGCTCCTTGGGCTTGGTTATATAAAGATGGAAAGAGAGTGTTTGATCTGACAAAATGGGATGAAAGATATTGGGAGTTGTTTGAAAGGTTTTTAAGAATTTTTAAGAATGTGGGTGTGGAATGGATAATGTGTCTATTCATGAGAGAGATGTATTGCTGTTTGCCTTTTGATAAGAATGTTAATGGTGTGTGTGGCTTTTGGTCTCCAGAAGCAAGACCTTATCAGATTGCGTATGCAAGGAAGGTCTGTGAGACATATAAAAAAGTTTATGGGACAAATTATAAACCAACAATTAAGATTGCAAATGAGATGATGCACAGAGGTAAATGTCAAAAGTTCCATGACATAATGGAATTTCATGCTGATATATTCTTTGATGGTTTGTGTGATTTTATAACTCTTAATGAAACGATAGCTGATTATACAGGAAGTGAGGGTTGCGGAGCAGAGCTTTTAGAGCTTGGAAAAGTGGGCTCTTGTCCTAAACCTTCCTGCTGTTACAACCCACAACATAGACATGGAAAAGTAGGACAAGGAAGAAAAATTTGGTTTGAACAACATGGTGTTTCAACCTTAACGGATGCCATTAGAAATAAACCAAAACAAAGTGGTGGAAGACCAAAACAAAGATTAACAGAAGATGCTGGTGGTTATGCTAAAGATGGAAAAGGAATTAAGTGGGGAAATTTTGTTTGGGGAGACGCTACAGATACCCATGAGATGGCAACATATATATTTACTGAATTTAAGAAAGTCGGGAAGCATGGTGCAATTGCTATTCTACCTGCATCATGTTTGAAGCTTAATGCTGAGGGGGTTGTGTATTTTGATTTTCACGTAGATGCTATTGATTGGACAAGATTTGATATGGCTCAACAGTCATATGAAACAGTGTATGAAAACAACTAAAGGAGAGTTGTAAGATGATTGAAGTAGAAAATAATTTAGAAAGATTACGGAAGCTAACACATGACTTGCCTGCACCTATTCGTCTGGAAGATATACTAAGCTATCTTCCTAATGGTAAGAGTGAGTATTTAATTGAAAAGGGAAGGTGTTTAGTAGAGCTATTATTTCGTGTTCCAGAAATTTCAGTAATGAAAGCCTTTATGCCAAAAGACTCAAAATTAGAAAGACATGACCACTCTGAAAAAGAAATAATAATTGTTTATGTAGGGGAAATAGAATTTCAAATTAATGGGGAAACAAAAAACTGTAAGGTTGGTAATTGTGTTTATTTTAGTCCACACCAACCGCATTCAGCAAAGGTTCTTCAAGACACTTGGATGATTGGAATTACAATACCTGAAAGCTCCGATTACCCACAACCAGAACAGGGAAGCCAAAACTATGGATGTTAACGGATGGAATGAATGGAGTAAATATGTTCTTAAAGAACTTGAAAGGCTTAATGATTGTTATGATAAGCTTGACAAACGGTTAGACAAGCTTACTGAAAATGTAACTATTACCAGAATTAGAATGGCTGGGATTGGTGCAACTGTTAGTTTGATAATCACAACATTAGGGTTGTTAGTTTATCATATGCTTAAATAGTATAGGAAAGGAGTTTACTAATGAATGAGACGATTGGAAAACTCCTTCAATCGGAAATTCAGTTTGTATGTTCGATTGAGGCTGAGTGTGAGAAACGAAATTTAGTAATTAAGAATGAGGTGGATGCATGCAAAAATATTCAGCAAGTAGAATATTTAATTCTTGACCATGTTAAATTTCTTGGTTCTGTGTTGCAGGCAATGCGTAAAAAAAATAAAAAATTGAAAGAGGTGTTTGGAATGAGTTATGGAAAATTGATTGGGCTTGCCACTCCTTACGAAGAAGCAATTCACTCTTTACGAAAAGTGAAGTGTGAGTTTGACCAATATTTAAAAATTATTCGTGATGAAATGATGAAGAAAATGAAACAAGATTATGAAGTGATGAAGAAAAAAAGAAGAAATAAATAAATAAATTAAGTGACCAAAAACTGTGCAAATAAAAAGTTAATAAAAAAATTTTCGATTTTTGACCAGATCCAGGTATTAAGCTATTCGGAAACATGCTGTTTTTTACATATTCTTTTATTTTATCTTTGTAACTCTTTTATTATTAGTAAGTTACAATTTCAAAAATGAACTCTCTGTTTGTGTATTTTCAAATGAGTTCGTGGCTCTATGAGCCTTAGAATGCGTTGCTTAAATTTAGATCCTGATTTTAAGGGTCTAAAAAAAGTGAACGTGGAAGTATGGGCTTTTAAAAGTTTCAAAAATGAGTGTTCAATTTCTGGACATTGTGGAAAACTCCCCATAAAATTCCTACCTGTTCTATCGGAACATAGTATAAAAAATTCCTACCTGTTCTATCGGAAAGTTGTAGTATAATTTATTTCTATTATTTCTATAATTTCTATAGGAATATAGTATAATTTATTTCTATAATTTCTATAGGAATATAGTATAATTTTTGTATTGTTTAGTTGTTCATAATTACAAATTACACCATACAACTAATTTGTAGTTTTTTTAAAAAAAGGCTTGACAAATGTTTCAAAGGATATTATATTTATAGTGGAGTTAAAAGATGAACAGAATGAAAAAAGAAATTGGCAAGCTTCCAAAAGCTGTTGTTAAAAAACAAAAGTGGTGGAAAAAAATAGAAGATAAAAGAACCCTTGAACAAATACAAAAGGAATGGGCTGAAAGAAAATATACTCTTTATTATAAACATCTTTCTAAAAGTCAGGGTATCACCAGAGCACTTCAGGTTTGGAAATATAAAACTAAAATAAAAGGTATTACTGTAGCAGAGAAAAGAGTTAAGCCAGAAGAAGCTGATCGCAATCGAAACATAAATGAAAAGATGGTTGTTATTTATGTCACTTCAAGGTATGGTAAAAAAAGAGAAACTTCGACTGTTAGTGTGTGGAGAAAAGCACTTAAAAAAACTTTAAAATAAATGACAAAACCACTTGACAAGCTTTTTAAAGTATGCTATTCTTGTATTGGAGTTAATGAGATGAAACGAAAAAAAGCCAGACAAAAGAGGGTGTTTCGGATTATTGTCCAAGCAGTGGTTCAACAAAGAACTCATGACTTTGAAACTATTGCTCAGTTTGATAACTGGAAATATAACATGGAGATGGCAACTGGGGAGCCAGTCAAGATCATTTCCATGGCATTTGTTCCAGCAATATAGAAAAGAAAATGACAAAAAATAAAACAGGTGGTCAATGCTTCCATGATGCTTTTCTATTGATTATAGAATTAGCAGGAAAAGATATGGATGATAAAAACACTTATCTGGTTCATGGCTCAGGCTGGTCAGAAACTCACCAGAAAAGAATTGGTCATGCTTGGGTTGTTTTAAATGATGTTGTGATTGACCCTTCGATTGACCTCATGATACAAAAAGATAAATATTACAGTAAAGCTCAGGTGATAGAGGATGCAACCTACACAGCAACCGAAGCCATGGTGCTTGCTTTGAAAACAAAGCATAGTGGGTTTTGGACTAAATCCGAAGGTGGAAAGACGGATAAACTTAGTGGGTATGTTAATAAAAAAGGAGCTTAAATAAATGGTTGAAAGAAAATTTACGAAACGAAACAATGGCTACTATTGTTCCTGTGGTGGTCAGATTGCAGTTGAAGCGGTTGGTCATGAGGGGATACCGCTTGGGCTGGGTTTCAGGGAACGTAAAGATGGATATGGTTTTGGGATTGACTTTCAAAAGAGACCAATCATCCAAGGCTTTTGCATGAGCTGTGCAAAGCGTGGAGTGTTTAGGGGAAAGGTTTCCAAAACAATCCATACCAGAAAAGTTAGAAAAGTTACAGAACAGATACAAAAACATGCATGAAAAAGGATATCAAAAAACAAGGTTGACAAATCAAAAAGATTCAATTATAATAATAGTGGAGAGAAAAGACAAATGACACACACACTGAAACAAGGACTCACAAAGTATGATGTTGCAGGCATCATTGAGGTTGCCTGGGAGATTATCCAACAACATCCATTAGGTGGTCTGATGAGACCCAGAGAACTTCCCAGAAAGATTGCAGTGAAAAATACCAGAGCAGGATATGCACGTTCAATTGGAGACATTACAATTTCTATTACTTATCCTGAGCACATGTTTAAGTTTGGTAGTGCGTATGCCACATATGTTATTATTCATGAGCTGTGCCACGTTTATCATCACAACCATGGGGATGATTTTAAGAGGTTGGAATCAGCAGTTCTCAAACACTGGGGAATTCGGATTGAATATTCCAGAGCTTATGCAAAAAAGATTCGACACAATGGAACGATTGTTTACAACAGAGCCAGAGAAAAGGAACGAAAAATCATGATGCAGATATCACAAGAATTGGCTTCTCACAGAAGACCAAGACGTAGAAGATATACGTATTCTACTCCACGCTTTCCATTCAGAGGAGTAGTTAATAGCTAATGATAATGAAAAGAAAACTTGACACACACAAAAAAATATATTATAATGATAATGGAAGGAGAAATAAATGAAACAATCAATTTGGCATGCTGGCAAACAGCTTTACTTCAGTGCTGAGGTTAGTTCTTCAGATGAAGCTCAGGCTCTGCTGGATTATGAGAGGGCTCAAGGAAGGGTTGCTTGCTGTCTCCATGAGGATGGCAAGCATCAGATTTATGTAGAGTCTAAAGCCAGAAGAGGCAAATCTGTTTATTTGAGGATATCATGAATAGAGAAGAAAGACTTTACCGTAAGCTGGATAAACTTCTTGGTGGGATTGAAAAGTTTTGTTCTAACCCAGAAGCGTATGCCAAGTTTCAATCCTCTGGTTATATGGATTTGAACATTGACAACCAGACCTGGAAGGTGGGAAAGGAACTCTTGGAGCAGGGTGTTGTTAGAATTTCCATGGCTCACAACTCAGTTCAGAATGGAGACTTGATGGCTGACCCTGATATGGAAATCAATTTTTCCACATCAACGAAACAGGCATTTGCAGTATCTTTTCAAAATGATTATATCGGAGTTTACACTCCTGCGGAGAAAACCATAAATGACAAGTTGTGTTATGACCTGGATATGATTCAGAGTATGAACAGCTTCTTGGAAATGTGGCTCCAGAACATAGAGGTTCAGGGGTTTGAAAGAACAGAATAAAAGGAGATATAAATGAAACCAATTACACCAGCAAAAATGCAAAACAGAATTAAGATCTGGATTGCTTCCATCCAAGGACAGATGAAAAAATTAGATGAGGAGTGTGGGATTGACCATGTTCCAGAAGATATGATGTTTCACTTTGAAGATGTTCCCAGCCTTGATGGTTCAAAAAGATTTAATTTTGTTTTTGATGGTTTCCTTTATGAAATCATCAATGGGTATAGGCATGATGGAGAGTATCAGGAATGGGGAAGTCAATTCGATACCATCTGTGGTGCAGAAACTGGTTGGGAGAGTGAAGCTGAAAATAGCTTCATTGAAATTTTTTACCAATCTTTTTAAGGGGTTAAATATGAAAACTATTAATGAGGTAACTCAAAAGGTTAAAGGCTTGAAAAGAAAGCTAAAGGTTCGGTATAGTCTTGTCGGGTTGTATGAGAATTTTGGTCAGGCTGAACTCCATGAGCTCCATATGTTTATAGGATCTGTCTATGACTATCCATACGAAAGCACACAAAGACTTATTACTATAACCAATGACTTTTTTAATTGGTGCATTAATTACACAGGAGAAAAATAAAATGACAAAAACAATCATTAGGCATGTAACCAGGTTTAACCAACTCCAAAGAATAAAATGGAGCCAAGCTGTAGAAGAGTGGAAGAGGCATAGAAATGGTGGTTTTCCATTCCTGGGCTTTTATGTTTTTACCAACCAGAGAACAGGTGAAGATAGAAAGTATGGGTATGTCCTTTCAAAGGGAAATAGTCACAGATGGTTTAAAACAAAAAAGCAAGCTATGATACAAGAGTTTTATGGTAGTTTTTAAAAGGAGAAGAAATGAGTAAGCAATGGCAACCTTGTCCTCTATGTGGTAATTGTAAGAGCTACCAGAGGTCTGATGAAGTAGCTCAAACAGAGGCTTTTTGTAAGGCTGACTGCAAACCAGATTATGTTTTGGTTGATGATAAAAGAGTTCCAGCAGGAACAGGATGCTGGATGTGTAAGGGGTTCAGACCAAGGGGTAAAATCAAATCAAAAAAAATAAGGAAAATAAAACCATGGCAAGCAAGATAAAAAAAGTTGAACGAAAGAAACCATGCAAGCTTATTAAAAAGTTTAGTTATGGTGAGAAGGTCGTTTATGAGGGAACATACAGGAAAGCCTTATCCCTTATACCACCAAGCAAAGAAGACCAGTATCAAATAATTTTTAAGGAAGAAGAACTTGGCTAAGAAAAAAAGAAGAGTTCCTGCAACCAGTGTCAAAAAACAGCTTGGAAAGCAACTGTTTAATAAGTTTTGTTCTACTTGTCAAATAAAGTATTCAGGGATTATTAAAGATACAAAGACTGGAGTAATTACCAAAACACTGTCTTGTAAAAACTCCTGTCCTATCGGAAAGAAATTAAAGGATCTTCAGTTTGAAAAATAAAAAAGGAGAGTAAGATGATAAGAATCACAAAGATATCAAAAGCACGATTAAAAGAGTTGGAGTTTTATGTTTCTTCCTGGTTTGCCTACTATGAAAATTATGGTGGGAAGAGCACAGACAACCCAGAGGTCAACAAAAATTCAACTAAGTATCTGCAACATAGTTTTGCTTATGATAAGATGCTAATACTTTTGGGTTGGAAACCAAAGAGGTGTAAGGACTGTAGAAACTACAGAGCCTTTAGAAAATTTGCTGGTAAGTTTGATTGTGCGTATCACTGGTTTAATGAAAAAGAGGGACATCCAAACAAAAAAGAAAACTGTGGAAGATGTTATTTTTATGAACGTAAATACTGGAAGTTTTGGAGAAAGGGAACAATCGCCAGAGTAGTTTAAATGGGAAAACAGTTGACTTGTAATCTCCAGTTCTTGGTTCAATTCCAGGCTCTGGCTTGTGGGGAAGTAGTTCAATTGGTAGAGCACTGGCTTTGGGAGTCAGGAGTTGCAGGTTCAAATCCTGTCTTCCCCACCATGACTGTTAGAATGCTTCAGAGCATGTGTTTAAAACCAGAGGGGTATGACCACTACTCCAATTATGAAAAGCCAGTGGTGAGCCTCTCAGTGCGTCTGAGCAGTTATTTGATTACTGGTTCTGACCCTATATATTTATAAAAAAATTAAAAAGTTTAAAATAAATGACAAAAACACTTGACAAGCTTTTTAAAGTATGCTATTCTTATATTGGAGTTAATGAAATGAAAGAGAAACAAAACAGACTTGAGAGAAAGCTGAGAGAGATGAAAGTTTCATTTCAAAGATACGGAAACAGTTATTACATTCACATACATCATGTCTCAATGCTTGAGGCAAACATCATTTACAACTGGGCAATCAAAAATGGTTTTAGTTGGAGCCAGGATGGAAAGAAAAAAGTAACTGGAAGGGTTGGAAGAAGTGGTCACTCAGTTAGAATTACTGAGGTCACACATTATGTTATTCAGGCAGGTTAAGAGCATGGCATTTAATCATCACTCAGGAACAGCTAATAGAGGACACAAATATTACAGGCAAAGAACAAAAGAAATTTATGGTTACAAAGTAACAATTAAAGTTTCCAATGTTACAAAGTATGGAAATCTAATGGGGTTTCATTTCACTGGATATACCTTTTTCTGCAACCATGATAGAAAAATCACTGATGGGTTTGTTGGGACATGTGAGATTAACCAAGCTTTTGAAATTGCTGAAAAAAAGATTGCAGAAGTTCTTAAAGGATTTTAAAATGAGACAGCAGTTAAAAGGAAAAGAGCTTTGGCAACATTTGAGAGATGAGCATGGAATTGGCTTACCCGAAAAAAGTGTCAGAGGATATATTTATAGAGATTCTATGGAAAGCTATTTAGCAAGACTTCATTTTGAGGCTCATGAAAAAGAGAGACAATAATGAAAAACATTGATGATATAAAAATGACAGAAGATGGAAGAGTTATTTATTCTATTCCGTCTTTTAAGTATGAAGCCTTTAAAAAGAAAATAAAATATTTCCAAAAAAAAAGCTGAGAAGTTTGATCTTGAACCAATAACCTATTCAGAACTTGGGACTGAAATTAAGGAAATTATTTATACATATGATTATGGGGATATTGACAGTATTGGGTTAGGAACAGACGGTCTAAAAAGAGAAGCTCATAAAGTAAAATTTTATAATATTGTTCTTGATGGATTTGCTCCCAAGGTTGAGGGATGGAAATTAATTGCCAGGTTGTATCATCAGACTGGTGATACTTTTATTTTTCCTGCTCCTGGGCAGGAAGTTCCTGCTGAGCTTATTAAGAGAGATGCTCAGTGTGAGCATTGTGGAAGAGAGTGGCTCCGAAGAAATGATACATTTATTATAGAGGAAGTTGACAATCCTGGGAACTTTAAACAGGTTGGAAGAAACTGCTTGGCTGATTTTCTGAGAAGCACTGATGCAGATAAGATTGGAAAATTTTTTGAACAGTTTTCAACATTCATTGAGTCTTCTGGTGATTGGGGTGAAGACGATATTGAAAGAGCTGGTGGCTGGAACCAGATTGATTGTTTTGATATTAAAGAAATTTTGATAAAAACTTCTGCTGTTGCCAGAGTTTTTGGTTGGCTGGGAAATACCCAAGCCAAGGAATCAGATTATAAACTCTCTACTGCTATGAGGGTTATGAACTGGTGGTATGATTCCAGAAGTGCTTGTGAGGTTTTGGATTCTGATAAAGAGAAAGCTACTCAGATTATAGAGTGGGTTAAAGGGCTGAGTGTTGATGAGGCTTCTAAGAATTCTTACATGATAAACATCTGGCAACTTGGTCAGGTTGGGTATGCAACTTATCAGACAATGGGGTATGCCTGCTCTATGCTCAAGGCATATGACAAGGCAATGGAAATTGAATATAAAAAAACAAAGTGGCAAGAAGAGAAAAAAGGACTTAAGTATTATGGGGAAATTGGTCAGAGAGATGGGCTGAAAGATCTGGTCTTCCAATGGGGAACTTCTTTTGAAACAAATTTTGGTGTTACTTATCTGTATAAATTTCAAAAAGAAAATTATGTTTTTGTCTGGTTTGCTTCCAAGGCAATTCTGGATGATGCTTACCAGGAGCTGGAAGTTGGAGATGTAGTTGACTTGAAAGGAACGGTCAAGGAACATAAAGAATTTAAAAGTGAGAAACAAACAATCATCACAAGATGTAAAGTTTCAAATATTAAAAAAATAAAAAAGGAGAATAATAATGGGTAAAAGTTATACGTATCATTGTATAGGGATTGGTGTTCCTGACAAAGAAGGAAGCTCCAGAGCCTTCTTTGCTATGAACAGGTTAGAGATTCTTCAAGCAAGAGCACAGGCAAAAAGAGAGGGAGTTCAGCTTGACCACTGGTATTGGCAAACCAAGGTTGGTTGCAGGATATTGGGAATTGATGAATACACTTCCTTCATTATGGATAAGGATTTGATTTTTAAAGTTGCTGGAACTATTCAGTGTCCAATATGTAAAGGTCAAATTACCAGTTCAGGTGGAGTTAGCACTTACTGTTCAGTCTGTTTTAATTCAGGTATTACAACTAAAGCAAGAGTGTCTGGCTATCGGGATTGGCAACTTGAAAACATGAAAAAAAGATTTGACAAATAATATTTAGTATGTTAAGCTAAATTAAAAGGAGATAAAATGACAAGAAAAGAAAAGGCGTTTGAGAAACGAAAAGAGCTTGAGGGAAAGTTAGATGACTTGGCAAAGGCAATTATAACAGACCCTATTAAGCTCCAAGAGTTTGCTAAGAACTGGAGAAAAGGTTTTCATACCTACAGTTTCATAAACTATCTTATGATCCATCTCCAGAAACCAGGAGCATCATTGTGTGCTGGTTACAATCAATGGGAAAAGAAACACAAGAGAAAAGTTAAAAAGGGAGAGAAAGCACTTTGGGTTTATGCTCCAATGATTGTCAAGAACAAAAAGGACTACCTTGTTGGTCAAGACAAAAGCGGTAATGATATTATTGAAACAAGAGAAGAGTCAGAGCTAATTGGGTTTAGGGTTGTGCCAGTTTTTGATGTGTCTCAAACAGAGGGTAAAGAGATTGATATGGGAAACAACATGTCAAAATTTAATGGTTGCAAAACAAATATCCAGGAACTGTTTACCAAGTTTGATGAGTATGATTGCCAATATTATAATAGCCAGGCTGATGGATGCACAAACGGTGAATATATCAAAGTTGCAAAACGAAAAAATAAAGCTCAAGAGATTGCTTCCTTTTTTCATGAGCTGGCTCATGTGATGCTTGGTCATTGTGAGAAAAATGGGACTGAGGTAGGCAAAGAACTTTCAAGGCAAAGAGCAGAGCTTGAGGCTGAGGCAACTGCTTTTCTGATCTGTGAATGTATTGGGATTGAGCATAAGGAAGCATCCGCACATTATATTGGACATTGGAAAGGAAATACTGACACCCTTGAAAAATCAACTTATCGTGTTCTAAGTGTAGCTGAAAAAATCTTGAAACGAATAGCAAAGGAAGCTTAATTTGATTTTATCTCCTGTATTTTGGGGAGCCTCAATAGAGAGGTTCCCCATTTTGGGCTTGACAAACAATTTGATTATGGTATAATATAAGTGTGAGAACTAAAACACAAAGGAGAAAAATGGCTTTAAAAAAAGCAGACGGTCAAAAAATCTGGAAGGAACTTTTAAACCAGTATTTAAACAAGTCCTGGTATGGAGCTTCCTTAAAGGGAGTTAAAGAAAAGCTTAGGAGAGTTCGATTTACCTATGGTGGTCGAATGCTGGAAACAAAAAAATCCAAAATCGAAAAAAATTATGAGTATGCTCAAAAGCATTTTCCTTCCCTTGTTAAGAAGTTTAGGAAAAAAAGGTTGGAGTTAGAGTTAGAAAATAATGGCAATCTGTAAAGGGTGTGGTAGAGAAATCGTTCTCAAATCAATATACCCAGCTAACATGTATGCTCAAACAGAGGGGTATTGTTTTTTTCAGTGTATGCTCCAAGATGTTTCGTATTCTGAGCTTTTAAAAAGATTAGCTAAATGGACAAAGGAACACACAGATGATCTTAATTAAAACCCAAAACATTTATTCACAACTCTCAGATTATGATGAAGAGTTGGTAGATAAGCTTTCAGTATATCATAAAAATTATTGGTTCAGTAGTAAATATAAAGATGGGCTGTGGGATGGTAAAACAAATTTTTTAAAACTCCAAACTTTAAAATTTCCCACTGGTCTTTTATCTATTGTAACAGAACACTTTGATGAAAAGGGAATTGAATATGAAGTAAAAGAGATAGATGATTCTTTTGAGGATAATATTTTTGTTATTAAGAATTCTATGCTTTCTGGGATTCAACTTAGAGATTACCAACTGTCTGCAATTCATTCAGCACTAAATAATGCAAGAGGTATTCTTCAGCTTCCTACGGGTTCAGGAAAAACAGAAATTGCAGTTGGGATTATTAAACTACTTAACAAGAAAACATTGTATGTTGTTCATACAAAAGATCTATTGAACCAGACCATAAAAAGATTTAAACAAAGGTTAGATACGTCTTCAAATACCCTTGGACAAATTGGAGATGGAAATTATTTTCCTAATGATATAACAGTTGCTACTGTTCAAAGTCTGAATAGTTTGTTTAAGAAGGATTTTGAGCAGGCTAAAAACCTTCTTAATACGTTTGAGTGTTTAATACTGGATGAGTGCCACCATGCGTCTGCTCAGACTTGGTATAAGGTAGCTATGTTTTGTCACAATGCTTCCTGGAGATTCGGTTTTTCTGGAACTCCATTACAAAGAAATGCCTTGGAAAACATGAAGCTCCAAGCTTGCACTGGTAATTTAATTTTTAAACTTCCCACATCTGAGCTAATCAAACGAAAGGAGCTTAGTGAAATAGAAGTAACCATGGTTGACCTTTCTGACTTTCCAGTTCCTTTAGGTGAAACGTGGAGACAGATTTATCGGTCAGGGATTGTAGAAAATATATCCAGGAATATGTTGATTAAAAACATTGCAAAAAAA
>Ga0255055_10002383_pt1 | contig 13305 bp, 9 predicted proteins | sample JV7_2_27_MG_FD_188633 | JGI IMG/M metagenome (GOLD analysis project Ga0255055, IMG submission 188633) | Seawater microbial communities from Jervis Inlet, British Columbia, Canada - JV7_2_27 | ecosystem: Environmental > Aquatic > Marine > Inlet | place: Canada: British Columbia | collected...
TGTCGAGCACATCGTTCATTCCAGGGGAATCATTCTGGCAAGCGGCCGATTTATTGGCGGCGGGCTGCATGCCGACCGCAAGCGTATTCGCGAAACCATCTTTGATTTGCCGGTTTACCAGCCCGACAGCAGGGCAAAATGGCATCGCCGCAATTTTCTGGATTCCCGCGGACATTTAATTAATCAGAGCGGCCTGGAAATTGATGACAAATTTCGTCCGCTAAATCATTCCCATCAACCTGCATTCGAGTCGCTTTTTGCGGCCGGTTCGATTCTGGCGCACAATGACTGGAAACGTATGAAATGCGGTGCCGGCCTTGCCATCGCCACCGCATTCGGGGCCGTTAATTCGTTTATCAATTGAAGCTTGATTTTTATCCGGGAAATTGATTAAACAATCCGATACGATTTTTAATTCCCTGGCGATGGGAGTCAACGACCACCCGCCCGGCGAGTGGCTCGAATTTTCGACCATCGACCCTCCGAAGGCAAAAGCCCGTCAGCGCTTTAAACTTTGCGGTTGGAATCGTTTCCATGCAAAGCATCCGGTTTAATACCTGAATATTGCCCCGCTTCGCGGGATGAAGCGTCTAATTTTATGACACTAAGGGGCTCCTCATGAAAATGAATGAGAATATGAAAGCCTCCGGCTCGTGCAAAATTCAGGTAATAACAACCCATAATCGATCGAAGTAAGACGGATTTATTAACCCCAGACTATTTCAGACAAGGAGTGAAAAGATGAATCTCAGTCGACCCAATGCAAACGAAGCGCTTCAAACGAAAACCAGATCTCGCGACGTCGCACCCCAATCCGGTATCTGCAGCAGGTGTTTGGATGGTTGCAAAGGAAATTGCGATATGTTCAAAGCCACCTTCAGGGGGCGGGAACTTCTATACCCGCAGCCCTTTGGTAGTGTTACCGCCGGGGCGGACAAGGACTACCCGGTGGATTACTCCCATTTAAATATTATGGGGTATGCCCTTGGTGCCAAGGGGGTTGAAGCCGATCCCGATAAAGCCACCTTTCCAAACGTCAATACCGAAACCGAATACGGGGTTACGAATAAGGTTAAGATGAAAGTGCCGATATTTACGGGTGCTCTCGGCAGTACGGATATTGCGCGCATAAACTGGGATCATTTCGCCATCGGTGCCGCCATCAGCGGGATCAGTCTGGTGTGTGGCGAAAATGTTTGCGGGATTGATCCCGAATTGGAATTTGGCGACAATGGTCTGATCAAAAGCTCGCCGGAGATGGATCGTCGCATCAAGGAATATCGCCGCTACCACGAAGGCTATGGCGATATACTGGTTCAGATGAATGTGGAGGATACCCGTAATGGGGTGGCAGAATATGTCATTGAAAAGCATGGAGTGGAAACCATCGAATTAAAGTGGGGCCAGGGCGCCAAATGTATCGGAGGCGAAATCAAGGTCAACTCTCTGGAGCGCGCCCTTGAATTAAAAAAACGAGGCTACATCGTAACTCCGGATCCGGAAGACCCCGCGCATCAGGCCTCTTTTAAGGCCGGACCTTTGAAGCAATTTGAAAGGCATTCACGCCTCGGTTTCGTGGATCAGGAAGGCTTCATGAACGAGGTGCAACGCTTGCGCAAACTGGGCGCCAAGCGCATTACCCTGAAGACCGGCGCCTATCCGATGAGAGAGCTGGCCATGGCCATCCGCTGGTGCAGCGATGCCGATATTGATCTGCTGACCATTGATGGCGCCCCTGGCGGTACCGGAATGAGTCCCTGGCGAATGATGACCGAGTGGGGCATTCCTGCTATTTACCTTCATTCCATGGCCTATGAGTTAAGCGAACGGCTTGCGAAAAGCGGCAAGCGCGTTCCGGATCTCGCTTTTGCAGGCGGTTTTTCCTCTGAAGACCATGTTTTCAAAGCCTTGGCTCTGGGCGCACCGTATTGTAAAGCGGTCTGTATGGGTCGGGCCTTGATGATTCCGGGCATGGTCGGCAAGAATACAGAAAAATGGCTGCGAGATGAAGATGGGGGCCTGCCATCGACCGTATCGAAATTCGGATATACCAAAGAGGAAATCTTTATGAATTATGAAGTCCTAAAGGCCAAATACGGCTCAGAGATGGACAACATACCGTTAGGCGCTGTTGGGCTCTATAATGTCGTGGATAAAATTAAAGTGGGACTTCAGCAACTAATGGCCGGATCTCGCAACTGGGAAGTGGGCTATATCAGCCGAGACGATCTATTCTCCTTGACGGAAGAATGTGCCCAAATTACCGGCATCAAGTACGTGATGGATGCGTATCGGCAGGAAGCTTTAGAGATCATCGATGCTTAAACTTATAAAAATAATTGTATTTAGAAGTGGTTTCAAAACCTCAGATCAGGTTCAAGGGCAAGGCGTCCCGCGAATTGAAAGCGGAGCGTACACGCTAGTACGTGAGCATTTCAATTCGCGGGGCAACGCAGCCATTGGGCCTCAGATGGGGTTTCTAAACCACTTATAGCTCAGTGCCCCAATTGAAGGAGGTAAGAGATGGCAGATACTACTTTAAAGCGGATTTTGGCAAGAGATCCGGAGGAAAAAGAATTTCACCAGGCTGTAACGGAGGTCATTGACACCATAAAGCCGGTTTTAGACCGCCACCCTGAATATCGCCAGCTGGGTGTTGTCGAGCGAATCACGGAACCCGAGCGCGTGATCCTGTTTCGGGTGCCCTGGATGGATGACGAAGGCTATGTGCGCGTAAATCGCGGGTACCAGATAGAAATGAACAGCGCTCTCGGGCCCTTCAAAGGCGCGTTGCGATTTCACCCTTCGGTCAATCTTGGCATTCTAAAATTTTTGGCATTCGAGCAAACGTTTAAAAACGCCCTGACAACGCTGCCCATGGGCGGTGCCCAGGGAGGATCGGATTTTGAACCCAAAGGAAAATCAGATGGTGAGATCATGCGCTTCTGTCAGAGTTTTATGAGCGAGCTGTCCCATCATATCGGCCAGGATACGGATATTCCTGACGGGGGTCTGGGCGTGGGGGCCAGAGAAATCGGGTATCTCTTTGGCATGTATAAAAAACAACGCAATGAATTTAGCGGCGTTTTGACCGGCAAAGGGTTGCAGTGGGGCGGAATTTATATTCGTCCCGAAGCAACCGGTTACGGCGTTGTCTATTTTGCAGCAGAGATGCTCGCAGCCCGCAATGATACCCTGGAAGGCAAAACCTGTCTGGTGTCCGGGTCCGGGAACGTGGCGCAACACGCGGCTGAAAAAATTATTGAACTGGGTGGCAAAGTTCTGACCCTTTCTGATTCGTCCGGCTATATCTATGATTCGGAAGGTATCGATAAACCAAAGCTGGATTTTGTCAAGCGCTTAAAAAATCTCAAACGGGGAAGAATCAAAGAATATATCGATAAATATTCTGAAGCGGTTTACACGGAAACAGACACCTCACTGGAATCCAATCCTATGTGGAATCAAAGGGCCGATTGTGCATTTCCCTGTGCCGTAGAAAATGAAATCTCGGAGAATGATGCCTACAATCTCCTCAACAATGGCGTCAAATTGATCTGCGAAGGTGCCGACATGCCCTCATCGCCGGCGGCTGTCAAAATCTTTTCGGATAAAAAGATTCTTTATGCACCGGGCAAGGCCGCCAATGCAGGCGGGGTGGCTGTATCCGGATTAGAAATGGCCCAGAACAGAATGCTCCTGAACTGGTCTGCAGAGGAGGTCGATCGCCGTCTTAAAACCATCATGCAAAACATCCATCAAAACTGCCTGGATGTGGCGGCACGATACGACACGCCAGGCAGCTATCTGGTTGGCGCCAACAGTGCCGGTTTTGTGCGTGTTGTCAATGCCATGCTGGATCAAGGATTGGTATAAAAAACGGATCTATAACACAAAAGCAGGTAATCCATCGTGGGAGCTTTCAATAATTTCGGAGCACTGGAGTACTGGAGTATTGGAGCAATGGAGTACTGGCGAAAGGATTGATGTCTTTTTTTTCAACACTCCAATACTCCATCACTCCAGTACTCCAGGGCCGAGACTTTAAGGAACTTTTTGCATCCTCAGAATTACCTTTTTATTGCTCATAGTTCCGAAAAAAAATAGAAGACCATCGGCGGCATTTCGGCAGTTTCAATCTATATTTTTGTTATGTTAAACGCTTAACCTTTGCCTGAGATACGTGTAAAGATCGATCACCTTAAGATCTGAATCCGTGCCGCCCTGGGCACACGAAAAATGAATCTGGCACTTGGGACAGGCGGTGATAAGGGTTTGGGCTCCGGTTAGGGCGGCCTCCTGCAGGCGTTCATCCTGAATGGCTTTTGAATAGCTTGAGCACGACATCCAGGCGCTGGTCCCGCAGCAAAGCGCATTTTGGCGGTTACGCTCCATCTCCACCAGTTCAGTATCGGGAAGTGATTTTAAAAGCTGACGGGGCGGTTCGTATATCCCTGCCAGGCGACCCAAACGACACGGGTCATGATAGGTGATTGTGCCGGCAGAAGACGGCTGGAAGGATAAACCTGCATCCGGGAGTTCGCGCGCCAGAAATTCCGTCATGTGCAATACTTCAAAAGGAAGCTCACCAAAATATTTTGGATAATATTTTTTAAAGGTGACATAACCCTCCGGGCAACTAAAGAGTACGGTCTTGGCACCGGAGGACTTAATCACTTCAAGATTCCAGCCGGCCAGCTTACGGAAGGTCGCATGGTCTCCGCACCATAATGCATCGTGTCCGCAACAGCGTTCATGATTGCTGATGACGGGTTCGATTCCCATTTTATTTAGCAACGTGAGCACACTTCGTCCGGTCTCCAGGGGAGACAGATTCAAATATCGGAACGTCACGTCAAAGAAAGGCAGACACCCCACAAAATAAAAATATTCCCCGGTGTCCCCAAAAGTCCCCGCTTCACGGGCCCACTGGGTGCGCTGCTGTTTTAAGTCACAGGTTTGTAAGCCGGCGACTGCCTGCAGAATACCGTGATGGCTTTCTTGAGGAAAATTTCCGGCGCTACGGGCTTCCTGGCGGTGGGCACTGATGAATTCAGGGAAATCAATCTCTGCCGGACAGCGCTCACTGCAACTCGCGCAGCTCAAGCAGGCCCAAATTTCGCGACTCTGAACCAGGCCACCGTCCGGATCCAGCACGGCCTGTTTGATAAGCTGTCTCGGCGAAAATGTAGACAGTTCACGGCTGATGGGGCAGCTTCCGGTACACAGGCCGCACTCCATGCAATAGTCGATTTGTTTTTGGGTAAGGCGCTTTGGTTTATCCATATCGTTAAATGATTTAATATTGAAAATTGAATATTGACTAATAGTTCAGCCACTAAGCCACTAAGCCACAAAGGTTATAATATAATTCTATTGATGCCGTTTTTTATAAGAGGCACGTTAAAATAGATTCCTCTCTTTTTGACAAAGTTTTAAACTTCATATTCCTTCTTTGTGCCTTCGTGTCTTAGTGGCTGATCCTTTGTTTAATTTTCAATCTTCAATTCCGGCTTAAGCGTTTTGAGCAATTCAACAAAGTTGTGGATCTCTTCGGCAAACGCGGCTCCCTCCGATGCTGAAATCCATTTCAGCCGTAGGCGGCGCTCGTCAATCCCCAGCAGCCTAAGGATTTCCCAGGTTTCCTCAACGACCTTCTGGCATCTCACATTACCTTCCAGGTAATGACAGTCGCCGATATGTCAGCCGGATACCAGTAAACCGTCTGCCCCTTTAAGGAAAGCTTTCAACAGGAAGCCGTGATTGATTCTGCCGGTACACATCACGCGGATCAGGCGCACATGGGTCGGATACTGGATGCGGGACACCCCTGCCAGATCGGCTCCGGCATAAGCGCACCAGTTGCAGACGAAAGCTAAGATTTGAGGCTGCTCGGTTGCAGACATGGGCATTCCCTGGTAAAAATTGAATATTGAATACTGATGAATTCGTAAAAAATCGAATCCATCAGGTGTTTGGTATTTTGTATTTTGTGTTTTGTATGGAATATATGATCTTATTGCAGATTGTTATACCGCTTTCCATAATAATGTTCCGAAATACGGAGGCGCGGCATAAGTGGTTGTAGAAAAAACGTTTGAATACCGGAACGTTTTTTTGACAACCACTATAGTATGCTAAACACCAAACACCAAAAACGAAACACGCTTGAAAAAAGTTCGCTTTTCTGACTTTTTACGAGACCATCAATTTTCAATCTTCAATCATGGTATTGATTTGTTCATCTTTGAAATGAGATAAGGAGGCCGCTCCGGTGGGGCAGGCCACATTGCAGACTCCACAACCGGTACATAGTGCTTCTGTCACCATAGCCCGCTGCCGGCCTTCGGTGACTTCGGTTACATTGATGGCCTCAAAACAGCAGGCCTTTTCGCATTCACCGCACGCCCGGCAAAGTTCGGCATTCACCCGATTGATCATGCCTTCGGCGACAATCTCCTTTTTGGAAAGTACGGTGACTGCCCGGGAGACCGCACCGCGGGCTTGAGCGATGCTTTCATTGGCGAATTTGGGGCCCTGTGCCAGTCCGCAGAGATAAAAGCCGGGTGTCGCAAAATCAAGCGGTCTGAGTTTCGGATGGGCTTCCATAAAGAAACCATCTTCATCCAAAGGCAGACGGACTGCATCTGCCAGCTGTTGGCTTTCTTCCCGGGGACGAATGGCGGCACTCAAAACCACCAGATCGGCTTGCAGTTGAACCGCTGCCTGTAACTGCGCATCAAAAACGGAAACGCCGAGGGTGCCATCCTGATTGTTTACCCGGGGTTTGTGATCAAGCTCGAATCGATAAAAACGAACGCCGTGTCGGCGTGCTTTTAAATAATAGCTTTCTTTAAAGCCAAAGGTGCGGATATCCCGGTACAGGACCGATATCTGCGCATGCGGGTTAATGGTTTTTAATTTCAAACTGTTCTTGATGGCAGCCGTGCAGCACACCCGGCTGCAATAAAGATTTTCGGGCTCACGCGAGCCGACGCACTGAATCATGGTGACGCGCTGCAGTTGCTTTGCTTTGTCAGGCTCTGATTTCAGCAGGTCTTCAAATTCTTTTTGGGTGATCACCCGGGGATGCTGGCCATAAAGATATTCCGAGGGTGTATGTTCCTGTCCGCCCGTCGCCACAACCACGACACCATGCGAGATGGCTTGGGACTGATCTTTGACCGCAATATTAGAGGTATAGTTGCCGCAACTTCCGGTAATGGATACCACCTGCGCTTCCTTGTAAACAGTGATCAAAGGTTGGTTTTCAACTTTCTCAATAAGATCTTGAACATATTGGGCCGGATTGGCGCCGTCTTCGGTGTAATAAAGCGTGTGGGCATTACCGCCTAATTCAGCGCTTCGTTCCACCAGCGTGGAGTTGAATCCCTGTTCCGCAAAGGATAGAGCGGCGCTAAGACCGGCGAGACCGCCTCCGATCACCAAGGCTTTTTGAATCACCTCATAAGAGGTTTCGTAAAGCGGTTCCAAAAGACGGGCGCGGGAAACAGACATTCGCACCAGTTCTTTAGCCTTATGCGTTGCCGCTTCCGGCGCTGCCTGATGCACCCAGGCATCCTGCTCGCGAATATTGGCGAGTTCAAAGAGATAGGGATTGAGGCCGGCTTCTCGCAGGGTGTTGCGGAAAAGCGGCTCATGGGTTCGCGGTGTGCAGGATGCCACCACCACCCGATTGAGATTATAGTCTTTAATTGCCTGTTTAATTTCCTGGAGTTGATCGGTCGAGCAGGCAAACATGCAGTCGGTTGCATATTTTACGTTCGGCAGCGTGCGGGCAAACTCGGCAACCGCCTCCACGTCAACCACACCGGCAATATTGATACCGCAATGACAGACAAAAACACCCATGCAAGGTTCTTCTCCACTGACGTTGCGCTCCACAAGGGTGGGCGGGACCGTCACCAGTGAGCCTCTTGTTTCGACCAACAGGGCTGTTGCCCGGGCGGCCGCGCTGCTGCCCTGTTGGATGGATTCCGGAATATCTTTGGGCCCCTGAGCGGCACCGCAGACATAGATTCCGGGCTTTGAGGTGGCGACCACGTCCAACGGTTCGGAGGCGCAGAAACCATGCTCATTTAATCTTAGGCCGAGGCGTTTTGCCAATTGCACCGTGGAAGCGTTCGGGCAAAGACCGACGGAAAGAACGACCATATCATATGTTTCTTCCTGGAGGTGATGGTCCGGCCCGGCGTAAGAAATGCTCAAGGTATCATCTTCGGGGTTTGGAATAACCCTGGAGATCAAGGACCGCACGTAGCGGACGTTATTTTCTGATTCGGACCTCTCGTAAAACCGATCGAATCCTTTTCCGTGGGCCCGGATATCAATGAAAAAAATGACGGTGACGATGTCCCGGGCATGTTCTTTGGTGATCATGGCCTGTTTGGTGGCGGACATGCAGCATACGGCCGAACAATACTCGTTTCCCATATGGCTGTCACGGGATCCCACACACTGGATCCAGGCGATACGGCGCGGAATTTTGCCGTCAGAGAGGCGTTGAATGTGACCCTGGAAAGGACCGGCTGCGGAAAGTATGCGTTCGTATTCCAGACTGGTGATGACATTGGGCCACCTTCCGTAACCATATTCTCCTTTCCGGCGCGCATCAAAAGGTTCAAATCCTCCGGCCAAAATCAGCGCCCCGGTGTCCAGGGTGACGATTTCATCTTGCTGGTCAAATATAACGGCCTCATTTTTACAAACTTTTTCACAGATCCGGCACTTTCCTTTTGTAAAATAGGTGCAGTGTTCTTTATCAATGGTGTAAACAAGGGGAACAGCCTGAGGATAGGGGATATAAATGGCTTTACGCTGATTAAGATTTAAATTGAATGGATCGGAAACTTTCTGCGGACACTTCTCAGCGCAAATGTTGCAGGCCACGCATCTTTCCGGATCAACGGCGCGGGCTTTCTTTTTAAGGGTTAATTGAAATCGGCCCGGCGAGCCGTCTAAACCGAGAACATCGGTATACGCAAAAATATCAATATTGGGATGATTGGCCAATTCCGCCAGCTTAGGGCCCAGCATGCAAGAAGAGCAATCATTAGTGGGAAAGGTTTTGTCCAGCTGTGCCATGACACCCCCCACATTGGCCTTTTCTTCAATCAGATGCACTTTAAAGCCGGAATTGGCAATATCCAGAGCTGTCTGGATACCGGCTATGCCGCTGCCGACTATTGTGATGGATCCGATCTTTTCTGTATGTGGCGTTAATCGCTTTTGGGTCATGGATTATTCCAGAGGTTGAGCTGCTTGAGAAGAGAAAAGGGATCTGTGATATGTCGCGCGAGCCATTTTTCAACTCCGGCGACATTATGCGCCAGTCCAATCAGCTCGGTAAAATAATAGACCGGGAAAGAAAACCGCTTTCCCCAATCCGCCCCGATCTTTTCCTGATGCATATCCAGATTGGCCTGACACATCTGGCAGGATACGACTATGGCCTGGGCACCGACCCGCTGCGCCATATCATACAGCTTTCCCACCAGGCGAGAAACAATGTCCGGGCGCGAAAGCACCTGACTGGCGCCACAACAGTCGGTTTTGTAAGCCCAGGAGATCGCCGTGGCACCCAGATTCTGAATGATGCGATCCAGAGCCTGGGGATTTTCAAAGTCGGTTGCTTCGGTGATCTCCGGCGGGCGGTTGGCCATACAGCCGTAGTAACTCACAACCTTTAATCCCTCCAGCGGTTTGCTGATATTCTGGGCCATTGTTTTTAGCATGGGGTCGGTGGCCAGAAAATTCGCCAGATCCCATACTCTCGGCAGGGAAGCTTCCAGGCGCATACCGTAGCGGTTAGAGGAATCTTGATTTAGTGTCCAGGCGGCCGTTTTGAGGCGATTGAAACACATGGGGCAGGGAACAAGCATATCCGAATGCGGCAGCCTGGCTGCCAAATTCAGCGTTCGACCGGCCAGTTCGATACCTGCCGAATGATCAATGCTGTGGGCGGCAGTTGCTCCGCAACAATTCCAATCGGGAATCTCTTCTAATTGAATGTCCAAATAAGCGCAAATTCCTAGAATAGATTCAGCGTAATCTCTTGCGGTGCCTTCCAGTGAGCAGCCGGGATAATAGGTTACCTTCATAACGTAATTTGCGCCTCGGAGATTCTAAAATTTGTTGAAAATAAGTTGGTTTTTTGAGATTCCAATAGTTGCCTTACATATGGAATGATGGAATGGTGGAATATTGGAATGTTGGATTATAAGCAAGTTTGTCATTTTAATTGTTGCGGCAAGTGAAAGGTATACCAATAGTCCATTATTCCATCATTCCAGGATTCCATTATTCCGATTTTGAGCGAAGCGTTTTTGACGACCCAGTATTTTGCGGATCTCTTTTTTCCCTTTGATTGGTTTGGGAAGCATCGGAAATCGTTTTTTACGGGTCATCTGCCAGCCCAGCTTGACTTCATCCCGCCAGGTGCCTGCCTGCCATAACCGCAGGAGCTCACCGCTTCGCAGAAAATATTCCGGCAGGAAGGTTGTCTCAAATGCCCGGCCCCATCTCTTCACATTTTTTAAGAAGGCGTCATGCAAGGTTAGGATCTGTGGCTGGGGGCAGGGGATGCCTCTTTGGACGGCCATTTCTTTGAGACAATCCATGAGTTCGGCGATTTTAACGTCATTCGGACAACGCGTGGTGCATGTTTCGCATGCGGCGCATACCCAGATCGTTTCACAACTCAACACGGTTTGCGGATGCCCGATAATCACCAGGCGAATCACCTCGTCCGGATAAAGATCCATGGCAAAAGTGACCGGACAGCCGTTGGTGCACTTGCGACATTGAAAACATGCGCCCGCCTGATAGGGTCCGGCGGCTTCAAGCTGTTCTAAAAAGTGATAATCAGGTGTTAACGTTTTCTGAGACATGGATTTTGACCCACTTCCCCTAGCGCTGGCTTAACCTACATGTGGAATACCCTAACCCGGACAAGCCGGAACAAATTGCCACAAAGGCACTAAGACACAAAGCGAAACTTTTGGTTAATCTTCATCTTTGCGTCTTTGTGTCTTGGGGGCGTAAATGTTTTGCCATAAAATGTAAAGAATTCACAACGTTGACTCTAAATGGCTATTTAGGAGGCTTTTTGGAGCAAACCAGTATTAAACTGGAATCGGCTGTCTTTGTCAAGGGGAAAATGCCTGGCGATGCGGCTATAATCCACTGTATTTTAAGAGGATTAATCCAATCGATAAAAGCAGGCTATAGATCAGTGCAAGTTTGGCGGTTTTTGCGAGCGCTTGATTTAATACGGGGTCAGTTGGGTTTTTCCAAATAAGGTGCATTAGAGAGAGCGCCGTCGGCAGGGAAAGAAACGGCAACATCACCCAGGCTGACATCCGGCCGCTCAACCATAGGATTATCGGAATGGCGTATGCGCCGGCGAGCAACAGCACATACTCTATTCTCGATCCGCGATCTCCGATGATGACCGCCAGGGTGCGTTTGCCGGCCTGACGATCCGATTGGATATCTCTTAGATTGTTCACCACAAGTATAGCGCTGATCAACAATCCTTCGATCACACCCATTAGCCAGACCAGCGGCGTCAGACGCAGGGCCTGAACGTAATACGTGCCGCAAACAGCAACCAGACCGAAGAAAATAAAAACAAATAGATCGCCGAGTCCGTGGGAAGCCAGGGGAAAGGGCCCGCCGCTATAGGCCAGAGCCACGCAGATACAGGCCAATCCGATGATGAGAACAGGCAAACCGCCGACTATTAACAGATAGACACCCGGGATGAGACTCAGGATTATTGTTAGAATCATGCCTGCTTTTACCTGTTTCGCCGGAATAAGCCCGCTTTGAGTCACCCGGGGCGGCCCCAGGCGATCTTGGGTATCGATGCCTTTCAGGTAATCGAAATAATCATTTGCCAGATTGACGCCGATTTGTAGAAGCAAGGCGACCATCAAAGCGGCAACCGCCGGAAGCCACACAAAGCTTTTGTCCGCGACCGCGGCTGCCGATCCCAACATCACCGGGGCTATCGCTGCCGGTAGCGTGCGGGGACGGGCGGCCAGCATCCAGGCACCCATCTTCGAGCGGTTCTGAGGGCCTTCTTCAATCATATTTTTAAAGCATTGAATATCGAATATCGAACAAGGAATATCCAACCGCAGAAGTAGTAGGGTCGGCCTCTGTGCCGACCGTCATGGCAGCCACGGAGGGCTGCCCTACTTTTTTACTTCGATATTCTGCGGTTCTGCGGTTCGTGTTTAGTTATTGTTTAATTTGGTTCTTCGGTCCGGTATCGATTCACCTTCAGTTCCAGATTGTAGATCACAAAATAGAGTACCAATCCCAACAGACTCATGGCCAGGATACCCGCATACATTTCAGGGTATCGCAACACCTGGTAAGTTTCGACAACAATATAATATCCCAGACCATAGGTCGTTAAAGACTGCTCGGCGATAAACAAGACGGCAATTGCGGTTCCGACCGATACGCGCAACGCCGTCAGCACGGCGGGCAGGGACGCCGGAAAGTAAACATATCTGAAAAGCGCCCGTCGGCCGGCACCCAGCGATCGCACCGATAGAATCAATTCCGGATGAAGATTGGCCGCTTCATCCCTGACCACAACCAGAATATGGAAAAAGATGATTAAGGCGATCAGAAATATTTTAGAAATATCCGTGATGCCCATTAAAACATAGATGACCGGCAAAAACACAATTTTTGGGATCGGATAAACAATGGCGATCAGGGGTGCGAAGATGCGATTTACTTTGGGAAGCTGCCCCAGTCCCAATCCGATCGGCACCGCGGTGACAACCGCCACCCCGATAGCGGCCAGGACACGACCGCTGCTGGCCAAAAAGTGAATCCCCAGGTTGCCGAACAAAGAGGCGCCGAATATCGGTAGTACCTCAAGCGGTGAAGGCATGATGGGCCGGCGGATAATCCAGGCCAGGACCTGCCATATTGCAAAGAACATCAACAGGCCGATGATGGCCCCCTGTGTATTTAACCTGCGCCTCATTTCAGCGATCCCAGTAAATTGCGTAAATTTTCACATTTGTGTTGAAATTCATCTTGCCTACGGGCATCGGGGAACCCGGCACACGTATTGTCCATAATTTGGGCTTCTTGATTACAGCCTTTCTGTAACACCAATATTTTTTTGCCCATGACGACGGCAACTTCAATATCATGTGTGACGATAACATAGGTTAAATCCGATTCATGGTGTAAAGTGATAATGAAGTTTTGCAGATCTTCACGGGTAGGGGCATCTAAGGCGGAAAAGGGCTC
>Ga0255055_10002385_pt1 | contig 13296 bp, 9 predicted proteins | sample JV7_2_27_MG_FD_188633 | JGI IMG/M metagenome (GOLD analysis project Ga0255055, IMG submission 188633) | Seawater microbial communities from Jervis Inlet, British Columbia, Canada - JV7_2_27 | ecosystem: Environmental > Aquatic > Marine > Inlet | place: Canada: British Columbia | collected...
GCGAAAGCGCTGGAGATTGTTGCTCGACACTGCATCCCCTCCGATCGCGGAGTGCACGTAGGGCGGGCGGTAGCCTGCCCGATCGTTCCGCCTATCGGCCTGCGCTTCCAGCGACTTGAGCGACCTCCCGGTGGGCGCGTTGTGTCGCAGCTCACATTCCACCCAGGTGCAGTACGGCTGCATTCGCCGGATCTCACGCAAATGCGCCGTTCTCCGATAAGCGGACCGTGGGCGAACGAATCCTGATCGTGGACGACGACGAGGCTCTGCGGGAGAGCCTCGAGCTCGTGCTCTCGGCCGAGGGCTACGAGGTCGCCGGCGCCGCGCATGCCGAGGCCGCTCTGCGGCAGATCGAGGCCAGCCCGGTGGACGTGGTGCTCTGTGACCTGCGAATGCCCGGTATGGACGGAATGGAACTCTTGCCCCAGATCGGACAGCGGCTCCCGGGGGCGACCGTGATCATGATGTCGGCCTACGGGACGGCTGATCTCGCCATCGAGGCGATGAAGCGGGGCGCCTACGACTATCTGGCGAAGCCCTTCCAGCCTTCCGAGGTGCTCCTGACCATTCGCAAGGCCAAGGAGCGCGAGCGGCTGCGCCGCGCAAATGCGCTTCTCCAGCGGGACGTCGACCGCGCGGTCGGAGAGCGGCCGATTGTCGCAGCATCGCCCGCCATGATCGAGGTCCTCGAGCTCCTGGAGCGCGCCGCCGAGTTCAAGGCGACGGTATTGCTCACCGGGGAGAGCGGGACCGGCAAGGAGGTCCTCGCCCGGGCGATCCACGCCCAGTCCGGGCGCCGAAACGAGGCGTTCGTCGCGGTGAACTGCGGCGCGATCCCCGAGACGCTGCTGGAGAGCGAGCTATTCGGTCACGCCAAGGGCGCCTTCACCGGCGCTGATCGCGCCCGCCGCGGACTCTTCGTAGAGGCGGACGGCGGCACCCTGTTCCTCGATGAGATCGGGGAACTCCCGAAGGTCCTTCAGGTGAAGCTGCTGCGCATCCTCCAGGACGAGGAGGTCCGCCCCGTCGGTGAGTCGAAGTCCCGCAAGGTGGATGTTCGGGTTCTGGCGGCCACGGCTCGTGATCTCGATGATGAGGTCGCCGCCGGCCGCTTTCGAGATGACCTCTTCTACCGTCTCAACGTGGTGCGCGTGAGGGTCCCCCCGCTTCGCGATCGGCGGGAGGACATCCCCTTGCTCGTCGACCACTTCCTGGGGCATTTCCGGGACACCTTGGGAAAGCCGGTCCGAACCATCGGGGACGACGCCCTCGACCGCCTGGTCTCCTACCACTGGCCCGGAAACGTTCGAGAGCTGGAGAACGTGATCGAGCGGGCCCTGATATTGGCCGCTTCCGACCGCATCACACTTCGCGAACTGCCTTCCAACGTGGTCAAGCCCGAGAACGGAGCGCAACCGGTGCGACCGGGGGAGCTATCGCTGAAGCGGGCGAGGCGGCACTTCGAGGCGGAGATGATCCGCAAGGCCCTCACGGCCACCGGCGGCAATCGAACCCACGCGGCGCGTCTCCTCCAGATCAGCCACCGCGCGCTGCTCTACAAGATCAAGGGATACGGGATCCGCGACTAGGGGTCGTCCCACTCCCCCGCGGTGGGGAGCCGCAGCGCGAGGGCGGTGCGAGCTCCCTCCGGCGGGGGAACCAGCTCCAGCTGACCGTCGAGCTCCTCGGCGAGACGCACGGCGTTGGAGAGCCCGAGGCCGGTTCCCTCGCCGGGCGGCTTGGAGGTGAAGAAGGGGTCGAAGACCCGTTCGCGATCCGCCTCGGGGATGCCGCAGCCGTTGTCCGCGACCACACACTCGACGCCGTCGGGTGTTCGGCGCTCGAGTGCCCCCTCGGCGACGTCCCCCATGCGGATCTGGAGCGCCGCCGGGCGAACCCGCAGCATCACCCGCGGCTCTGGAGCCCCGGCCACCGCCTCCGCGGCGTTCAGGACCAGGTTGAGCAGGATCTGCATGACGGCGCTCGAATCCGCCCGGACCGGCGGCTGCGCACCCTCGCGGTGGACGCCGAAGCAGATGCCCTCGTAACGCCGCTGAGCGGAGACCAGGGCGATGGTCTCCTCGGCCAGCGTCGCCAGGTCCACGCTCGTCGGGGTCGGTCGGGGCGGGCGGGAGAAGTCGAGGAGCTGGCGCAAGATGGTTCGTACCCGCCCCCCCTCGCGACCGGCCCGCTCCAGATGGTCCCGGGTGGCGTCGGAGATGCCGGAATCGCGCGAGGCCAGATCGAGGAAGGCGAGGATCGCGCCGATCGGATTTCCGACCTCGTGCGCCACTCCAGCTGCGAGCCGGCCCACCGCCGCCAGCCGCTCCGCCCGATCCAGGCCCGCCCGAGCCCGCCCCAGATCCCGGTTCGCGGCCCGCAGCTCTACCACCGCCTTCTCGAGCGCCCCGGTGCGGCCCTCCAAGGCGTCGGTCATCTCGTTGAAGGAGCGCCCCACTTCAGCGACCTCCCGAGCCCCCTCGACGGGGACTCGGGTTGCGAGCGCCCCGCCCGCGATCTCCTGGGCCGCCGCGGAGAGCCTCTGGAGCGGCAGCACGATCCGGCGGCGCAGCAGGTAGGCTCCGAAAGCCGTGAAGACCAGCACGTTGGCCGCCACCACCGCCAGCGGTACTGCGCGGAGGCGAACCGATGTGCGACGAGGAAGACGTCCGGCCACCACCGCACCAGACCCGTCGAGTGGCGCGGCGAAGCGAATCGAGTCCCAGACGCTGCCGGGCATGAGCAATGGCTCCGCCCGCGCCAGGGCGCGGCCGGCCAGCTCTCGCGTCCGGTGATCGATCACCCCGCCACCGGGACCGCGTGGCTGGACGCGGCCGTCGCTGGCCACCGTCCACCACGCGGTACCCGGGAACAGGGAATCCGTGAGGGTCCGGGGTGAGCGAGCCTCGGCGAGGAGCGAGCGGCCGAGGATCGCGCGCAGCCCGGCCTCCTGGTGGGCCACGAAGACAGCAGTCAGGACCAGGGTCGCGAGGCCCATCACCAGCACGAGGCCGAGGAGCACTTCGGTCTGGACCCCGACGCGGCGCGTCACTTCCCCTGCCCTACCCTTCGCCGGTGGCGGGGGGATCGTCGAGACCGAGCTTCTCGAAGCGGTAGCGGAAGGACCTGAAGGAGATGCCGAGGAGCGCAGCGGCTCTCTTCTTGACTCCACCGCAGCGCTCGAAGGCCTCTCCCAGCAGACTGCGCTCGAAATCGTTCACCATCTCGTCGAGCCTCCCGCCCTCGGGGGGAAGACGGCTCGTGGTGTCGACCTTCCTCGGATCGAGGATGGTCGGCGGGAGCGTCTCGAGCCCGATCACGCCATCGCGGCAGAGGGCCACCGCGCGCTCGACCATGTTCTCGAGCTCCCGAACGTTTCCGGGGAAGTCATAGGCGAGAATGCGCTCCGTGGCGGCATCGGAGATGCCGCGCACCTCCTTGCCGGCGTCCGCGGCGTACTTCTCGATGAAGTGCCGCATCAGCAGGGGGATGTCTTCCATACGATCGCGGAGCGGCGGCAGCGAGATCTGGATCACGTTGAGGCGGTAGTAGAGGTCCTCTCGAAAGCGTCCAGAGGAGATCTCCTCTTCCAGCTTCCGGTTCGTTGCAGCCACGATGCGCACGTCGACGCGATGATCGCCGGTGCCGCCGACCCGGCGGATCGTCTTGTCCTGGATCACCCGGAGCAGCTTGACCTGGAGCGGTGGGGGCAGTTCCCCGACCTCGTCGAGAAGAAGGGTCCCCTGGTCGGCCGTCTCGAAGAGACCGGCCTTGTTCTGGACCGCACCCGTGAACGCCCCCTTCACGTGGCCGAACAGCTCGGACTCGAGGAGGTTCTCCGGAATCGCGCCGCAGTTCACGGCGACGAACGGTCGATCCCGACGCTCGCCCTGGTCATGGATGGCGCGCGCCACCAGCTCCTTGCCGGTACCGCTGTCTCCGCTGATCAGGACGTTCGTCTTGGTTCCGGCCACCTGGCCGACCAGATCGTAGACCTTCTGCATCACCGCGCTGGTTCCCACCAGCGAGCGGTGCTTGAGCTGGGTGCGCAGCTCGGTCCGGAGCCTGCGGTTCTCGAGGGTGAGGAGCTTCTTCTCGAGGGCCTTCTCGACCACCAGGCGGAGCTCGTCCACCTTGAAGGGCTTGGTGACGTAGTCGTAGGCCCCCTGCTTCATGGCGGCGATCGCCGTCTCGGTGGTGGCGAAGGCGGTGATCATGATGACGACGGTCTCGGGGGAGACCTCCTTCACCGCCTGGAGCAGGTCGAGACCGGTGCGCCCGGGCATCTTGACGTCGCTGATCACGACGTCGAAATCGTCGGACTCGATGGCGACCAGGGCGGAGTCGACGTCGCCTGTGGTGACCACCTCGAACCCCTCGCGACGGAAGAAGATCTCGAGGAACTCCCGCATGCTCTGCTCGTCGTCGACGACGAGGATTCGCGCCTGCTCGCTCACGGAGTCTTCCCTGGCCGCGGGAATCGCACTCGAAGCACCGTTCCCTTTCCAACCCGACTTTCGACACGAAGACTGCCGCAGTTCGCTTCGACGATCCGATGGACCGTTGCCAGTCCGAGCCCCGACCCGTCGCGCTTGGTGGTGAAGAAGGGATCGAAGATGCGTTCGAGTACTTCCGGAGCGATCCCAACTCCCGTATCCGCCACCGTGACCTCCACGAAGTCAGCCTCCCCCTTCACCTCGTTTCGGCGTTCGGGAGCACCCTCTTGAGGCTCCTCGATGACCCGGGCTGCCGAGATGCGGATGCACCCGCCTTCGGGCATTGCCTGAACCGCATTGAGGATCAGGTTCCAAAGGATCTGCCGGACCTGGGTCGAATCCGCGAGTGCGGTCAGCTCGCTGCCGACATCGACCTCGAGTCTCACGCCCTCTGGCCGCGCCACCTCGAACATCCCCCCCACCTCCTCGACCACGGCGCCCACGTCGAAGGGGATCCGCTTGGCGGGGGCGGGTCGCGCGAACTGGAGGAACTCGGTGATGAGATCATTCAGGCGATCGATTTCCCGAAGAACGATGCCCATCAGGCGCCCGGGTTCCGGATCCCCGTCATCCTGCGCCCGGCCGGCCTCGAGCATTTGCACCGATCCAGAGATCGCCGCGAGGGGGTTTCGGATCTCGTGAGCGATGTCCGCTGCCAGCTGCCCGATCCCCGCCAGGCGCTCCGAGCGGCGCAGTTCCTGCTCCATCGCCACGACTTCGGTCACGTCCTGGAAGATCACCACCCACCCGTTCGCAGAGCCCTCGCCGTCCCGGAGAACCGAGCTCGCCAGGCCCAGATGTCGCTCCTGCCCGCTCGGGTGCAGAAGCGGCATCCGGGCCCGAAGGCGTCCGCCCGTGGGAGTCTCCCCGCCCACCATCAACATCTCGCGGACTCCCGGAAGGATCTCCTCCACGTCCCGGCCCAGCACTTCTGCGAGCGTGCGTCCGCTGATGCGCTCCGCCTCTGGGTTGATGGAGCTCACGCGACCCTCGGAATCGGTGGTCAGCAGGCCGCTGTTCAGGCTGTCGACCGTGTGCTCGTGAAGGTGACGCAGGCGAGTCAGATCGCTGGCACTCTCGTTGAGCGCTTCCCCGGCGATACGCAGCTCCCGCGCGAGCGCGCTCGAAAGCAGCGCCACCAGAAGCAGCGCCGAGGTATGTACCACCCACAATGCGAACACCCGCTCGAAGTTCGCAGTTCCCCGGAGCACGGAGGCCATCCCGATCGGCTCCGCCAGGAGCAGCACCGCGCCGTAGCCGGCCGACGCCAGGACGGCGGTACCGTACGCTCCGCGGCGGTCGAAGAGTACGGCTCCATAGACCGTAATTGGCAGATACAGAAAGCTGAAGATCGAATCGGCGCTGCCCGAGAAGAGCACGAGTGACGTGACGATGCCGATGTCCGTCGCCAGCTGGATTGCACCGAATCGCGCCGGATTGCGGATGAAGCGGAGCAATCCTGCGTAGACGAGCGTCGCCATGAAGGCGAACCCGATCGTCCCGTAGAGCCCCCGCTCGACGCCCTCGGCTCCCTCGCGGCCCGCGCCCACGAAGACCAGGGCGACCCCGAAGACGCCCAGCGAGAGCACGAGCCGCGCCACCATGAGGCGCGCGATGCGACGGTGCGTCGTCTCCACTGGAACCGGTCCCGCGCGGTCGGATTCGGGGATCACGGACTGCCCTAGTTGATGTTCTCCGCGATCTTGAAGATCGGCAGATACATCGCCATCAGGATCGCGCCGATCGTTCCGCCGAGGAAGACCATCATGAATGGCTCCATCAGTGCGGTCAGCGCGTCCACCCCCGCATCGACCTCGTCGTCGTAGAAGTCGGCGATCTTCGCCAGCATCGCGTCCATTGCGCCGGTGGCTTCACCCACCGAGATCATCTGCACCACCATGCCGGGAAAGACTCCCGCGGCCTCGAGTGGCTCCGCGATCGTGCGCCCCGCAGAAATTGCGGCTCGGGTCTTCATCAGGGCGGCCTCGATCACCCGATTGCCCGCGGTCTTCGCGCAAATCTCCAGAGCGTCGAGGATGGGGACTCCACTCGAGATCATCGTTCCGAGAGTTCGGGTGAATCGGGAGACCGCGACCTTCCTGAGGAGCGACCCGAAGATCGGAACCTTCAGCGCCAACGCGTCAGTTCGATAGGCGAACTTTGGCAGATGCTTACGGGCCTGGAAGAATGCGATCGCCACGAAAGCGATGATCCCGAGGAGAATCAGGACGTAGCTCTGCAACCATTCACTGATGCTCACGACCATCTGCGTCGGTGCGGGAAGCGTGCCTCCGAAGTCGTCGAACATCTTCTGGAAGACGGGAATCACCTTGACCAGGAGCAGGATGATCACGCCGATCGCCACCACCAAGATCGTCGTTGGGTAGACCATTGCGCCCTTCACCTTCCGCCTCAAGGCGTCTGCCTTCTCCAGGTAGACGGCGAGGCGGTTCAGAATGGTGTCGAGAATGCCGCCCACCTCGCCTGCGGCCACGAGGTTCACATAGAGCTGATCGAAAGGCTTCGGGTGCTTTCGAAGCGCATCCGCAAACGTCGATCCCTGCTCCACGTCGTTCTTGACCGCGAGCAGGATCTCCTTGAACGCCTTGTTGGGCTGCTGCCCGCCCAGGATCTCGAGACACTGGACGAGTGGCAAGCCGGCATCGATCATCGTCGCAAACTGCCGCGTGAAGATCACCAGCTCGCGGGTCTTGACGCCGCCCTTCAACAGATCGAAGCCCTCGAGGAGATCCTTCGCCTTCGGCTTGACTTTCACCGGGACGATCATCTGCCCCCGGAGCTGTGTCATCACGGCCGCTTCGCTCGGCGCCTCGATGACTCCCTTCTTGGTCGTGCCCTGCCGGGTACGTCCTTCCCAGGTAAAGACAGGCATGGAGCCCCTCCTCGTTAACCCGCGCTGGCAATTCGCCGCGCGGCGACGGCGGCTCCGCCGCCGCCGGCAATCAATTGTCGAAGCTCATCAACGTCGCTGCTTCGCCCAACCGCGTCTTCCATCGAAATCATTCGACGCTGGAACAGGGAGGCCAGCGATTGGTTCATCGTCTGCATTCCGAACTTGTCCTGACCGATTTGCATTTGGGAGTAGATCTGGTGGATCTTGTCCTCACGAATCAAGTTCCGGATCGCCGGGTTGGGAATCATGATCTCCAGGGCGAGGACCCGACCCGGTCCATTGGATCGCGCGATCAATGTCTGACTGAACACGCCCTCCAGCACGAATGAGAGCTGAGCGCGCACCTGCGCCTGCTGGTAGGGCGGAAACACATCAACGACCCGGTTGATGGTCTGGACGCAGGAGTTCGTGTGCAGAGTCGCGAAGGCGAGGTGACCAGTCTCGGCCACGGTCAGCGCCGCCTCGATGGTCTCGAGGTCACGCATCTCACCGATCAACACCACGTCCGGATCCTGGCGCAGGATGTACTTGAGCGCGAAAGAGAAGCTCGCGGTATCGGCGCCCACCTCGCGCTGGTTCACAAGACAGCCCTTGTGCGGATGCAGGTACTCGATCGGATCCTCGACGGTGACGATGTGCTCGTTCCGCTCCTCATTGATCCGGTCGATGATGCTGGCCAGCGTCGTGGACTTCCCGGACCCCGTGGGGCCGGTCACCAGAATCAGACCGCGCGGCTTCTTCGAGAGCTCGTTCGCGACCGTGGGTAGCCCCAACTCGTCGAAGGACTTGATCTTGTAGGGAATGGCTCGGAACGCACCCGCCACTGCCCCTCGCTGATTGAAGATGTTCGCGCGGAATCGGGATAGCCCCCGAACGCCAAAGGAGAGGTCGAGTTCGTTGTCTTCCTCGAAGCGGTGCTTCTGTGCGTCGGTGAGGATCGAGTAGCAGAGCTGCTTCGTCTCCGGAGGCGGGAGCGGCGGCATCTTGAGCGGATGCAGCTTGCCGTCGATCCGGAGCTGGGGCGGACTATTCGTCGTGATGTGAAGGTCACTCCCGCCCTTCTCGATCATCGCTTTCAGAAGCTGGTGCAGATTCGCCATTGCGAAAGACTCCTAGAAGTCCGCGGCCGAGACGCGGAAGACCTCGTTCATCGTCGTGATACCCTCTGCGAGCTTGTGAAGTGCGCTTTGTCGCAGGGTCACCATTCCCAACCGGATCGCCTCGCGCTTGAGCTCGGTGGCCGAGGCGCCATTCAGAACGAATTCCTTGAGCTCATCGCCGATCGGCATCACCTCGTAGAGCGCCACACGTCCCTTGAAACCCGTCTCCGAGCAGGTTCGGCAGCCGCGGCCCCGGTAGGGAGTAACGTCGTTTGCCTTGATCTCTTCCATTCCGGCCCGGACCAACTCATCGACGCGCGTCTCCGGGTCCGGCTCCCTGCATTCCTCGCAGACTCGCCGGGCCAGACGCTGAGCAACGATGCAGTTCACCGAAGAAGACACCAGGAACGGCTCGATGCCCATGTTGAGGAGGCGGTTGATGGTGGAAGGGGCATCGTTGGTATGCAGTGTCGAGAGCACCATGTGGCCGGTGAGAGCGGCCTTCACGGCGATCTCTGCGGTCTCGAAGTCCCGGACCTCGCCGACCATGATGATGTCCGGGTCCTGACGCAGGAAGGAACGAAGCGACGCCGCGAAGTTCAGACCGATGTCCTCGTGCATCTGGACCTGATTGATGCCAGCCAGGTTGTACTCGACCGGATCTTCGGCGGTGGAGATGTTTTCGCTCGTCTTGTTCAGCTCACTGAGCGCCGAGTAGAGCGTGGTCGTCTTTCCCGAGCCCGTAGGACCGGTGACCAGCACCATCCCGTAGGGCTGGTGGATCGAATTCTTGAAGACCTCCAACTGCTCCGACTCGAACCCGAGCTTCGTCATGTCGAGCTGCAGGTTCGATTTGTCGAGGAGACGCAGCACCGTCTTCTCGCCGAAGAGCGTCGGAAGCACGGAGACGCGGTAGTCCATCTCCCTGCCCCGCCCGAGCTTCAGCTTGATGCGTCCGTCCTGCGGGAGGCGCCGCTCCGCGATGTCCAGCTCGGACATGATCTTGACGCGCGAGGTGATCGCGTTCTTCAGCTTCATCGGCGGCTTCATGACTTCGTAGAGCACCCCGTCGATGCGATAGCGGACGCGGAACTCCTTCTCGTAGGGCTCGATGTGAATGTCCGAGGCGATCTTCTTGATGGCGTCGGTGAGGATCAGGTTCACGAGCTTGACCACCGGCGCGTCTTCGGATTCCCTCGCGAGCTCGCCGATGTCGAGATCCTCGTCGTCCTGGATGACCTCGAGGTCCGAGTCGTCGAAGTCGGCCATCACGTCGTCGAGGCTCGACGTCTGGTCGTAGAAGCGATCGACGGCGCGCTTGATGGCCTCTTCGGAGGCGACGACGACCTCGATGTTGTAGCCGGTGAGGAACTTGATGTCGTCGATCGCGAAGATGTTGGACGGGTCCGCAGTCGCGAGGATCAGGGTCGACCCGGCGCGGTTCACCGGCAGCACCGTGTGCTTGAGGGCGACCTCCTCCGGGATCAACTGGATCACCGCGGGATCGACCTCGAACTCGTCGAGATCGATTCCGGGAACCCCGTACTGCTTGGCGACGAAGTCCGAGAGTTCGCTCTCCTCGAGGAAGCCGAGCTTGGTGATCTGGGCCCCGAGGCGCCCACCACCGGTGCGCGCCTCGTCCCGCGCCTTTCTCAGCTGCTCTGGGGAGAGAAGGTTCTCCTTGACCAGAAGCTCGCCGATCCGCTCGTTCAAATCCGTTCTCCGGCTACTCTCTGGACGCAAGGAAATCACTCGCCGGCCCTGGGCCTTGCGGCCTCTGCCTGCGCGTGCTGGAAACCCCTGCGAACCCGCCGGGTTATCGGCGGGCCGGGAACGGATCTTTACTTCGCCGCTGGATCTCTGAGGGGACTGGCGCCGGCTTCGAGGGTTTCCTCGAGGCGGGTGCGTCGGAATCGGAGCACGACCAGACCGGTGACGGTCACGGTCAGCCAGAAGACGGCGTGGCAGAGCGTCCCGAGCGCAATGGCGGTCTCCTTGGGAACCCCCAGGGGCTGGAGCGCCACCCAGCACGCGGCGTGGTAGGGGCCGAAGAACCCGGGGGCAGAGGGCAGCGCCACGGCCGCTCCCACCCAGATGAGGAGGCTGTAGCTCGCTGTCAGAGTCTGAAACGGACCCCCCAGATCGATCCCCAGCGCCAGCAGGGCGGCGGCGAAGGGGATGATCGAGATCAATAGCCAGAGACTGGCTGTGTGGATTGTCACCCACATCACGGAGTGCCTGCCCCGGAGCCCGCCCATCCCCTCGGCGAGTTGTCGCAGGAGGTGCTCGACCCGCTCGGTCCAACGCTGCGGGAGCACCAGGCCCGAGATCCGCGCTCCCAGGGCGATGGTCTGCCCCGGTGCCACTCGCAGGGCGACGATGAACACGACGGGCACTGCCACCAGCGCGGCCAGCGGTGGCAAGACCGCGCGTGGATCGAGACCGGTCGCCGCGAGGCCTCGAGATCCCAGCACCAGAGCCGCGAGGCTCAGGACCACCGCGGCGTCGATCAACCGTTCGACGATGACGGTGCCGAAGATCGCCGCGCTCGAGACCCCCGATTCACGACCCAGATACCAGGCCCGCACCACCTCTCCGATCCGTAGGGGAAACACGTTGTTGACCATGAAGCCGACGGAGGTCGCGCGGAACACCGCTCCTCGCTCGATCGGTGCAACCGCCAGGGCCAGGTGCCGCCAGCGCAGTGCCCGGACGTAGAGAGCGGCCAGGTAGGCTGGAACCGAGGGAATCACCAGAACCACCAGGTCGGTCCGGGCGATGTCGCGAGCGAGCGCGGCGAACGAGACGCCTCGCAGGGCGAACCAGAGGGTCACCGCGGTGATCGCGAGCCCCGCCAGGATGCGGGGGTCGCCGAGGTTCGCAAGACGGCGCACGGTTCCGCGGTGCCCCTCGATCATCGATGTCCGAGGAGTTCCCGCGCCGACTCCACGTCCGCGGCGATCTGAGTCTTGAGTGCCCGGAGGTCTGGAAAACGCCGCTCGGCGCGAAGGTGGTGCTCGAAGGAGAGCTCGACGCGTCTTCCGTAGACCTGGGCATCGAACTCGAGCAGGTGCGCCTCGGCGACGATCGCATCGCCCTGCTTGAACGTGGGACGCCGCCCGACGTTGGCCACCGCCCGATGGGCCAATCCGTGCGACGGATCTTCGTCATCCAGGAAGCGGACGTGGCCGGCGTACACCCCCCGAGCGGGGAGGATCTCATTCTCCGGAGCCAGGTTGATGGTGGGAAACCCGATCGTCAGGCCACGGCGATCTCCCTGCACCACCAACCCCCGAATGCGGTAGGGGCGAGCCAGCAGAACCGCGGCCTCCTCGACCTTTCCCTCCCCGAGCAACTCCCGAATCCGAGTCGAGTTCACGTCCCGGCTCCCCACGGTCACCTCCGGGATGATGGTGACGGCAAAGCCGAGATGCGGACCCAGCTCCGTGAGAGTTCGCATCGACCCTCCCCGGTCCTTCCCGTAGCGGAAATCGTAGCCGACGTAGACCTCGACGGGCTTGAGCCGCTCGAAGATCATCTCGCGAACGAAACTCTCGGCCGGCAAGGTCGCAAGCTCGCGGGTGAAGGGCTCCACGATGACCAGGTCGACGCCGATCTCGTCGAGCAGCTCGAGCTTCTGGTCGAGGGTGGTGAGAAGCCGAGGCGCGCGATCCGGATAGAGAAGCTTTCGGGGATGAGGCTCGAAGGTGAAGACCGCGGCTTCACCTCCCACCGAGCAGGCCCGCTCGATCACGGTCCGCATGATCGAACGGTGTCCGACGTGGAGACCATCGAAGTTCCCGATGGTCAATACTCCGCGCTCGAGCGGCTTCTCCAGCGCGCCGCTCCCCTCAACCACCCTCAATGCTAGACTCCCGCGCGTGACTACGCTCTGGCGTTACATCGCAGTGCGCTTCCTGCGCTCGTTCCTCGGCTCGGTAGCAATTCTCGCGCTGGTCGTGCTCGTCGTCGACATGCTCCTCAACCTGGAGGATATCCTCGAGGCAGAGGAAACACTGTTGGGTGCGATCCAGATCCTCTTGATGCGCGCGGCCTCTCTCTACCTCCCCTATCTGTTGCCGTTCGCCACGTTTACCGGTGCCTTTCTGTCCCTCGGTCTTGCCGCGCGTTCCCGGGAGATCCTGGCGATGAAGGCCGGGGGGATCTCCCCGCTTCGAGCCGTCCTTCCCGTCTTCCTCTGGTCGGTTGCGATCTCGCTCGTCGCCCTGATCCTGAACGAGACCGTCACCGTCCCGGCATCCTCGTCTTTGAACGAGCAGTTGGGTGTCAGGGCCGGAGAAATCTACCTGCGCTCCGGCACGATCTGGTACCACACCGGTCGCTTCATCTACAACATCCGAAACCCGGATCCGAGAAACGACACCGTCCGGGACATCCGGGTCTTCGAACGCAACGAGGCCGGCCGGCTGGTTCGACTGATCCAGGCGGAACGAGCCCGCCGGAAGGCCCCGAGCATCTGGCAGTTCCGAAACGCCACGGTGCGGAGCTTCGACCCCGCGAACCCCGAAGCCCCCCCCTCCGTCGAGCGCTCCCCCAGCATCACTCTAGAACTCGCCGAGGAGCGCAGCCCCAGGCTACTGGAGGCCGAACTCGCCACCCTGCCCGTCTGGACCCTGGCCCGCCACGTGATCGCCGTCAGGGCGAGCGGCGACGAGGCACCCGGTGCCGAGGCGTTCCTGAGCGAGCGGCTGACCATTCCATTCCTGGTCATCCTCTTTGCCCTTCTGGCCATCCCCGTCTCCCTCCGCATCGAGCACACCCCGAG
>Ga0255055_10002386_pt1 | contig 13296 bp, 9 predicted proteins | sample JV7_2_27_MG_FD_188633 | JGI IMG/M metagenome (GOLD analysis project Ga0255055, IMG submission 188633) | Seawater microbial communities from Jervis Inlet, British Columbia, Canada - JV7_2_27 | ecosystem: Environmental > Aquatic > Marine > Inlet | place: Canada: British Columbia | collected...
TCCCCAGATGTCAGTGTTCGACGACGTCATCAACTGGCATACGGACGACTTCCTCGGCAACGCCGAGTTCTACATGGGCTTTGGGAGCTATGACGTGACCCTCGAGGTTCCCGAAGGCTGGACCGTCGTCGGAACGGGCACCCTCACGAATGCCGACGAAGTGATGCCCGCGGAAATCCTGCAGCGGCTTCGCCGGGCCGAGATGTCGGACACGGTGGTCCACGTCCTCACACCGGAGGATTTCGGACCAGGGACGGCCACCCGTCAGTCCGACAACGGGTACCTCTCCTGGCGGTTCGTGTCCGACACAGTACGGGACGTTACCTACAGTATCAGCCGCCAGTCGCGTTGGGACGCCACCCGCACTCCAGTGGGTGACCGCGACGGTGACGGCCAGACCGACTACGCTCAGATCAACTCCATCTGGCGTGAGAGCGCCCCTCTTTGGGCCGACGGCTGGCGGTACGCGCAACACTCGATTGACTTCTTGTCCCGATGGACCGGGTTCTCCTATCCATGGCCACACATGACGGCGGTCGAGGGTGGTGGCATCATGGGCGGCGGCATGGAGTTTCCCATGATGACGCTGATAGGCGACTACAACGGAGCGAGTGACACGGCGTTGTACGGCGTCACGGTGCACGAACTTGCACACATGTGGGTTCCTATGATCGTGGGGAGTGACGAGCGGCGGCGCGCGTGGATGGATGAGGGAACCACGTCTTTCAACACAAGTGCCGGCGAGAACGAGTTCTTTGGCGGCAAACGGTGGGAGCTCAGCAACTACCAGGGTTACCTGCAGATCGCAGGATCGGACTATGAGGGCGAACTCATGCGCTGGTCCGACTCGCACAATCCCGGGCCTGCGTACGGCATCGCTTCGTACTCCAAACCTGCAGCCCTCCTGTGGACCCTCCACGGATTACTCGGCGAAGAGACCTTCCACGAGGCATACCACGCCTATATCCGCGACTGGTCGTACAAGCATCCTAAACCATGGGACTTCTTCAATACGTTCAACCGCGTGAGCGGTCAGGATCTGAGCTGGTTCTGGAGAACCTTCTACTACGAGACGTGGGTGCTGGATCAGCGAGTGAAGGAGGTCCGCTTGGTACCGGAGGGTACGCAGGTCGTCGTCGAAGACTTGGGACGGGCTCCCATGCCCGTACGCCTCACGCTCACGACTGCCGACGGGCAGGAAATCAAGGCCGAGATCGGTGTCGATGCCTGGCTCGAGGGAGCGCGGGAGGCCGATATCGTCGTGCGTACGACATCGCCAGTGATTAAGGTGGAAATCGATGCCGAGCAGGTGTTTCCCGATAAGAACCGGGGGAACAACGTGTGGGAGAGGACGTAAGGCAGGGGGGCAGAGGGTGCAGGAGGGGGGCAGGAAGGGCAGAGTCGCCCCTCTCGTCCCTCGTCGTCAGCTGTAAAGTGGCCTCGTCTAGGGCGAAGCGCCATTAGGCACGCTGGAGATGCGTCTCTTTGAACGGTGCATCGGCGTACTTGAGCCCGAGCCCCAAGGCCCGATCGATGGCCACGTGGGCCAGCCAGATCAGTGCGACGGCCATCAGTCCACCGTTGGCCGAGAGGAAGCCAAGAGCGAAGAGCCCGCCTGGCCACACATAGGTGTGAACGAGATTGTAGATCGCCGCACCGGTTCTCCGGTTCAGCAGATAGGCCAGGATCGACAAGTCCGGTACCAAGAACAGAAGAATGAACTGCCACCAGCTCGCGCCCAATTCACGGTACAGGACGATGGCAACGAGGGCGATCGCTAAACCGTCGAGTTGCAGTATCATAGCTGGGCGTGTTGGATTTCTCATGGAGCACTCACGTCTGGCTTTGGAGTTGGAGCACACGAATAGCGGTCGGCGGCAGAGATCGCAAGACCGCGTCGGTCTTCTCATGCAGTTGGGAGCGTAGCATGGACGGAATTCCAAACTCGATGCGGCAACTGACCACCTGGGTACTTCCGCTCCTGGCGCTGAGCACGTCAGCTGCAGCTCAAGGACCGGCAGGGTCCGACATCTACCTGATCCCGATGTCGGTGGAGCGCGGATCCCTCCAGTTCGGAGAGCCGACAAACGTGACGAGCCGGGCGGGCTACGATAACCAGCCCGGCTTTACACTCGATGGCTCGAGCATCCTCTACACGTCGATTCGTGATGGTCAGGCCGACATATACCGCTACGAGGTTGCCTCCGGTCGAACCATCCAAGTCACGCGGACCACCGAGAGCGAGTATTCCCCACCCGTGACACCCAGCGGAACGGCCTTCTCGGTAGTGCGCGTTGAGGCCGACTCCGCCCAACGGCTTTGGGCGTTCAATCTCGATGGCACCCATCCGCACATCGTACTCGAAGACGTCAAGCCAGTCGGGTACCACGCGTGGGGCGACGAGCATACGCTCGCGCTTTTCGTGCTCGGCTCACCTTCGACGCTTCAGATCGCCGATTTGAGCACGGGAGCGTCCGAGATCGTAGCCCAAAACATCGGGCGTTCGTTGCACAAGATTCCCAATCGGTCGGCCTTCAGCTTCATGCGCCGCACACCGGACGCCGGCAGTTGGATCTCAGCAATCGACCTGGCCTCCCACGAAATCAAGCCGCTCGTGCAGCCAGCAGGTGAGAACGAGTTCTACGCGTGGACACCCGATGGTCGGATCCTCATGGGTGAAGGATCAGCGCTCCACCTGTGGCACGAAGGTGAATCGTGGCGTGAGGTGGCCGACTTCACAGCCAGTGGGCTGACCGGCATTTCACGTATCGCCGTCAGCCCTGACGGCAAGTGGGTGGCTGTGGTGGCACAGGACAGCTAGGGACCCTAAAGCACCTCTTCGAACGCGCCCAGGAGCCGCGCGATTCGAGCGGTGTCGGCGTTCATCCCCATGAGCCCCACGCGCCAGGTCTTCCCTTTCAGCGGGCCAAACCCGGGTGCGACCTCGACCCCTCGCTCCAGCATTGCCGATCGCACAGTCGCGTCATCGACGCCTTTAGGGATGTTGATGACGTTGAGCATGGGCAATCGGTGCGCCTCAGGCGTGAACAACGAGAGCCCAAGCTTGTCGAGCCCCTGCACGAACGTGGCGTGGGCATCACGATGGCGCTGCCAGCGCACCTCCAATCCTTCCTCGTGGATCAGCCGCAGCGCCTCGTGAAATGCATAGATGCTGGAGACCGGAGCCGTGTGGTGGAATGCGCGCTGCTTCGCACCACCTTCATCACCCCAATATTGGAATAGCAGACCCAGGTCGAGATACCAGGTGGATGGCTTGTTCTTGCGTGCCTTCACTGCTTCCATTGCCCGGGGCCCGAACGTCACGGGTCCCAATCCCGGTGGTGCCCCGATGCACTTCTGCGAGCATGAACCGGCGGCGTCGACACCCCACTCGTCGATCAGCACCGGCATCCCTGCCAGCGAGGTGACGCAGTCGATTGCCGTGAGCGCGCCGTAGCGGCGTGCGATCTCCGCGACCTCCGCCACCGGCTGCGCCGCCCCGGTCGACGTTTCGGCGTGGACCAACGCGACCAGCTTCGCCGGCTTCTTCTTCAGCTCGTCCTCGAACTGCTCCGGGGGAATGATCTCCCCGAACGGCACGTCGATCGTCCGAACGTTCGCGCCGGCCCGCGTCGCCATCTCGTGCAACCGCTGCCCGAAATAGCCAATGATCCCGACCACGGCATCGTCGCCAGGCTCGAGCAGGTTGAGCATGATCGCTTCGAGGCCGGACGTGCCGGTACCGGACATCGGGATCGTGTGATGGTTCTTCGTACGATACAGATCCCTGAGCATCTGCATCGTGTCATTCATCACCTCGAGGAAGTACGGGTCGAGGTGACCAACCATCCGGCGGGACATCGCCTCGAGTACGCGTGGGTCGGGATTGGATGGACCGGGACCCGTGAGCAACCGTTCAGGCGGTGACGACGTTACAGCCACACTTTCCTCCAAGCTGGGGCGAATCGTGATCGGTGGAACGACGAAAGGTAGCGCGCCGATCAGGGTTCGGGCTATCGGGAGGAATCCGCTTCCGTGATATTTGCCGTCATGCGATACGTTCCGTTCCTCGTCTTGGCGTTCTGCGCTTCCTGCACGAACGGGGAGGCCCTGACGCAGCGCCCGTTTCTCCAGACGGGTGTGATCGAAGGTTTCTACGGCCCGCCTTGGTCCCATCAGGATCGATTGGACGTGATCCGGTTCATGGGCCGGGTCGGGCTCAGCCACTACTACTACGCTCCCAAAGACGACCCATTTCACCGGGCGCAATGGCGCGAACCCTATCCCGAAGACGAATTGGCGAAGCTGGGAGAGTTGGCCGCCGTCGCTGTGGAGTCCGGGGTCGTGTTCGTCTACGCGATCAGTCCGGGTGGCAGCATGGTGTATGCAGACCCTGACGACTATGCCACGCTGCGGGAGAAGTTGAGCGCAATCGAAGCACTGGGAGTGCGTGACTTCGCACTGTTCGTGGACGACGTGGCTCCAACGCTGCAGCACCAGGAGGACCGGCAGACCTTCGAGACGCTGGCCGATGCTCACGCCTCGGTGATCAACCGGCTGCACGGCGACCTCACCACCACTGGCGCCACACTTGCCGTCACGCCAACCACCTACACCAACGCGTGGGGTGACCGGGAGTATCTGCGCCGCCTTGGTGCACTCGTCACAGCCGAAGTCCCCTTCTTCTGGACGGGAATCGACGTCGCGTCGCCGGAGGTTACAGCCAATCAGGCTGCCGAGTGGGCTGACCTCATGTCACGCGACCCGCTCGTCTGGGACAACTACCCCGTCAACGACTACGCGCGCTGGCGTTTGTTCTTAGGTCCACTCGGAGGACGTGCATCGGATCTCTCAGAGCGGACGCTCGGCATTCTTGCCAACCCGATGAATGAGGCGCATGCCTCGATGATCCCGTTGGCCACACTCGCTGACTACGTTCGTGATCCGCAGTCGTATGACTCGGTGGCGGCACTCCAGCGAACTCTGACCGGCCTCTACGGTGAGGAAGTCACCGAGATGCTCGATCCGTTCGTCACCATCTACGGCGACTACGGCTGGGAGTCAAACCTGTTCGAATCGCTGTTCATTCCGGGTACCGCGATCGATCTGGAGGCCGTCAAACGTGGACTGGCGCAGCTCGAAGCATCCCTGCGGCAGCTGGACAGCGTTTCCAACTCTCGTGCGGAACTGCAGCCGCTTGTGGAGGAGCTGCGCCCATTCGTCGTACAGACCCAATCACGCCTCGCCGAGCTTCAGGCAGACCTACGGTACGTGACGCGTGACGGCCACCTGGTGTTCCGCGCCGATCTCGACAGGGTGACCGTACCCGCAGAGCATGCGGTCAACGTGGACGGCAACCTCGGCGAATGGGCCGAAGCCTCGTGGAAGCCACTCCACGGGACGGCACGCGGCACGCCTCCTCGGATTGCCCTGCAGTCGGATGCCGACTTCCTGTACTTCGCGCTGCGTATTCCCCACGTCCCGCGTACGGTGAACGCTGCGCCTCGCATTGGTGAGGGCGATCACGTGGCGCTGGTCCTCCAAGCTGACCCGAGTGCCCCTCGCAACTACCTGACATCCGATGATGTGATCGTGTTGTTGTCGCCGCCAACAGATCAAGCCGAGACCGGCGTCCTTATTCGTTCGATGGCATTTCATGGGTTCATGTCCAAGTGGCTAGCCGACAACAGCAACCTCAGGTTCTCCGAGTTCCACGTATCGACGTTCGGTTCGGAACCATCCACCGGCCAGCCGATCAACGCGGTGGGACAAGCGTTCTCCGACGGGTATTCCATGGAGATCGCAGTTCCGCGAGAGGGAAATGATCTGTTAAGGTTGAGTCTGACGGTCGCCACCACCGTCGGTGCCCAACGACGCATCTACTCGCTGGCAGAGCGGAACTATCCGGCGAATCCAGCGACGTATTTTGAGGTCAACTTCCAATAGGGCGACCTGAGGCGGGTCAGTTCATCACCACGCCAGCATACGCCACCACCGACGAGTCGTCCCCCGTAACCCATCCGCTGTGCCGGTAGTCCACCACCTCTGCTTTCGTAGCGCCCAGCTGCCGAGCGGTTTCGACGACAATGGCTGACGGTGCTCGGCCACACATCGTTACGTTTTCCCTGTGACACACATCCAGTAGCCGCTCGCCATCCAGTTGCTCGATCGCATCGAGTACCCCCCGATCCTTGCGCTCTGCATCTGCTGCCGACTCATAGTGGGTCATGTCCGATGATGAAACCAACAGCACGTCACCAGCGTGCTCCGCGATGCTCTCGGCGAGAGCGGTCGCCAGCTTCACCGACGCGTCCCATCGATCCCACGCTATGACGATGGGAGCCAGGGCGGCCTGTGGCGCCAGAGTCTGGAGGAATGGAAGTTGGACTTCGATCGCGTGTTCTCGCGAGTGAGCGACTGGATCGTGACACACCAACGTGCACCGCTTCTCCACCTCCGCCAGGAAGTCCGTGGCGATGGAGACCTCGCCAAACGGGGTCTTGAACGCACCGCGGTTCCACGCACTCGCTCCACCGGGGTTATTCGACGCGCCGGTGTGATTCGGCGCGAGGATCACGACCGTGTCCGGAATCTGCACGCGCTTCCACACGTGGGCAGCGCATTGCCCGGAGTACACCAAGCCAGCGTGTGGTGCGATCGCCGCTATTGCGGCGGCGGGTTCGGCGTCGACCTGGGCCAACATGTCGTCGACCATACGCCGGAGTTGACTGGTACCCAAGGGGTAGAACGTCCCGGCAACGGCCGGGGGACGGACTTCAGGGCTGCGCAACATGGCTGCCCTCCTCTTAGTTCATGTTCTCCGGCAGCAGCATGACCTGCACGTAGTTGTCGGTCCTGAGATACCGCTGCGCCGCATCACGTACGAGCCCGGGCTCGAGGGCATCGATGAGCGCTTCATAGGTCATGATGTTCCGGAAGTCCAAGTCCATCTGGTCATATCCAACCAGTTGTCCCAACCAGTATCCGTTCTCTCTGAGGTTGGTCTCACGCTCACGACGCTGCATCTCCTGGACCTTCTGGACATCCTCGCTCGTCGGTCCGTAGGTCTGCAGACTGTCTATTTGCTCGAATACCACAGCCACCAGCTCATCGACTCTGTCCGGCGCACTGCCGAAGTTCACCCGGATTGCGTACTCCCCATCGGGATACCGCTCGGTGCTGGCACCGACACCGACGCCGTAGGTTCCGCCGAGGTCTTCACGCAGGCGTTCACGGAGACGGATCTGTAAGACCTCCTGGAGTGCCCGCATCGCGTGACGGTTGATGCGCGTGTCGTCAAACGCCCCAGTGAACACGATCATCGTCTCACTCTTGGGCTCCACCCCTCGCCTGACCTCCTTGCGGATCACTCCGGTGGGCGGGTTGATCCCCTCGTCCTGCCAAGTCTCCACCCGTCCAATGGACGGCAATCCACCCAGGTACGTCTCGACGAGCGGCCTCATTCCCTCTAGCTCGAAGTTCCCCACGAACACGAACGAGAAGTCGCTCACATCCGCAAATCGGTCGTGGTAGAACGACATCGACTTGCCGAGGTCCATCTCTCCGATCAACTCGGTCGTAAGCGGTCGAACACGCGGATGACTCTGGCTCAGCGTTTGTTCGAGCGTATCCTGGAATGCCGCCTCCGGGCTGGCGCTCCGGTTCTCGAGAAACGCCATCATCCTGTTCTGGAACGCCTGGTAGGCGGTCGAATCCACTCGAGGGGCCGTCACAGTCAAGTAGATCAGCTCGAACATCGTCTCGATGTCCTGGGGAGATGCCCCACCGGTCAAGCCCTCATACAGAGGCCCGATGTACGGGCCCGCACTTGCGACCTTGTCAGCCAGCACCTTCTGAAGATCGACGAGGCTCAGTTCGCCCAACCCGCCAACGCTCGCCGCGGTCGTCGCCATGAGGGCCGGGACATAGTCTTCATCTGACGCGAGTGACGTCCCGCCCGGGCTCCATGCGCGGAACACGATCTCGTCATCCTTGAAATCCGTGGGCTTGAGCAGGACCCGCACGTCGTTCCCGAGTTGCCAAATGGTGAGCCCGACCTCGGGAACCGAATCCTCTCTCACGATCGGCGACGGAACCGGCTTGGTGGCGATGAGCGGTGCATCGGTGACGGCATCCTCATAGGCGGCGATTGGTCGTGCCGCCACCGCGCCGAACACGGCAGCCAGGTCCGCATCGTCCGGCACCGCTACACCCTCCTTCTCCGGCGCATTCACCGCCACGACCCGATTTCGGTCCGTGATCCACATTCGCGCCAGCCCGTTTACTTCGTCGACGAGGATCGACGGCAGCGTCTGTCGCACGAGTTCCAACTCGAATTCGATGCCTGGAATCGGTTCCCCCTCGAGGAAGCTCCGCATGTACTCAGCGGCGTACGCGGCAGAGTTCGTCTTGTCCCGTTCCGCGTACGCGCGCTCCATGCCGCGCAGGAACTCACGCTTTGTCCGGTCGAGTTCCGAAGGGGTGAAGCCGTGCTGGGCGACCCGCTCGCCTTCCACGAGCACAGCTTCCAGTCCAGGGAGCACACCCCCATCCTGCACCAGGGCGCCAAGGGTGTACACCTCCTTCGAGCGCACCATGGATCCCTGCCCTGAGAATGCTGCGAGGAACGGTGCGTCGGGTGTCTGCGTCAACTCGAACAGCCGTTGGTTGAGCATCTGGCTGAAGAGCATCTCGACCAACGATTGCCGGTAGGCTCCAGCGGTGCCCTGCTCACGGAGTGGTTGCTTGAAGTAGACAGAGACCTGTGTCTGCGTCGCCTCGAGGTCCGTCACGACGGCAAAGAGCGTTTCGTCGTGGTCTGGTACGTCGAACACCGTTCGTTCCCTCGGTGCGGCGGCTGGTGGGATTGAACCGAAGTGCCGGTGAATGAGACCCTCGATCACGGCCGGGTCGAAATCGCCCACGGCAACGACTGCCATGAGATCCGGCCGGTACCAGTCGCGATAGAAGCGCTCGAGCGCCGAGTAGTCGAATGTCTCGAGGATGTCCTTCTTACCGATCGGAAGCCGCTCGGCGTAGCGAGAATCTTTGAACAGAATCGGGAACTGCTTGTCGCGCATGCGGGCCTGGGCGCCCTGCCCGAGTCGCCACTCCTCGATGACGACACCGCGCTCCTTGTCAACTTCCTCGTGGTCGAATAAGACCTGGTGCGCCCAGTCCTCCAGTACTTGGAACGCCTCCTCCACGATCTCCGCAGTGTCAGTCGGAATCGTGAGCATGTACACGGTCTCATCGAATCCCGTGAACGCGTTCACGTCGGGACCGAACCGCATACCGATGCGCTCCATGTAGTCGATCAGCGCCTGCTTCGGGAAGTTCTCCGAGCCGTTGAACGACATATGCTCGACGAAGTGCGCGAGCCCCTGCTGATCGTCATCCTCGAGCACCGACCCGACATTCACGACCAACCGCAGCTCGGCGCGCTGCTCCGGGCGTCCATTCACCCGGATGTAGTAACGGAGCCCGTTCTCCAACGTCGAGACTGTGACGTTGGGATCGGTCGGCAAGACCGTCTCAGGCCCGAGTATGGGAGTGGGTTCTTGCGCGACTGACGGGCTTGGGAGGATCGAGCAGACCGTGATCAGCACGACGAACAACGACATGCGGGAACTCATGGGACCCTCGAGGTCTGGAGAGATTCTATCCACTGGGACAATGGTGCATCACGTGGCGGCGGACCGGAAGGAGGCCGGCCGACTTCACTCGGGCAACGCGGTTTGGGAAGGCACGCTGCCCGAGTCGGAGGGACTCTACGGGGCCACCGGCCTCGTGTCGAATACGTATCTGTTCAAGTGCTCGATCGTGTCGGCTTGCTCCTCAGCCTGGTGCGCGAGGATGTCCCCGGTCGTGACGATGCCGCAGAGGCCGGAGTCGTCGATCACCGGGAGGTGGCGGACGCGCTTCTCGGTCATCAGAGCAACACACTCGTCGATCTTCGCTTCAGGCCGACAGGTCATGACAGGGGTCGTCATGACGTCACGGATCACCGTCGTTACCGGATCGAGACGCTCAGCTACCACACGGCGCATGACGTCACGCTCCGTGAAGATCCCGACGACCTCGTCGTCATCGAGCACGATGACGCCACCTATGCCACGGCTGTTCATGAGCCGCGCCGCCGTCACGACAGCATCGTCGGCAACCATCGTGACGACGTCCGAGCCCTTGAGCGCCAGGATGTCTTTGACCTTTGCCATGGGAGGACCTCCTTGGTCAACACATAAGGAACGACGCATGGCGCGTAACATCATTACAGACAACAGCTTACACTGTCTCGCCACCTCCACACGCCGAATTTCAAGTATAACTCTCGCCAATACGGGTCAATTAGCAAGGGCGGAGGTCAAGCATTGACGAGGTTAAGTAACTGGGTCGACTGAAGGAGCTTTCATTCCAACTTGCCGGCAGGTATAGTAGGTCTTGAGGAAGATGCACACTGTGATTCCACGACGTTTGCTGCGAGCGCTCTGCGCCGCCACGATGGCGCTGGCCATGACCGCGCCCTACGCATCCGCACTCGGATGCAAGGGCGGAGCTTGCTGTTTGACCGAGAGCGCACTCGCCGCGGGGGACAGCGACGCACACCACGGTGACGCACCGTGCCACCCGTCCCACGAGTCGGATGCATCGGAGCACTCACTGCCCCAGGGTGACTTGGTCGGTGCCTACGAGGCACCAAACCCCTGCCCCATGATGGACGCTATCGGCGCGACCAACGTGGCGCCGGTGCTCGCTTCGGAAACTGCAGTACCCCAGATGCCCGTGCTCGCGCTGCGGACTTCTCCCACGTCCGACACGGGGCCGACCCGTCTCCCGACTCAGCTCACCCCACCTCCCAGATCGTAGCCTCTCCTAGGTGAAGTGTGCCCGTCAGCCACTCCAAGAGGCGTGGCGGGCCTGATCTCAACTCTGCCTGAAGTTCAGGAGAGGACGTATGTCCGTACAGTCGAGCGCAGCCCACCGAAGAGTGTGGCGCGCAACAGTTGCCACAGGTGCGGTGAGCGGTGTGCTGAGTCTGCTCACCACTGCCGTCGATGCCGCACACGCGCAAACGGACACATTGCGTGTGGCCGCAGCAGTCGAACTGGCCCATAGCGCCAATCCCACACTGCAAGCAGCACGGCTCAGGGTGGACGTCGCACGTGAACGTGTTCCGCAGGCGGGCGCACTTCCCGACCCCGTCCTGACACTCGGTCTCATGAACCGCCCGCTCGACGGATTTGGAACCGACGAGCGGATGACCATGAACACCGTGCAGCTCATGCAGCGCCTGCCGTGGCCGGGGAAACTCGGCTTCTCGGAAGATCGAGCGGAACACCTCGTCGTGGCCCGAGAACTCGATGCGAACGAAGTTGAGTTGCAGCTCACGGCCCGAGTGAAGACGGTCTACTACCAGCTCGCGTACATGGACCGCGCGCTCGGTGTGATGCGGGAGACCCGAGACTTGCTACGAAACTTCCACGAAGTCTCGGCGGCACGGTACGCGGTCGGGGACGGGCTTCAGCAGGACGTGCTGCAAGCGCAGGTGGCGGTCGCACAGATTACCGAAGACATCATAGTCATGGAACAGGAACGCACCGCTTCGGCTGCGCGCCTCAATGCTCTGCTCGGCCGCGATGCGACGGTCCCAGTGGCCGCGCTCGAGTTGGAGGGACCCGTTGGTGGGCCTCCTCCTGTCGACACGCTGATGGCATTGGCTGCCGTCGAGCGACCTGCCCTGCAGGCAACGAGGGCCCGTATCGACGCAGCTGAGGCCGGCTATCGCGCGGCGCGGCGTCAGCTCTACCCGGATTTCATGGTGTCACTGGGATACGGACAACGCCCGCAGTACACGGACATGGTCACGATCATGCTCGGCATCACCGTCCCGCTCTGGGCCGGAGGACGACAGCTCCCGTTGCGCCGTGAGATGCTGGCCATGCAGACCGAGCAGGAAGCGCTCGAGCGAAACCTGTACAACGAGACATTCGCGCGGATCACCGAACTCCGAGCGCACGCTGAGCGGGCACGCAATCTGTCGGAGCTGTACGCGACCTCCGTGTTGCCTCAGGCACAGGCCGCGGTTGAATCCGCGCTTTCTGCATACCGAGTCGGCAGCGTCGACTACATGACCCTCGTGAACAACCAGCTAACCGTGAACCGTTACGAGATCGAGACCGTGCGTCTCGTGGCCGACTACCGACGTGCGGTGGCCGAGCTCGAGGCACTGATCGGCAGTGACCTGGAGGTGAGCGATGAAGATTGAAACAATGGCGCTACTGACACTCGCGCTCCTCTTCGCTGCCTGTGGTGACGAGGCAGCAGACGAGACAGCGACGGAGAGCATGGAGAGCATGAGCGCCGAGGACCACGCCCACATGCATGGGGGCATGGGCGGGGCAACCGACAGCACCGGTGCCGCGATCCGCCAGACCATCATGCTGTCACCCGAGCAGGAGCAGGCACTCGGGGTGACCTTCGCCACCGTCCAGCGCATGTCGCTCACGCGATCCATCCGTACGGTGGGACAGATCGAGGTGGCCGAGCCACGGGTCGTCGAGGTCACACCCAAGATCGACGGGTATGTCGAGGTGCTGTTCGCCGACGCGACCGGAGAGTCGGTGCGACAGGGCGAGCCCCTGCTGACGATTTACAGCCCGGCGCTCGTTGCAGCACAAGAGGAGCTGCTCACCGCGCTTCGCTTGGTTGATCGCATCGAGCCCAAGGCTGGTGAAGCGTGGCAGAACGCACAGACCATGCTCGAGGCTGCCCGGCGGCGGCTCGAGTACTGGGACATCCCTGCCGATCAGGTACGGCACGTCGAAGAGACCGGCGAGATTTCCAAGGCACTCCCGCTCGCGGCGCCTGCTTCGGGGGTGGTCCTCGAGAAGGACGTGATCGAAGGGCAGCGCGTGATGAGCGGGGACAGGTTGTACCGCATCGCCGACCTCAGTGAGGTGTGGGTCGAGGGTGACGTCTTCGAACAGGACCTGCAATTCGTGCGGGTGGGATCCCAGGCGCACATCGAAGTGTCGGCCTATCCCGGTCATCATCTCATGGGCCGCGTGGACTTCGTCTACCCCACCATGGACGAGGGCAGCCGCACCACCCGGGTACGGATCACCGTTCGCAATACCGACATGCGCCTCAAGCCAGGGATGTTCGCGACCCTCTTCTTCGACGCGACGATCGGAGATGATGTGTTGGCCGTCCCTCTCGAGGCGGTCATCGTCACCGGGGAGCGTGACATCGTGTTCGTCCATCACGACGATGGTTCGTACATGCCGCATGAGGTAA
>Ga0255055_10002389_pt1 | contig 13283 bp, 12 predicted proteins | sample JV7_2_27_MG_FD_188633 | JGI IMG/M metagenome (GOLD analysis project Ga0255055, IMG submission 188633) | Seawater microbial communities from Jervis Inlet, British Columbia, Canada - JV7_2_27 | ecosystem: Environmental > Aquatic > Marine > Inlet | place: Canada: British Columbia | collected...
GGTCACGAAGTGGGAAAAATCCCGGCTTGCTCTCGATAAATTGCTGGAAAGCATCAAGGAAAGATAAATATACTTTAAAGTATATAAAACAAATTATGTCTTAGCGACGATCTTTTCCTGGATTAAGTCCTTGCGTCTGTCCCTTGCTTTTTGATTATCTCCCCGGTCTTAGTCAAGAGACTGTAGAAGACAGGAACCATGATCAATGTCAGGAATGTCGAAACAATAAGTCCGCCAATGAGCGTCCAGCCGAGCGGCGCGTAAAGGGTCCCCCCTCTTAGAGTCAAAGGCAGAAGACCGCCGATGGTCGTAGCTGTTGTGAGGACGATAGGAGTGAACCGTACCGGCCCCGCCTCTCTTAAAGCATCAAGAGTAGATTTTCCGCTTCTACAGAGTTTGTTGGTGTAATCGACCAGGATGATGGAGTTGTTGACGACAATACCTACCAAGCTCGTCAATCCGATAAAAGCGGTAAAGGAAAATGTGTATCCGGTGATCAGCAGGGCGAAGATCGATCCGATGACTGCCAGTGGGATGGCGATAAATACGATCAGGGGCTGGGACAAGGCGGATCTTGGTTTCCTGCTCCTTAGGTCGCAAGAAGGGGATCTGTTCATTGGGGATATCTGTCGGATACCCGCCTATGATTCCGTGGAACAAGAAAAGGTCGTTTAAAGATCCATGCACCGGATTTAAAAGATCGCCCACAGGAAACTCGATGGTCCTTCCTCCTCCTGCATGGCTGTAGCTCCCTTGGAGAGAGATAGAGGGAAAGAACATTCCCTTGGCTTCCTTCAGCGCTTCAAGGCTTTTTTCCAAAGAAAACTTCTGCTGTCTTAGCGCCAGATTATTTTCAAGCCCTTGGCGGATATATTGGTCGAGCGTTGTTGAAGGTGTTGCATGCATAAAAGAAGCAAAAAGCAGGAGGATTCCAAATATTCTTATTATAATTTTTTGACTCCTTTTTTTGGGGGGGAGAGAGATTCCCTGATGAACGCATAGGCATATTCGACCATTTCGTCCATATCGATAGCTAAATGATGTTTTTCCTTCAGATGCTTTCCTTTGGTAGACAGGAGCTGGATTATTCCCGACGACATTCCCCAGAACAGGATGGCGGTCAGATTGGGATCGATATCCTTCCTGACAGAACCATCATTCACTCCTATCTGGATGGTTTCAGCAAAAATCCGGCTGGTTTCTTCTCCCAGGAACTGGCAGGTTCGAGCACTGGATGTCTCATCTGTTGCCTCTGAAATATTCACGTCGAAGTAGAGCAGGGCTTTAAAATAATCAGGATGCTTTTTTGAAAATTCGTAGTAGGCGTTTCCTATAGCTCTTACCTTATCGATTCCAAGCTTAGGTTCTTGGACTGCCTCTTTAAACATTTCCAGCATGATCTTTAACCCCCGTCCGGTGACAGCGAGATAGAGATCTTCTTTGTTCTTGAAATAGAGGTAGATAGTTCCTTTGCTCAGTTCTGCCTGTTCAGCGATATCGTCAACTGTGGCTAGATCTAATCCGAACGAAAAAAAGATTTTTTCAGCAGCATCAATGATCATATCCCGTCTATGTTGTCTTTCTCTCTCCTTTCTTTCTGCTATTCCCATGCGGATTCTCCTTTCTTGAATAAACGACGATATATTTAATGACTAATAGTCATAATATACATACAAATATAATATAGCAATTAAAAAAGTCAAGAAAATTGATATAAATATCTTAAACAAAAAGATCTTAAAGGGATTGTTCCAGCTTTTGAAGTTGCTTAATCACAGGAGAAAATGTAGACTTATGCGTTCATGAATAAAGATGAAATCACTTTAAAAACGATATTCATATTCTGGATTCCTCTTGCGGCGACTTGGCTGATGATGGCTACAGAGGGGCCTTTTTTAGCGGCCATAATCGCCAGACTGGCAGAGCCGAAATACAATCTCGCAGCTTTCGGTGTTGCTTTTTCTTTGGGGGTTTTCGTTGAAGCGCCTGTGATCATGATGATGAGCGCTGCTACAGCGATCGTGAAAAATAAACAGAGTTACATTAGATTGAGAAATTATGCTTTCCTCTTGAATGCTGTCACAACCATTATCATGATCATTGTAATATTGCCTCCTGTTTTTTTTGTGATTTCACAAAAATGGATCGGCTTGCCAGAAGATGTCGCAAAGATCACGCATGCAGCCACACTTTTTTTAATCCCATGGCCGGCTGCCATCGGATACAGAAGATTTTATCAAGGAGTACTGATACGGCATAATCTAACGAAAAGAGTCGCATACGGGACGGTTATTCGAATCTCCTCCATCGTGATCACAGGTATTCTCGGGTACCTGTTTTTAAAGATCAATGGAGCCGTGGTGGGAACCTTAGCGCTGGCAGCAGGTGTGACGGTTGAGGCGGTGGCAAGCCGCATCATGGCGCATGAATGCGTAAAAAAGCTGATGACTGGAGAATACGATCAAGTGGGATCCCAGACGATGAGCTATCGGGCGATCACCTGGTTTTATTTCCCGCTTGTCATGACTTCGATACTTGGGATCGCTGTCTTTCCTTTGGTCACATTTTTCATGGGAAAAAGCCGGATGCCTATCGAATCGCTTGCTGTTCTTCCTGTGATTCACTCTCTTGTATTTGTTTTCAGAAGCTTGGGTATATCATTTCAGGAAGTTGTGATCGCTCTCATGGGAAAAAACAATGTGAACAGAATCGCTCTGCGTAAGTTTGCCACCCTGCTTGGTACCGGCGTATTTGCCGCAATTTCTCTCGTGGCGTTCACGCCTTTGGCGGTTGTCTGGTTTCATGATGTTTCCGGGCTGTCTATGGAATTAACGAGAATCGCCATCCCTCCTACCATGATCATGGCCATACTTCCCGGTTTGATGGTGCTCCTCTCCTATCAACGAGGATTCCTGGTGAATCAAAAGCGAACTGCACCCATTACGATTGCCTCGGCTATCGAGCTATGTGCCATCATCGGTCTGTTGCTCGTTTTGATCAAGGTCTTCGATGTTGTAGGAGTCATGGCTGCTGCTGTCGCTTTTATCGTTGGACGGGCGCTAGCGACTGGCTATCTCCATTTTCCATACCGAAAAGCTTTGCGGAGATCCTAGGTAAATCATCGATGATACTGTCTTGCTGATAAGATATTTTTCCCTGCCCTATTGTGTGATATAAATAACGTGTAAATCTGGATTGTGTGAACCATTGTGACAAAAGGAGTTATTAAGGAATAAACACATGATCGATCTTGCTATCATCTCGGGATCGGGTTTTTATGATTTCCCTGCCCTGGAGAAACCGGAGAAAGTTAAAATATCCACCTCATTCGGTGATGTTGTTCTGGAAAAAGGAATCGTGAGGGGAAAGACGGTTGTTTTTTTGGCAAGGCATGGAAAGGACCATGCCATTTTACCTCATAAGATCAACTACAGAGCCAATATGATGGCTCTCAGTGAGATGGAGGTCAAATCTTTGATCATGACATCCGTCTGCGGAGTGCTCGACAAGTCCATCCCGCTCACCAAGATCATTGTTTTCGATGATCTATACTATCCTAACAACCGGCTTCCGGATGGTGAGATCTGCTGCATCTATGAAAAAGAAGGGGATAAGAACAGGGGGCATTATATTTTCGACAAGCCCTTCTCCGAAGATCTGAGGGAGCAGATCCTCGATGCTACTGAGAATCCGCTTTCTTCCGGAGTATATGCGCATGCCAGCGGGCCGCGGTTCAACTCCAAGTCCGAGATCAAAATGTTCCAGGGCCATGCTGATTTTATCAGTCAGACTGCCGGTCCAGAGATCATTCTGGCAGGGGAGCTCGAAATTCCCTGTGCTTTAGTAGGGTATGGTGTCGATTATGCCAACGGAGTTACTGAAGTTCCCACGCCGATCGATGTCCTCAGTAAAAATCTAAAAGAGAGTAAAGCGGTTTTCACTGAGCTCCTTCTAAAAGTGATTGATAAATATCAGACTCCCCGATTCACTGGGATTAATTACCGGTTCTGATCTCGGGGAGGCCCTCAATTAGTTCAAAGACCTGAACAAAAGGGGACGTCCTCCAGAGGGACATCCCTCCCATTCTTGTTTCATTGACAGCGGAGATAAAGCATGTTTCCTTCCTTTCCTCTGAAAGGGTGGGTAGAGGAAATTCAGGAGGGATGTCCCTCTGGAGGACGTCCCCTTTTTGACTTCCCGCTTTGGTTTCATAAACAAGGTAGATTAATTGACAGCGGAGATAAAGTATGCTTCCTTCATTTCCTCAGAAAGGGTGGGTAGAGAAAATTCAGGAGGGGTGTCCCTTTGGAGGACGTCCCCTTTCTGATATATAATAACATCCTGAGAAATTCCTGCATTCCAAGGAGAATAGAATGAATCCCACAATGAGTTTCAATGGTTTTCCGAAGCAGACGGTTTCCTTTTTAAATGATCTTAAAAAGAACAATACCAAAGAATGGTTCAACCATCACCGCCAAGAGTATGAGGATCATCTGATGGCTCCAGCGAGAGCATTTGTCGAGGCTATGGGTGAACGATTGAAAACCATTTCACCCGGCATTATTTCTGTTCCCAAGGTGAATAAATCTTTGTTCCGTATCAACCGTGACACCCGTTTCAGTCCTGATAAATCCCCCTATAAGACCAATCTAGGAATTTTATTCTGGGAAGGAAAAGGTCCCCGGATGGAGTGCTCAGGGTATTATTTTCACCTGGAGCCCCCCAATCTCATGCTGGGATTAGGTCTATATATGTTTTCTAAAGATTTCATGGAAAGATACAGACAGGCAGTGGTCGCACCAGAGAGCGGATCAGAGCTTACTTCTATTGTCAAGGGCATAGAAAGGATTGAAGGTTTCTCCCTTGGAGGAAAGCACTACAAAAGAATCCCTTTCGGGTTTGATGCTGATCACCCAAATGCCGAGCTTCTGCTCCATAATGGCCTGTATGCAGGTGGAGAGACAGAGATTCCAAAGGAGTTATATTCAAAAGATCTGCTGGATTTTTGTATCGAAAAATATCGCCCGCTGTCCGCTCTTCATGATTGGCTGGTGGTTTTAACAGAAAAGACCTAAGAAGGGAAACATAGATAGGTTTTGATCGTGTCATTAATATAAACAAAATTCTGACAATCGGAGGATGTGATGCAAGACTTGCAAAAAGTATTCCGGATCGCGATGATCATTGCCTCGGCCCTGATCGCCACTCTTTTCATTTACGTAGCCATTGTCGAGATCTTCCGCTCCCAGCAGATCGCCTTCACTGGATATCTGGAAGGAGAGATCAAGCAGTTGCTGCGCTATGCTTTTTACGGGATTGCGATTCTCCAGGTGGTCATCATTCGCCTTATAAGAGGTCTGCTCCTCAGAAAATCACCTGATGAAGATGAATCTGTCCTGATACCGAGGATCTACAGAGCATCCCTCCTCACTCTTGTGCTTGCTGAAATTCCAGCTCTGTTCGGGTTTGTGCTTTTCTTTTTAAGTGGACTGAATGTTGATTTCTATGTCCTAACGTTTGTTTCCCTAGTCCTGATGTTCATGTTTTTCCCGCGGTTGAACAACTGGAAGGATTGGGTCGGGCATAACCGGTCCACAAGCTGCGGGCTCTAATCCCGATACACTCTTTTTATCCCCCAGACCAAAGCATCCCTTGGGCAGGTCTTCACACAGATATTGCATGAGAAGCAGTCCGGTCGCAGAGTGGAACCCTTGAGGATATCCGGAACCGTCGGGCAGGGTGATTTTTCAATGCAGACCGGGCAGTCGTTGCATTTTGATTTTTTCAAAGACACCCGGAAACGAGCGACCTGTTCCAGCACATGCGTAAAAAGCCCGAGAGGACAGACATAATAACAGAAGGGGCGATAAAGGACGAAAGCTAAGCCGACTGTCAGGATAAATGGAAGAAAATGGATGATATTATCGAGAAGAGTATTTTGAATACCGAATTCCAGCCCGTGAAAAGCATTGACATAATCATATATGGAGACAGGGATCACCCGGCCTCCGCGAACCACATGAATCAGAGCTGTTCCGCTCAAAAATATAAACAGGATAAACAGTCCAACACGGATTCCTTGAGAGATAGAAAAATTGAATTTTTTTCTTTTTATCTTAAGCCTGTCAGCTAGCATGGCGATGAGTTCTTGAATAGCGCCCAAGGGGCAGATCCATCCGCAGAAGAGCTTTGGCCCGACGAGGGTCAGGAGGGAGATGACCACCAGTGTCACGACCATAGGAGTCCGGAATCCATAGAGAATAGACTTTGTGGCAGCGCAGACAGGAGATGGGTGCATAGAGAAGGAGGAAAAAGCATTGATATTGAGGTTTCCGGCTATTCCGAATAAAAATGTTGAGAGAAGGAGGATAGGGATCTTGATGCTGTTTTTCATGGATCTTGTCAGGAGGAGGACAAGAACTAAAATGCCGATGACCAGCATCACGATAAACTTCGGACGCAGGAGGTACTCAATGAAAGAGGGAGGCATCTGCTGCGATCCCTGTCCCTGGGGAAGAGGTGCTCCTTGTAGAATAGTCACAGGTAATAAGGAAAGGATAGTCAGTGTGAGTTTATTCATCATGCTCTCCTTTTAGGGGACATCCCAATTTTAGTGGGGATTTTATCATTCAAGGCCTGGAAAATAAATAAATTTTGAAAAAAATCAAAAATGGAACACCTTAAATAGCCTGGGTTATTCACGGGCCAAGGTCGCTGGATCGGCGACGACGCGGCTTGTGAGGGCGTGCTTGAAGAAGGGACATTAGACAATAGACCATAGACTTTAGACATAAGACGAAGAAGGGACTATAGACCACAGACTACAGACAGAGAAAGAAAAATGGAACTGGATACAATGAGAAACAAGACTGAAAATATGTAATATGCTACTTTTTTTCAAGTCTACAGTCTACAGTCTAAAGTCTATTGTCCCTTCTTCTGTCTTTGGTCTGCAGTCTGTAGTCTGTTGTCTTTTTATGCTGGCGACAGATTTTATGAATAATCCAGGTTAATCATCGGGAGCGACCATCAGGGGAACCTTATCAGGTGAGGATAATATCATCTCTGGGGGGTATTTACATCGCTTGACCATTCAGATAAATTTTTTATGAGGATTTCTTCTCCAGCTAAGTGGTTTTTAGGAGATTAAAGTTAATGATAATCAGGCTGTAAAACAGTAAACGCCACCCTGGGAGGCAAGAAAAAACTGAAAGGGGATCTTTAAGACAGGATAAAGAAAATGAGTATCAAAGCGAGGCTTTCTCTTATCATTGTGCTTATCGGATTTATCCTGTTCCTGATAACCGGATTTATGCTTTGGACACAGCTTCAGGGGTCCAAACAGGATCAATTCTCACATGCGATTTTGGAGGCTCTTAAGGCAGGAGATGGGACAGATCTGTACTCGGCCCGCCTCAAAGCAGAATTGGAGGACATGTTCCGGTCCGGTGTCTTTGAAGAAGAGAGCCTGGATAAGACCATTATGATGGTCAATCGTTCAGTTGATAAATGGGTCCTATCACTACAGTCTCTTGTTAATCTGAATATCGGTTTCAAAGCAGGGGACATCGAGAATATCAAAAATCTAAGATGGATATTTGCTGAGATCAGAGACAATATCGACAGTGTCAAATCATCGTTCGAAGAGAGACAGCAAGATGCAGCTGCTGCTCGCTATGTCATGAACGTGAAATCCCAATTGGATGATTTCATCGTCATCCAAGTGCCTGAAGCTCTCTCTTCCTTTAAGTTCATGATCGGAAACGCATATTATGAGAACTTTGCCCAGTCGTCTTCTCTCTGGAAGAACGCTCTTCTTATCCTGGCGATGATAGCTCTCGTCATTCTGCTTGTTTCATACCGCCTGCTTTGGGATGTGCTCAAATCGATCAGCGTGTTAAAAAATGGAGCCGAGGTCTTGGGGACCGGAAATCTTGACCACAGGATCGATCTAACTTCCAAGGATGAGATGGGACAGCTTGCTTCTACATTCAATACAATGACCGACAACCTGAAAAAAACCACCATTTCCCGTGATTACGTGGATAACATCATCCGGTCGATGATCGGTAGTCTTATCGTGACCGCACCTGACGGGAAGATCAAGACCGTAAATTCCGAAACGTGTAAGATGCTCAGATATGAAGAACAAGAGCTGATCGGAAAGTCATTGGATACAATATTCGCTGAAGGAGATCATTTCCTTCAGTCGGGATTCGATGAATTTTTTGAAAAGGGAGAGGTCAGTTACATCGAGAGCCGGTATTTGACCAAAGATAAGGAGGAATTGCCGGTTGTCTTCTCCGGATCGATCATGCGTGATGTGTATGGCGAGATGCAGGGAATGATCTTTGTGGCTGCGGATATCACTGCCCAAAAAGAAGCGGAAGAGCGCCAAGCCGAACTTCTCAAGGAACTCGACAATGTGAACAAGGAATTAAAGGATTTTGCCTACATCGTTTCCCATGATCTCAAAGCGCCTCTCCGGGCTATTCATTCTTTAGCCACTTGGATTTCCTCGGATTATGCTGATAAATTGGATGAAGATGGGAAAGAACAATTATCTCTTTTAAGGGGGAGAGTCGTTCGCATGCAGGGTTTGATCGATGGTATCCTTCATTACTCGAGAGTAGGACGAGTCAAGGAAAAGAAAACGACTTTAGATTTGAATACGCTCGTTAAAGAAATGATTGATTTCCTGTCGCCTCCTTCTCACATTAACATCAGTATAGAGAACCATCTTCCGCAGATTTCAAGCGAGAGAGTTCGTGTCGAACAGGTATTCCAGAATCTTATTGGGAATGCAATTAAATATATGGACAAGGAGAAGGGGGAGATAAAAGTGGCCTGTCAGGAGGAAAATGACTTTTGGCGATTTTCTATTTCGGATAATGGGCCCGGGATCGATGAAAAATACTTTGAAAAGATCTTTCAGATCTTCCAGACACTCAAGCCGAGGGATGAAGTCGAAGGGACCGGAATCGGCCTGGCTGTGGTAAAAAAGATCGTTGAATTGAATGGAGGTAAGATCTGGGTTGAATCCGAAGTGGGGAAAGGAAGCCGTTTCTTATTTACTTTTGCTAAATCTGTCTGCAGTATAGAAAAAGGACAAACATGAAAAACAAAGAACCGATCCTCCTTATTGAGGATGACCGAGTGGATCAAATGACAGTCATGCGGGCGCTCAAGGAGATAAGCGCGACAAACGATCTGGTTATTGCCAACAATGGGGAGGAGGCTCTTGATTATCTCCAGAATCCGGAGAATGAGGATCCGTATATCATCCTGCTAGATATCAATATGCCGCGGATGAACGGTATCGAGTTTCTGAAAATAATCAAACATGATCAGAGATGGAAGAATATCGCTGTCGTTGTTTTAACAAGCTCCAAAGCGGATAGAGACAGAATTGAAACATTTGATCTGGGTGTTGCCGGATACATGGTCAAACCAATAGATTATAAAATGTTCATCAATGTTGTTCAGGCCATACATGAGTACTGGAAGCTGAGTGAAAATGCTTGAGTAGATAGAGGGTTAATAATGATTGAGAATGCAAGAAGAAAATACAAAATACTGTTTATTGAAGATGACAAGGTCGACCAAAAAGCCTTTGAAAGATTTGTCGAGAAGGACGGCCTTCCATATGAATATACGGTTGCAGGATCCATTTCTGAAGCGAAAGATTTTCTGAAAGTTAAAACGTATGATGTCATTCTGGCCGATTTAATGCTGGGAGACGGAACGGCTTTTGATATCCTTGAAGAAATCGGTGAGATGCCTTTTGTTGTCATTACAGGCAGTGGAGACGAGGAGGTTGCTGTCAAGGCCATTAAGGCCGGAGCTATGGATTATATTGTCAAGGACAATGAGCGTCATTACCTTAAAGTTCTTCCCATTACTGTCGAGAATGCGGTCAAATATCATGAAAAGGAAAAGCTTTACAAGATGCTGTCTCATGCAATCATGGATATCAAGGACAGTGTTTATTTCACGGATTTGGATGATAAGATCATTTATGTCAACGATGCCTTCTGCAGGACGTATGGGTATGAAAAAGAGGAAATACTTGGAAGGGACGGAGCCATTTTATGGCATCTCAATTCCGGCACAGAATACAAACAGAGTTTGTTTCCTAAAGCTATTAAAGGAGGAATTAAGGGAGAGTTTCTTCATAAAAAACAGGACGGGAGTTTTTTCCCGGTTCTCATCTCCCGGAACTTGATCAAAGATGATAGAAAAAAAGAACTGGCGATAGCAGGGGTTGTCCGGGATATCACTGAAAGGAAGTTGATCGAACAGCAATTTCAATCGCTGGCCCATTATGATACATTGACCAGCCTGCCAAATAGAGCTTTTCTCATGGAACGGCTCAGCCAAGCTCTCATCCAGGCACGTTGGAGCAATAACATTCTTGCCCTTCTCTTCCTTGATCTGGATCGCTTCAAGACCATCAACGACACCTTCGGTCACGATACCGGGGACCAGATGCTGAAAGAAGTCTCTCAGAGGCTGCTTGGATGTGTCAGGGACTCGGATACAGTTGGGAGAATGGGAGGAGATGAGTTCTTAATAATCCTCCCGAAAATCGCAAAAGTCCAGGATGCGACCATTATTGCTCAACGAGTGAATGAGTCGTTGTCAGAGCCTTTTCTCCTCAGCGGACACGAGTGTACTATCGGAGCAAGCATAGGAATCAGCCAGTTCCCGTCAGATGGAAAGGATGCGGAAACGCTTTTCAAGAACGCCGATGTGGCCATGTATAAAGCGAAGGAAGCCGGGATGAACACATATCAATTTTATAACTCCACAATGAATGCCGCATCGTTCCAAGACCTTATGCTCGAGAACAAGATGCGGAAAGCTCTCGAATACCAAGAGTTTTTACTCCACTATCAACCCCAGGTCGATTTGAAGACTTCTCAAGTTATCGGAGTTGAGGCTCTCATCAGGTGGCAGGACCCTGACTCGGGATTGATCTTTTCCAGTGAATTTATTCCTCTCGCTGAAGAGTCCGGACTCATAATCCCCATGGGAAAATGGCTCATAAGGGAAGCATGCCGGCAGGCAAAAGCCTGGCAGTTGGCCGGTTTCTCATCCTTAAGGATGGCGATCAATATGTCCGGTAAACAATTCAAACAGAGAAACTTCGTTGATCTGATTTCTGATGAACTGAAAAATTCAAAATTGGAACCCGAACTGTTGGAACTTGAGCTGACAGAAAGCATCCTGCTTCAGAGCGAGGTTACCAGCTCTGTCCTCAATGAGTTTGATAAACTGGGTGTCAAACTTTCTATTGATGATTTCGGGACCGGCTATTCATCTCTGAGTTATTTGAAGAAACTTCCAATCAGCAAACTCAAGATCGATCAGTCATTCGTTCATGGGATCTCGCATGATCCGAGTGATGAAGAGATCATCAAGGCAATTATCAACATGGCTCATAACTTGAATATTAAAGTCATTGCTGAGGGCGTTGAAACCAAAAAACAGATTAAATTTCTCATTGAACAGGGATGTGACGAAGCTCAAGGATTTTTGTTATGCCGTCCGATTCCAGCCGAAAAGTTGGAACAGAAATTGAGTAAAGACGGACCCACAACGATCGTTTAACTGTCAAAATAGACCGAGATCCTTTTCTCTTTCCTTCCCCCTTTCTCAAGAAAGGACCTGGCGATTCCAGCAGATGAGTTTATATACTTTAAAGTATGTATTCTAATAAATGTCTGGTTACCTCAAGACGGTCATTAGAGGTAGATAAGGGCAAGTGTTTCGGCGACCATGGCCGGTTTTTCTTCCCCTTCGATCTCGATTGTATTTTCAGAAAGAAGGAGGATCTGACGGAATCCTCTTTTTGTGACTTCCCTTAGAACAGCCCGGTTTCTTATCCGACTGCCTGCTTTAACGGCTTTAATGAATCTAACCCTGTTCAACCCGTAATTCACGGCCATTTTATAATTGAGGGAAAAAAGCTCGTTTTGAATATTAAAATAGGGGAGAAGAGACAGCAATAAATAACCATGAGCTACGGTACCTTTCAGAGGACTCTTTCGGGCTTTTTCCTGATCGACATGGATCCACTGGTTGTCCTCTGTGCAATCTGCAAATGAGTTGATGCGGTCCTGAGTGATCTCCATCCATTCACTGAGCCCGACCTCCTTGCCTGTGAATTCCTTTAAACGTTTGAATGTCAGTTTTTTTGCCATGATGTCTCCCTAAAGCAGGATGACTATACTTGCCGTGTTTGTTACAGTCAAGACATCTTATGATGAAGAACGAGGTGTTGAATTGACGGTTTCTCTTTATCCCTCCCTAGAGGCCTCTACCTACCACAATAAACATTGGATAGATAGGAACAATCATAAACTTTTGTATAGAAGATTTGTTCCATCTCCATGGAAGTCAAGATGTCTTGAGGCGAGGAAAGTTTGTTTAAGATAAGAAAAACCCAGTCACTCCAAAGATCATGTTCTTTTGATGCTGATCCTAAGCTCAAATTCACGCAGAGGCTGGACCTCTTTCTCCCATGGCCGGTGGTAAATGAGCCTGATCGTGGTGCGTCCTTTTCCGACGGCTTTGAAGTGAAATATCTGGATGCCGGGAGATCCGATCCGGTCAGATTGAGGTTTAAATTCCCTTTCAATAAGTTCGAGGATATCTCTATCTTCCGGTTCGGTTTTTTGCCATGTGTATCCAGTTGTGGGATTTCCTTCCAGCATGATGTCGAAGACCTCCCCGCGATTCAGTTTTACGCTTCGGCCGTCATCTTCTTCCGTGAAAGTGATATGGGTTTTCTTTTCTGGATTTTCCATTTTATGTGTTGAATAGAAACAGCCTGCTCCAATTGATATGGAAAGAAAAACTGTGATGCTGAAGAATAAAAAAAAACAATTTTTCATTTTCTTATGCCTTGAAATATTTTACCATATTTCGGGGACGTCCTCCAGAGGGACACCCTTCCTAAATATTCCAAACCATCCTAGCTGAAGATATGAAGAAAAGAGACTTAATCTACCTTGTTTATGAGACCAAAGCGGGTAGGGTGTCCCTTTGGAGGACGTCCCCACGAAAGTTGTTTGAAAAAAACAAATGATTTTACTATCATTTTTTTATGCTAAGTTTATCATAAGAGGGAAATAGTAGGGTGTCCCTCTGGAGGACGTCCCCATGTGTTGCAGACTCAAACTTTTTTACTCAAATGTATTCATTTTTACATTTATTGTGTTTTTCTTTGGAATCCCTTTAATTGGGAGAGCATCCGGGCCAGTCAAATTTACGATCCT
>Ga0255055_10002391_pt1 | contig 13282 bp, 10 predicted proteins | sample JV7_2_27_MG_FD_188633 | JGI IMG/M metagenome (GOLD analysis project Ga0255055, IMG submission 188633) | Seawater microbial communities from Jervis Inlet, British Columbia, Canada - JV7_2_27 | ecosystem: Environmental > Aquatic > Marine > Inlet | place: Canada: British Columbia | collected...
TCAAATGGACGATCTTGCTGCGATAACATCATCAAGTCACCGGTTGGCGTAATAGTAACGCCAAACGCGGTTTCCATTCTGTCCACATAGATATCATATCTCTGAACAGCAATGGTTTGACCAGTAACGTTGCCTGGTATCTTTTCAACAGGGTCACCAGAAAAGGTACTACGATGATTTTCTGCAATCTGATAAATAGGGGTAATGGTTCTACTAATCGTAGGATTCCAACCGTTAATCAGACCAATAGTAACGCCATTTGCTCTAATAGTTAGAGAATGGGAAGTGCGGACTAAAGTCTCTGGTACTGGGAAAGCCATACTTGACTCCTAGTGGTCTCTAACTAATGTTAGGTAGTGAAGAATGGATTATCGACAGAGAACTCGCCGAAGAATCTAAGTGCCGGGTATCTCAGGAAGAAGAAATACCTAAAGAAGAACTTAGTAGGATCGGTAGTACTCTGTTCTGCCTGTACATCTCTTGAGAGGTCAATGTCTCGCGAAACGCCATTCTCATCTCTAAAGGCACCAATAGCGCCACTCTCAATAAGAGCGACTAACGTCTGACCAATAAACGTTTTAATATCAAAAATAAAATCGGCTAAATCTTCTGGAACAATACCACGTAAGTTGGTATCAACAACTCTAGTAACTGCTCTAGTTACGTTGTCTTTCTGTGAAGTTACCGATCTATACGAGAACTGCGGTAAGTTACCACCAGCCACTTCAGTAGTAACAGGATCAAGAATACTGAGTCTACCACCAGTCTCAGTAACAATCAACGTACCATTAGATGCAAGCTGAGCTCGTTCTGCTCTAACAAACGTTGGGAAAGTGGTAGCATCAAAACCAACAACATTCTTAGATGCTAATGAGATTGCTGGCGAGGTAAAACTCGTATGTCTAGCAGCAACTGCACAGGCAGTAGCAGTAGAATCGAGATTTAACGTAACCTCACTACCATCCTCGAGGGTGATAGTTCTATCCACTCCAGTAGGTGCTACTAATATTAACCGACCACGCCCGGGACTATCAGCAGGTACCTGAAGAGTGACACCAGCACGATAAACAAACGTATCAGGCGTATCTTGATCACCAATAAGAGTTCCGATTGGCATACCATACCAACCAGTTCTAAAATTCTTCTCAGTTGGTGAACTCTGATTTTCAATATGTGCAGTCTGATGGGTTTGTACGTTTAATCTGGTATCAACAGTTAAAACATCGGTAATAAGCGACGACTGCTCAAGACCATCAATACCCGCCTTCATCTCATTTACAGTGGGATTATTGACGCTAGTAGCATCATCTACCTGGCAAGTAAAGAGAGAAGGAGCACCGTTATCAAAGCCAATCTGACCATACATAGAAAGAGTATTAGTAGTAGAAACAGGACCTAAGTCTTGAATCATAGCGTCTTCAGAGAAGAATCTCTTAGGAACGTCATACTCAGTAGAGGGACGGTCATATCCATAGGTTGCAAAATAAATTACACCATTAGCAGGGGTAGAACCAGTCCCTATCACAGTATATGGATACTGAGCAGTAGTTATGCCAAAGATAATAGTGGTTGCATCAGTTGCAGATGGGGCAGAAAACTCAATACTAGAAGCAATACCCTGAACTGGACTATCAAGCTTAACATTTAAACCGGCAGTAGCGGAAGCTACTGCGATATAATCTGGTCCATAACCAGCAGAAACAGAAAGTAGGGCATTAATATTAGTTGCTATATCAGCAGCAGCAGCGGTAGCAGCACCAGCAACTAAATCAACCCAACCCGGGGCTGGTCCAGGGGCTGCTTGAACCAAATCAATTTCTACTGCTGCCTTACCATCAAGCGCTATCTTGATTATCTTATTAGTAGATAAATCAAAAGTCTCAGTAAGAGATCCAGTAAACGTAGATGCGGTATCTGGTGACCAATCAATATCACCACCAGTTAAAAGATAATCAGTAGGTGAAATAAAGCTAGTTACATTAGCAAATGAACCAACTCGATGAATAGCAGTTGCAGTCTGAGCTAAAGCATCAGTAGTAGTATCTACTGCTACGTAATCCATTTCATATGTGGCACTAGCATCATACTGAGTAGCATCGATCTCAACAAGAGTTGGAGCTAAATCATTAACGGTAGTAACAAAACCAAGAGCAGTAGTAGCATCTAAATCAAATGGCGGAACTACCTGAACATCAGAATCGGGAGTAGAAAGCGGACTGGTAATCTTAATCTTAAGAGCATCAACAGTAGCTACCGCAGCATAGGCAGCACCATAGCCAAGAGCAGAGGCTGCTGCTAAACCAGCATTGATACCATCAGCAATTTCTTGGGCAGTAGCAGCAGCGCCAGCAGTGGCAAGAGCAGTGGTCACTTCAATAAGGGTACCAGTGATAACAACTGCAGAGGCACCATCAGTAAAGTTCATCGTGACCTTTTGGCCAGCGTCGAGCTTAATACCGATTGCATTATTGGTAGAAACGTCAAACGTTTCAGTAGTCGTGCCAGTAAGTTCTGCTGCGGGATAGCTGACAAAAGTACTGTTTATAACAGTCTCGAGTCCAGCCAGCGTACGACGAATGGTGGTATTTGATACGCGACGATCACCACGATTCGGTGTAAGCGTATACGTATGTGGAGGCGAACCAGCAAAGGTGGCAACCTCTCCACTTACTTGACCACGTTTAACCGCTTCATTGATGGCTCGTTTTTGCCTATCTCCAATAGCAACAATACCTAAAAGGTCAGGTACTGTTGAAATAGAAATAGCTGCTGGAGTTATAACTTCACCAACGATAACGCCCGGATCTGTATAGCCACTTATGGTAAGAGCCATCTATTGCCTCCAACTAATTCTTTTCAGGAATCGTATCGTCATACTCAAGATTGTCAGCATCCAAATAAAGCGGAGTCTGAGTACCAGGAATCAATACAGCCCTATCGACATACTGAATAGTGGTAACTGGAATATTGATTCTGTTCACGAAAATTTTATCTTTTTCATCGTTTGGTCTTGGTACTTCTTGTTCACCAGCCATAGATGGATCCGGTTTAATAATCACTTGATATATTTCGTTGGAAATAGTAGTATCAAAGCTACCCCTACCTAGAAATGTATAATCCCTACTATCCATATAGAATGTAAAGAACGACCACACTAGGTCTGTTAGTTCTGTCCGGATATTGTAATCTTCAGCGGCTACTTCAATTGCAATATCTATATAAGTAGCTTGGTGATATCTATTATAGGCAGTACTGTTAACGTATTCAGCATTTTGTCCGATAGTAAACCCGAGCTCAGTAAGGGCATTCGTAGAACCACCAGTTATTTCAATGTCACCTGTAACGCGGTGCGTCAAAGGGCCACCAAATGCGATTGAGAGGGCATTATTAGTATTGACGCCTTTAACATATAAAGCCTGAAATTTAATCTCTTGTATTATCTCATCAACAGTAGCTGCAGCTATATTAGCAAATCTACTAGCTCTAAAAATAATAGTTGTATTATGTTCAGTCTTATCCTTTTCAGTAGTTTTAAATACTATAGTGTCACCATCAGCCAGAGCAAATGGTTCAGTATTTGCTCCTGTAACCATAGTTCTATCTGCAACTACAGACATGAATTGTCCACTAATACCCATAGGCAGATTTCTACCAGTAGAACCAAGAACAGCTACTAGAGGTAGATTTTCATCTAAATCTGGAAACTTTTGTATTAATTTTACCGCTGTCTCTAGTGAACTCTCATTAGGGTTTGTGGATACGTCAAATTTTCTAATTGTGGGAAGTTCAGCAAGTCTACTTGCACTAATATGAGCTCTATCAAAAAATTTTCTTAATTCAACAACAAAGGCATCCTTAGTAGTTTCTACTGGTTGCCCAAAACGTGGTGGATCAGTAGTATCATCTGGAACTGTTGGTTCCAGAGACTGATCGTAATCGTGTATACTACTCATTAAATACCCACCATTTCTTCTTCTAAAGCAGCACTAATTAATTTATTTACAACTTCCATAAATTCTTCTGGTAACTCACCACCATACCAATGGCTTAGTTCATCTTTAAATTCTACTTCTAATCTAGCAGGCACATTGTCAGTAAATCTAACTTTTATACCTCGAGTAAAAACCTTCATTACCTCTGCATCTGCAGATTTACCTACATAGGCTCTTAACTCATTAGACCTCTCGATTTTACGAATAATAGTTTTCCTAATTGTCTCACTAAGATCATTTAATAGATCCCTATATAAACCACCAGCATCAAATATGGCGTTTGGTGGTGCTGATTTACTCAATATAGACACTAAAATACCAATCTGGAATAAACTTCTTCTGGCTGTACACGTCTTACTTCAAACGATTGTTCTGTGAAAGTACCAAATTCCTCATTATAATTTAATTTAGTAGTAACAAATCTATTACCTATATTTATTCCAGTCACTCTTTCATAAAATGAATTTTCTACTATTCTTGCTGCTGGAGTGTCTACTGGTATAGTAACATCAAAGAAATCTAATGGCATAGTCCAGAATCTCTCTGCCACGTTTTCTATTCTACGACCATATTGCATAATAGAGGGAAATTCACTAACTTGAGGTCGTAAAATTTTAATAAATGGTTCTGTAACAGTAGCATGACGAAGACGAATAATTTCAAATTCTGGACTTCTGTCTTCTGCATTAGCTCTAGTCATGGTAATACGAAGATATATATTACCTACTCCTAGTGGCTTTTTATTTGAATCATTTAATTCACTTATTGGAAAATAAGTAATATCATCAGTAGAAAATTCTACCACTATAGTATTTGTACTTAATATATCTGCAGCATCTAACCTAAAATCCCAATTTGTACTAACCAAATTAGAAAATGGAATGGCACCAGATTCAATAGTACCAGTTAATTGGGTGGCATCTAATAATAATCTGTGTGGTTTTATGCTCGTATCAAGTGATATATTTACAAGTGTTAAACCAGATGAAATAGATGATGTGAACAAAGTTTCATGTGCAAATTTTGTATATCCAGGTATAAGCTTTACACCATAACAACTATTACATGTTATATCTGCTCTCTGAGTGGTATCTTTTACACAAGAGCAGGTTAAACTACCAGATGTTGCATCTGTAACTTGTTGCCATAAAAATACATCTTTACCACGAGATAATAATTTATCACTTAATAAAGCTTTAATTTTACAAGGTATTTGTTCACCTTCAATTCTACATTGTAAATCTCTACCCCACCATCCAACAGCTAAATTACATTTTAAATCTTTTGGAGCTGGAACTGCAATAGAAGTTGGAACAACATCAACGATATATCGTTGTGTTTTATTCCCCATACCGCTGACAGCTTCCCATGTCCATTCATGGTAATATCTACCAGCAGCAAGAGCATCAGGTATATCCCAAAGTACTTTATATTGACCAGCATTAACAAAAACTACAGGAGTTAATGTTGCAATGAGGGTACCACCAACATCAGCATCATATATTTTTACATCATTTTGTATATTAAATGGATTATAAAGAACACCATCAGCATAAAATCTGATAAATAATTCTCTTTCTTGCCCAATTATACCAACAACTGCCATAATTTAACGCCTATCTGGCTCACTTTCGTAAACGTGTACTGTACTAGCTGCACCTTCCCAACTACCAGCACCATGATTAGCAGATAATTCAGTATCTACTCTCACTTCAACAGCAGTTCTTAATCTAACTTCTACTCCTGCTGGTAATTTTGCATCGGTACCTGGTGTTTGAAGCGCTACCACATATGTTGTATCAACGGCGGCTAAATTAGTTAAACTTGTGTCCCATCCACCAGTTAATTCATAAATCCCAGGTGCTCCTGTAGCACTAACTTCAGTCATTATCTGATTTTGATTTGGAGGAGTAATAGAACCAAGCGCTTTAAATTGATTGTCGCTCCAATCTAAAAAGAAACCATCGCTTTCACGATATATACGAATATAAATATCTATTTTACCAGTTAGTGGTGTGCCCTTTTTATCTCTAATATCAACTACAATAGGTTCAACATCATTAAGTACAATTTCAGTCATAATTACCCTTCACTTCTTCATATCCAAGACGCTGTTGTATTTGATTAAAATTTAATAATAAATAACCATGAAACTCAGGTATCTGACTCGATTCTAAAAATTTTAGTTCTTCAATACCTAAGTCTTTTTTCCAACGACCAACAGATTTATCTGTAATTGATTCATTGAGTGCAACTGTCCATCCTTCTTGTTTCGAAAACCCAAAATTATGGTCAGCCCGCCTTTGTTTATCAAATTCCGTCTGAGTTAAATTTGGTAATTCTAAGTGATGAAGTACTATGTTCACTACTGTCAGTGGCTCTCGAACAAGGTCCTCATATGAAATCCTCAGGTAACCAGGATGACCCTCAGTTACTATTGCTCCACTTTGCAATAAACACCACAATTGTACTGCAAGGTCAAGACTTTCTATATATGGAAGCCTCGGACATGAATTTTGCAGACGTTTCGCTTGAGATGCCATTACATCTCGTCCATCCCGTACTAAATGAATAAACTTCTCTCGCGGGAAGGTGTCAAGAAACTGTGCTGCGCAGATTGAATTTCTAGGAGAGTGTTCAATCCAATGAAAATCTCTTGGCCAATTATGTTTCTGACTCACAGTTCTTTTTAAGTTATATACGAGATTAGCAAAACAATGAGAGTCTTCAAACAAATCCATTAGAGCTTCAGAGCTTGCTACATCATAAAAATCACGATTGTCCAATATCCTTGAGGGTATTAGTTCATAGTGAAAACCAGATCTCGTTCTACCTCTAATACCATGGCTAGCCCCGATTAACGATTTGAAGAATGACAATCTAAAAGTTTTATTATCATAGAAATCCGCATGATGCCCAATATTGATCTCAGGACCAACTCTTACATTACCAACACCATGTAAGATGCTAGCGAGCAGGTGAGTACCAGTACTCCCCCCACCACCAATGATTGTTAACCCAAGACTCATCAGACCGTCCAAAGACTAGTGGGCGTAGTATTAAATGTTCCAAGCCGCTTGTATCCAAGAGAGCTCAATATCTCATCTACTTTCTTGCTGCCGTTATCTTCTATTGACAGAACTGGTTTATGTGTCTTTAGAATATCGAAAGCACCACGAATCACTTCAAGCTCATTCCCCTCTACATCGATTTTCATAAATGAAACCTGGTCTTCGTCTTTCAACGCCTCAGACAAGGTTGTTGTACCAACGGTGGTCACACAATCTTCAGGACTAGGAATGGCTACCTTGTTCATGCCGGTGTTGTTTCGATCAATGATTTTGACAAACACCTGCTTAGTTTCATCATCAAGCACTGGGACCTGAGAAACATGATGTGGTTTTTGAATTAATGTATCGCAGTTCTTCTTCAGCAATTGATATGTTTGTGGAGTTGCTTCGAAAGAGATTACTTTATTACTAGAACATTCATTCGCAAAGAACACTGTATGGTTCCCTATATGGGCTCCAACGTCGACATATGTCCCCGTGAGTTCTAAGTTCTTGATAGCAGAGAGTAACTCCTCTTCGTAAAACTTACCAGAGCGCTTCATTACCTTCGGTATGTGGTCTTGAAAACTCGACACATGGAATGCATACTTTCTACCTTCAAATGCTACTTCAACAATCGGTGTGTCCCGTATATGATTTTCTTGATGCAATGTTCTCGATCGCCATGCCTCGATATTAGCCAGTACTCGAGGATCTCCTGGCCTTCTAATTAAAACACGTTCTGCGCAATTAATCGCAGCTTGCCAATTCTCCAAATGAGAATAGGCCATAGACAGTTTATCATATCTCTCCCAATCATAGATGCCTCGACGCACAAACAATCTAGCATCAATTGGTCTTGGTAATGCACATCCAAGCTCGTACCAGATAATGGCGCTATGGAAATCTTGACATCGATAGTAAATATCCCCCATCAAAACAAAAGCTTCAGCACGATCAAACTTCTCTTTGATAGCCTGATGCAAACTATCACGTGCCTCTGACCACCTTTTAAGTGCCATTTGACAAATTGCTATATCAAAACACGCCTGCCATCTCTCTTCATCCCAACCGCCAGTGGCAAGATAGTGTTTATACCAATGAATTGCTTCCCAAAATTGTCCACCTTCTCGGTACGCAACGGCCATGTAAAACATGGACCGCGTGTCGTTGGCGTTCTCGTCGATCTTCTTTCTAAATACCTCAATATTGGTATTTCTCTGAGTTGACCTTGCTGTACGTCGACCTGTGTTCTTAATCGATTTATCATCGACTACAACAATCTCTCCTGACCAAATACCTTTACCTGAGAATGTTGATGGATCTGCAATGTTATGACGTGCGTTCTTCCATCTAACATTTTTTCTCATGAATCTGGAAGACGGCCAAGTATGCGCGATGTTCCTATACCCATCGTCTCCCATTCCACATGTAATCTCTACCGTATCCACATCCTTGTAAGATTCCAAAATAGTAGAGATCTCTTCAGGATGAATAACATATTCATCATCATCCATCACAAAGGCCCAATTACATGTGTTCATGCAATGGGCGATATTACGAGCGAGACTAAAATCCCAAGGTTCAGGAGGATCGAACCTCTGTACTGAACCTTGTAAACCTAAACTTCCAATGAGTTCGGTTGCTTTGGCCACGAGTTCAGGTTCTTCCCGATCATCAATGGCCAAGAAGGCAGCATCTAGATACTGAGCACAACTCTTAAGAGCACGCTCCAGTCCTTTGAAATGACTAACTACCATACAGGCAGCTATTGTAGGTCTTTCAATATTAATAACAACTTCACGATCAATGTCGAGCGCAACCTCTGAAGCCATATCCATACATCCTGGCCCAACGATTACCTCTGACATCTTATCGAGTTGTGGTTCACTTTCACGGTGCCATCCAGTTGATTCTTTTGATGTGGCCACAATTTCTTTGAGATCACCAATAGACCGCCATGTCTTAGTCCATAACTCCTTTGCCCCATACCAATCGTGTACTAGAGGTTTAAGTCCACAAGCCATGCCCTCAGCGATAGCAAGATGAAAAGACTCACCAAGACTCGTACTTAAAATCCACTCGTACTGCTCGTCCTTCATCACGTTCTCGATGTCTGTCTGGAACGGGAAGAACTTAAGATTTGGTAATGCTAAATGATCAAAATAGATTCTTGATCGATGGCACTGAATGTTCCCATAAACATGCACCTCCCGATTAGGAAACGCCATGGCAGCCTGGGCTAAGAGCTGTGGTCCTTTCTTGAAATTTATCGAACCTGCATAAAGAATATTTTTGCCAGAATGCTCGACGTAGTTGAAACGCTTCTCGTCTACACCGTGCCAGATCACGTGCTTTGATTTTGGCTGGCTCGTACCAAGGCTTTCGAAAATCTTCTGGTAGTGTTTACTCACGAAGATAAGGCTATCAACGTGCTGCCATTGTATTTTAGCTGCTAGCCCATCATGAGCCTCGTAGGCATGAAGACGAACAGTAACTCTGGGGTTACCCATAAAACCTTGGATCTGACTCACTCCACTAGCAGTTATTTCATCTGCCCAATCGAAATGGATGGCGTCGAATTTGTTGAAGCGTGGTTCATACTTAGGTGCATGTTCTACTTTATGCCCTTGAACTCGAAGGTGTTCTACAAGTGATTTCGAAAATCCATAAGGACCGTTACAAAACTTATCGATAATTGCTATTTTCATGTAATTACCATTACTCGTCTTGCTATACTAATTGTCCACCTTGGGTCTACTGTATAAGTATCTATAACTTCTGAATTAATTAAGACGCGAAATTGATATGTCTGCTCAGCCAGCGACTTCGGTAGCGCCTCCATACACCACTCGTCTTCTCGGTATTCATCTTCATCGAGGTCCACGGTGTCGGTTGGATTCTCATCATCCTGAATCCTGCCGCCCCCAAAATCACCTGTGGTCTTAGTAGCCGGAGCGGCCAATTGGAACGTCGTGTTCTCGCCACTGGCTGCGATGTTGGGGCTCAGCGAGAGAGCGATGGCAATCGGCCGCATGAGGTGAACCGCAAAGCCCCCAGACTCCTCTGCGCTGTCATTGGTGACGTGGACGTAGCGATTACCGTCACCAGGCCCAAGCGAGTGCAGATCGGTGAGCAGGGCCGCACTCAGCGTACTCAGGTCGAGAACGATTTCGTCATCGGCCCAGGTGTCGATGGCGGTCGAGACATCCACGATTGTGCCCGAACCCGTCGTAGCGTTGTTGGAAATTTCAACTTTGCCTGTGCCTTGGCTCGCCTCGAATTGCGATCCATCGATGGTCATGCTCGACTGATCCATCCGAAGTGGATCGTCTGGAGTGACAGCCGTGATTGCAACACCAGTAAGCTCCGCGAACCGTGCGCTACCTGCCGAGGCGCGGTTCTGGCTCGTGACCGTTGCCTCAATGGTGACGTTCGCCCCGGTCGTCGAGAGACGATCCGCAAAGCTCATCGCGGAGGAAGCGTCTGTCAGATCCTCCTGCTCGGTCATGTCCGCTTGCCACGCAAACGTCGTGGCGTTGCCGCAGGCGATACTCGCCACGATGAGTCCGCCGCTCACTTCAGTTAGGTCGATGGTCGTGAACGGGTTGGGTGTGGCTTCGTTGGACTCTGCCGTCGCGGTATCGGGGACCGTGGTCGCGCCTCCGGTTTGATCCACGTTCTCGTAGGACGCGGCGCAGATCATCTCATCAGAAGGAGTGACCGAGTAGGTCGGGGTGATCGTCGTTCCTGACGCGGCTGTGATTCCTGCGTCAAGCAGATACCAGCACGACGTACAAGCTGAGAACCCGGAGTCCGCTGTCACCGCCGAGTATGCCTGGACCATCGCCTGGCCACCGTAGTCCACCGAAGTCACGGACGACGCAACGCTGTGTTCACAGCCACACATGACGATCAGGCAGCGAGCGGTCCCCCCGCTGACAGCGTAGGCCAAGGTCGCAGCGGCGACGCTGTTGCTGGCATCTAATCTCGTGATGGCCATCTAGCTCACGTCTTCCCACTCAGAGGCCGGGTCACCAACCAAACGGAATTGGATCGTCACCGCGTGTGCATCCGGGTCGCCGGTCGCGTCGTTCAGAATGCGAAGGCGTCGGTTGGTCTCCTTGCCGCTGGTGATGTCAGAATCCTGCGCCCCGAGGTCGGTGGCATCAACTTCATCGTCATCGTCGAGACGGAACTGATGCCCCTCCTGCTCGTAGGTGACTGTGACGCCGGGACGAATCGCTATCGAGGCACCGCACCACTCATCCGCACCAAGCGACATCGTGAACTCTGACGGATTCTGTGGAGTTGAGGCGCCACCAGTCAGAATGTTGATCGCGACACCAAGGGTGAGCCCGGTCGTCGTATTCGTGTCTTCCTCTTCTTGAAGATCTGTGTACCCGGTGGGCCAGGTCGTCACCGTCTGCGCTGTCGTAGATGCATGATCTTTGAGCCCAAGCGCAATGATCGCAGTGTCGTCACTCGTCGGCGTGATCGATGGTGGATCGGGCTGACCCGTCGAGCTGCTTTGCACCGTTGTAACAGTAACATCGAGCGGGGTGGTGCCGTCTGCTCCCCGGAGTACAAAGGCGATGACGTTCCACGCTCCAGCAAATGTACCTACCGACGATCGAGTACCAGACTCTCCACCAGAAGCAAGCTCATAAAACACCTGCATGCCGGGTACTGATGGTGGAGTCTGACCTACCTGAAGCTCGGACAGCCACTCCCCATCCATGCCTGACGGGACACCCCAGGTGTTATCTTCCGCCTCGGCATGCGCCGCCACTACGACAATATAGTCGCCAGCGAGAATACCTCCACCAACAGTCGGGACGTTGACTGTGAACGTGGTCCCGTCGCCATTGGCATGAGTCGGCGTTCCTTCGACGGTGATCGCCACGTCAGTCCTCTACCTCAAGGCGAAACGGCCCCTTGGACGCCACGAGCTGCGCCATAAGCTTCCGCGCCTGCCCTCGCGTCTTGCCGGAGATCTCCTTTTCGTCAGGCGTGTATGCGATGTGACCTTTCCGAGCATAGATACAGTACATGCTGCTACGCTGGTAGTCTTTCTTCCACTCGTTACCAATTATAACGGTGTTCACAGCGACGCATCGAGACACTCTGCCTGTACTCGACGTCCAGTTCGCCGTCGTTTCGTAGGTACCTGCACTGTCGACGTTAGCACTACCAACACCGATATCGAGCACCAGGTCGTCCGCTCCACCCGCAAGCACGGAGAGCAAATGTACGAATGAGTTGGTGTAGCTCGGTGTCTCGCTGTTCTGTGCGAGCGAAGCAAACAGGGCCATCGCGAAGCCCTGAACCAAACTGGTAGTGGTGCTACTCAGGGAGTCGGTGCTGGTGTCGATGTCACCGCTGCCAAACTTCGATGGGTCGACCTCCATGTCTTGTGTATCGAACTCGAAGATTACCACGACCCACTGATCGTCTCGGTTCCACGAAATGTCAATACTCGACTCAGTACCGTCGGCAATCTTGGCGAAACCAGTAACCACTGGGCAATTGTTCGCGCCCTGCTCTCCGATTGAAGTGTATCCGCTTGGGGCCACTAGGTTGGAGAGGCGGTCTGCATTTGCCCCCACCACCAGGATGCCGTTGCCGACGAGCGGAGCTTCCCACCCATCGCTGGCTCCAAAGGTTTTACCAGTGCCTGACGTAGCACCGCTCTCAATGGCTTGAACTGGAGGAGGAAACGTCACGTCTAGTCCTCCGTGTAAACGATGGTTATCGACAGTCCTTCAACCGTTCCAGTTTGTGCTGTCGTCTCGATCCAAACGAAAGAGTCTGCAACGATTGTAGCGTCGTTGAACGCTGTCACATCTGATCCAGTAGTGATACTCGTAGTTGTCGTTCCACCAGTCACTACCTCTGACCCCGCAGCAGAACGATCCGTGCCATGTCGGACTGTCCATATCACACTTGGCGTAGTACCTCGTACGACTGCGCGCATCTCTGTGACGGTGATTGCCAGGTTCGTGAAGAACATCGACAAATCTTCTGATGCGCTAGGTGACTCAATCGTAATCGATTTACTCAGAATCTGAGTCGCACCAGTTTGACCAGTTGGCCCAGTAGCACCAGTTAGACCCGTTGGTCCTGTAGGACCAGTAGGACCAGTTAATCCAGTGGGACCAGTCGGTCCCGTGACAGCACTATCTGCCCCAGTAGGACCAGTAATACCAGTTGGCCCCGTTGTACCAGTTGGCCCCGTTG
>Ga0255055_10002392_pt1 | contig 13277 bp, 11 predicted proteins | sample JV7_2_27_MG_FD_188633 | JGI IMG/M metagenome (GOLD analysis project Ga0255055, IMG submission 188633) | Seawater microbial communities from Jervis Inlet, British Columbia, Canada - JV7_2_27 | ecosystem: Environmental > Aquatic > Marine > Inlet | place: Canada: British Columbia | collected...
TTATTCGTTCTAGGTTAACAATCAATAAATTGTCAGATATTTATCTAATTCCCACTGGTGGACTTGAATACGATAGTTTTCCCATTCTTCTCTCTTAGCCTCGATATAATTTTCTAAAATATGACCGGTTAAAGCAGATTTTACTACTTCGTCCTTATCCAATTCTAACAAAGCTTCGTTCAAGGTAGAAGGCAAACTTTTAATTCCCAGAGATTTTTTTTCCTCTTTATTCATAGTATAAATATTTCGAATCACCGGTTCCCCCGGGTCAACCTGATTTTTAATTCCATCTATACCTGCTTTTAGCACTACTGCAAAAGCCAAATAAGGATTACAGGATGGATCAGGACTTCTCAATTCCGCCCTGGTACCTACTCCTCTTGCTGCGGGCACCCTGACTAAAGGGCTGCGATTTCTCTCTGACCAAGCGATATAAACCGGTGCTTCATAACCAGGAGTTAATCTCTTGTAAGAATTTACTAAAGGGTTGGTAATAGCAGTAAATCCCTTGGCATGTTTTAATAATCCACCGATAAAATATAACGCTTCCTTACTCAATTGATACTTCCCATTAGGATTATAAAATATATTTTCACCATTTTTAAACAAAGATATGTGGGTATGCATTCCTGATCCGCATATTCCGAATATTGGCTTAGGCATAAAGGTAACGTGTAAATTATGTTTTTGAGCAATAGTCTTACCGGTTAGCTTTAGAGTCATTATTCTATCGGCAGAAGTTAGAGCATTACAGTACCTGAAATCAATCTCGTGCTGACCGGGAGCAACTTCGTGGTGTGAGGCTTCAATTTCAAAACCTAATTTTTCCAAAGCAATTACCATATCTCTTCTCGCTTCTTCCCCTAAATCAACGGGCAAAAGGTCGAAATACCCTCCTCGATCATGAGTCCTAGTAGTCGCTTCCCCTTCTTGATCTCTAAAAAATAAAAAGAATTCTACTTCTGGCCCAAGATTGGTAGAATATCCTATTTCTTCTATTTCTTTTAGCACTTTCTTCAGATTATTTCTAGGACAACCCTCAAAGGGCGAACCATCAGGATTATAAACATCACAGGTAATTCGGGCTACATCTTTTTCTTCTTCCCAGGGATTTACTGTAAAGGTGGAGTAATCTGGTTTTAAAAACATATCTGATTCTTCAATCCGCACAAAACCCTGGATAGAAGAGCCATCAAACATAATCTCCCCATTAAGGGCTTTTTCCAGTTCTCTTACCGGAATTTCTACATTTTTAGGCATTCCCAGAATATCGGTAAATCTCAATCTTATAAATTTTATATTTAGCTCTTTAGCCTTATTTAAAATCATTTCTTTGGTTATGTTTTTCATTTATAGCTTCCTCCTCAAATTTTTTCTTAAATATATTTTTACAATTATACTCTTTATCCTTTTATTTTACAAAATAGATTATTATTCGTATCGTGTATTGTGTAAAGAGAAAGAAAGGATTCAGAAAAAAATAAGATAAAAAAACAAGAACGGTTACTATTTTTTTCTTTATCTTATTGCTCCACTAAAGTTTATGTGGGCAATTATCAATAGAATGCTATTCCTTCCAATTTCTATTCCACAGTAACACTTTTAGCTAAATTTCTCGGTTTATCTACATCACATCCCAATCTATCAGCAATGTGATAGGCAAATAATTGTAAAGGTATGACTGATAAGATAGGATACAGTATATCCGAAGTTTTAGGGATATAAAATACTCTATCTACTATATTGATAATTTCTTTATCACCTTCTGTGGCAATCGCTAATACCAGAGTATCCCGGGCTTTAACTTCTTTTATATTGTTAATTACTTTAGTATAAACTCTATCTCGGGGAGCGATTACTACTGTCGGAAAAGTCTTATCCAAAAGAGCAATAGGACCGTGTTTCATCTCTCCTGCAGGGTAGCCTTCAGCATGAATATAAGAAATTTCTTTAAGCTTTAAGGCTCCCTCTAAAGCAATGGGATAATTAATTCCTCGTCCTAGATATAAAAAATTATGGAAACTTAAAAATTCTTCACTCAATTTTATAATTTCTGGTTCCCTAAGCAAGATAATCTCGACCATTTGAGGAATCTTTATTAACTCGGAAATTATTTTATTAATCTCCGACGAATCAAGAGCTTCCCTGACTTGAGCAAAATAGAGAGATAGTATGTAAAGGCACATTAATTGACAAATAAAAGCTTTTGTAGTAGCCACACCTATTTCCGGACCTGCCTTAATATACATTACACTATCTGCTTCCCTACTGATAGTACTTCCCCTTACATTGGTAAGAGCCAATATATAAGAGCCAGCTTCCCGGCAAGCTCTTAGCGCAGCTATAGTGTCCGCAGTTTCTCCTGATTGGGATATCAGAATGGTTAAATCTTTTTTACCCAGTAATATTTTTCTGTATCTAAATTCAGAACTATAATCCACTTCTATCGGAATACCGGTTAACTCCTCAAATATATACTTACCTGCTAAAGCTGTATAATAAGAAGACCCACAAGCCAAAATAGATATCCTTTCTATTTCTTTAATTTTATCTAAAGGAAGAGATAGGTTGTCAAGTTCCAGTGCTTTTGTAGACAGATTAATTCTACCTTCTAAATTATTACGAATAACCATAGTTTCTTGAAAAATTTCTTTTAACATAAAATGTTTATACCCACTCTTTTCTGTCATCTCCTCATCCCAATCAATATTTACTACTTCCTTCTGTAAAATTTTACCTTCAGAATTTATTATCTCTGCTCCATCTTTAGTTATAGTAGCAATTTCTCTTTCTTCTAAAAAGATTACTCTATTGGTATAACTAAGTAAAGCGGGAATATCAGAAGCTAAAAACATTTCTCCTTCTCCTATTCCGATAATCAAAGGGCTCCCGCAACGAGAAACAACTAATTTTTCTGGATCATGAGTAGAAATAACTCCGATAGCATAAGAACCTTCTATTTCTTTTATAGATTTTTTCACTGCTAAAGTTAAATCATTCTGATAATTACTTTCTATTAAATGGGGGAGAACCTCGGTATCTGTTTCAGATATAAAGTTGTGCCCTTCCGAAATTAATCTTTCTCTTAGAGGCATATAGTTTTCTATAATGCCATTATGCACTACTACTACCTCTGAATTGCATCCATTATGCGGGTGAGCATTTAAGTTATTGGGTTTTCCATGGGTAGCCCATCTGGTATGTCCTAATCCTATATTACCTTTTGGGGTAGCTTTTTCTAATAAATTTTCTAATTTGACTATCTTCCCTTTACATTTTTTTATTTGAATTTTACTATCTTTTAATACGGCAATGCCTGCAGAATCATATCCTCTATATTCCAACTTCTTTAATCCATCCAATAAAATGGGTACTGCTTCTTTTGAACCAATATATCCAATTATTCCACACATTTTTTTATCCTTTCTTAAATTAAATATTTACTTTTTAAAAACAAAACCCCATTACCAATCCATCAAGGAAGATAATAGGGTTCTCTAATATTTCTACTTTTATCAATATATATGTTAACACCTAAAAATTTTTTTAAGCAATTGTTTATATGTGTAACTAAAGTTTAAAGCGATAAATTTAAAACTTCTTCATAATTTTAAGTTTTAATTTTTAATTTTTTGGTTTACACTTTCAGCTTTGCGCTATTTTTTAGAATAACTATCTATGCTAAAATAGAAAAACCTTTGTAAGGATACTTAAGAATGAATTTATTTTGCCATAAAAACCTTTTTGTGCTTGCAATTACTCGCAAGTTTTACAGGTTTTCTAAGGATCTGGCCAACCCAGGAGCATCCGCCGAATTTTCGATAAACTCCTTCCTCGTCAACTCACCTTATAAAAACATCTAGCCCTTCAGATTGAGTAAGTTCTGGCGCTTGTATTCAATTTTTTGAATTTATATTTCTTTAATCACCTCCTTTTACAGTTAGTTAGCTGGTTAGATAGTTATCTGGTTTAACATTAATTCATCAATTAACCAACTAACTAAATACGCTAGACTGCGATACACGCAATACGATATACGATATACTATTTATATATCTTCCTTTTTAATCACCTCTCTTAAATTCTGAGATATTTTCTCTAATTTATTTTTATCTTCTCCTTCTAATAATATCCTAATTAATGGTTCAGTACCAGAGGCTCGAACAAAAATTCTACCTTTTCCGTCAAGTTCCTCTTCTATTTCTTTAATAAATTTTTTTATGCAAACATTTTTAAAGAATCGTTCTTTATCTTTAATCTCATAATTCAAAATGATCTGAGGGTATTTTTCCATTACTGAAGCCAAATTAGATAGAGGTTTTTCTTCTTCCCGAAGAACCTTCATAAGTTGTAGAGAAGTTAACAACCCATCCCCAGTAGTACTATATTGCGAAAAAATAATATGACCTGATTGTTCCCCTCCCAATACCGTCTTAACCTTCTTCATCATTTCCAATACATAGCGGTCACCGATATTGGTTCTGATAACTTTTCCTCCTGCTTTTTCTATAGCCTTATCAAAGCCTACATTACTCATTAAGGTAGTTACAACTGTATTATTTGGTAATCGGTCTTTCTTAACAAGATTTAAGGCACAAATTGCCATAATTTGATCTCCATCTACAATATTTCCCTTTTCGTTTACAACAATAACTCTATCTGCATCCCCATCATAAGCTAAGCCCAAATCTGCCTGTTGCCTTAAAACTACCTCTCTTAAGAAAGCGGGATGAGTTGAACCACAATTAAAATTTATATTAGTACCACTTGGTTTATCATTTATGGTAATAATCTCGGCTCCCAATTCTTTAAAAACACGGGGAGCAATTATAAAAGATGCACCATTGGCACAATCTAAAACGATTTTGTATCCTTTGAGGGTAAATTTTGGGGGAAGGGTATTTTTAATGTAATCAATATATCTATCTGTTGCTTCAGGTAATTCTTTTACTCTACCAATATTTTTTTTTGTAGGCCATTCATCTTTTGAATGATTTTCAAAATATATTCTCTCTATCTCTTCTTCTTCTGAATCAGAAAACTTAAAACCATCCCCTCTGATATATTTGATGCCATTGTGATCGAAGGGATTATGAGAAGCAGAAATAACTATACCGCAATTAGCATGGTAAGCTCTGGTCAGGTAAGCCACTACGGGGGTGGGTGCTATTCCTGCTCTTAGGACATCTACGCCTGCTGAACATATTCCTGCTATTAAAGCAGCTTCTAACATATCCCCCGAAATTCGCGTATCTCTGCCAATTAATATCTTAGGATCGACCTCGTCTTTAAATAAATATGCTCCGGCTCTTCCTATGTGAAAGATCACCTCTGCAGTTATGGGCTCCCTGTTGGCAATCCCTCTTATCCCATCAGTTCCAAATAATTTTTTCATAAACTACCCCTTCATTAATCGTTAGTGAATAGTGAATAGTCGTTAGTTAGTATTTAGTTTTTTAATTAAACTCATAGTCATTTTACTAATTTCATCAATTTCTTTTAATAACTGACCAGCTTCCTTGCTTTCAAGGTATCCCAGTCGTGAAGCAATAATAATTTGAGTGGAAAGTTCAGCCCAATTCCCCAGAGAAATAAATAGGAATTGTTTGTATTCTTTATTAGAGAACCTTGCAAATCCTTCTGCTATATTTGAAGGAATTGAAACAGCTGACCTTCTTAGCTGACTGGTCAATCCGTATATTTCTTCCTTAGGAATATTTTTGGTTATTTTATATATATCTTCAACTACTCCTATGCTTCTTTTCCATATATTTAAATCTTTATAACTTTTTTCTTCATATTATAATTTATACTTTCTTATTTTCTTAATCTTTTTACTAAATACTATTCACTATTCACTAACGACTATTTATTAATCAACACCGTTACTTCTTCTGGCTCAACTTTAATTAAAGAAATTCCTTCGGGAAGATCTGTTTGAACTTTTACTTTCTGCTCTACCTTAAAATTGTCCATAAATTTTACAAAGGCTTTTATGTTTTCTTCTTCTAATTTATCGATTAAAATATTTTTTCCCTCAACAGTTATGTCAACTACCTCTGGCTTTATTTCACAGGATACAAAGGGAGATAAATTCTGAGGTACAACTGGGATATTTTTTAGGATTTTCTGGATAATGACTTCCTTAACTTGTATGGTTACTTCTATTAGCTCAACTTCACCCTCCACTATATTTAATCCTTCTTCCAAGGCAGGTGGAACTTTCACTGATAGAGTCTTTGTAATTCCGCTTACATCGATGGGAATAGTTTCTAAAAATTCAATATAACTTATTTTAGAATAATTACCAAAAATCTTTATTTCATCGGGATTAGATAATATTTCAGAAATATAATAACCCGGAGCTGGTTTCCCGATTATTTTTGGTTTTACTGTTAATTGCTTTTCGGGATATCCACGAGTCAAAGAAATTGATACTTCCACTATATCCGGTTCAATCTTTACTTCTTTAACTTCATTTCCGTTTACATCAACTGCTTTTACATTTATTTTTTTTCTCAGATCTTCCTTTATTCCGGAAATATCAATAGCACATATTATCTGTTTTATATTTTCTAATACACTCTGAGCACTAATTATCTTAACCTTAGGAGGATTAAGTCGGGGTTCGTCAGTTAAAGAATATCCTTTTTCGGGAACCCCTATTAAACTATATTCAACTTCAACCTCTTTAGTTAAAACTTTTTCAACTTCAACTTTTATTTCTGAAGGAATAATTCTGGTGATCTGTGTTTTCTTGGGAGGTGTAACTTCTACCTTTAATTTATATAAACCTTCTTTACTAATTTCAGAAAAATTTACTATTCCGTTAATCTGATGAGAAGAAATGTTATTTATTATATTTTTGGGCCCTTTAATTCCTACACTTACATTTGTGGGAAACTCTTTTATCACTAAGTCTTCGCCGAGATTGGTTTGAGTAAGAGATATGTCGATAAAATTCTCTACCATGGGATTCTCTCCACCTGCTATATACAACCATAGAATAATCGCTAAAAATATAGAGAGTAATTTAATATCGATATTTTTTAAAAACCAATTTTTTAATTCTTTCATTTTTTGTTATCCTCTGTCGGCCAAAAACCAAATTCAGAGATTATCTTAGGTTGGTATAGATGTGTTAACATCTTTTTTAATCCCTGGGGTTCCATAGGTCGGGTAATCTTTCCATCTAAAGCAATGGATATATTTCCTGTCTCTTCTGACACTATAATTATCAAAGCATCTGCCTGTTCACTTAACCCTAAAGCTGCTCTATGTCGGGTACCCAAAGATTTACTAATATCCATTCTCTCACTTAGCGGTAAAATACAATTCGCCCCTACAATTTTATTCCCTCTAATAATTACAGCTCCATCGTGTAAAGGAGAGTCGGGCATAAATATAGAATATAATAATTCAGGAGAAAATTCACCATTTAAAATAATTCCAGTTTCTAAAATATCCTTTAAACCAACCTCTCTCTCTAAAACCACCAAAGCTCCTTTGTGTTTACTGGAAAGCATGGGCATTACCATAACTAATCCATTTATTAGTTGTTCAACCTTTTTATCGACTTCCTTGTGCAAAAAAGAAGTATTTATAAAAAATCCCCTTTTCCCCATCTTTAATAATCCTCTTCTTATTTCTGGTTGAAATATTATAGGCAGGGCTACAACCATCATGGCCATGGCTCCTTTTAGAAGCCAATTGATAGTTCTAAGGCCGAGCTGATCAGCAATAAAAGAAACAATAAAAAGAATAACTAATCCTTTGATTAATTGTACTGCCGGGGTATCTTTAATTAAGAGAATTATGTGATAGGATATAAAAGCAATGATTAGTATGTCTATAATATCTAAAAGGCTGAAAGAGATTGGCACTTGATTCTCCCTTTTTCACTTGTTAAAAATTTAAAGCATAATTAATGTTTTTTGAACAATCTTTCTACTGTTTTACTAATTGTTATTTAAAAAATAATCAATGATTAGAATATCTTATGTCTATCCAATCAAGAAAAATATTTTATAAAGATAAAATATTTTTCTTATTACTAATTATAAAATTATTTCGTCTTTTAATCAAATCTAATTAGTCGTTAGTATTTAAATAGCGTATAGCATACAGCGGGTAGCGTATAGGCGCGGGGAACAATTGCGGGAAAACAATATGCTAAAGATGCGAAAACATCCCCCAGTCTTTCCGTAGAACAGGCGTCTCGCCTGTCTATGAAAAAAAAGGGGCGTATGGCGCACGATACGCTTTGAGTTTCCTATAAACTTGCAACTTGTAACTCGAAATCTAGAACTTACAACTTGTTGCTAATTACTAATAACTCATTACTGTATTTATTTACCAAATACTATTCACTAACGGCTAATCTAATTATATTTATAATAGTAAAGCTAAGACGCCTTTTTGAGCATGTAATCTATTTTCTGCCTGATCAATTACTACAGAATGGGGGCCATCTATAACTTCATCAGTTATCTCTTCCCCGCGATGAGCAGGCAGGCAATGTAATATTATTACATCATCTTTTGCTCTGTTTACTAAATCTTGATTTATTTGATAAGGTTTAAACACATCTTTTCTAATTTCACTCTCTTTTTCAAATCCCATGCTGGTCCAGACATCGGTATAGATAATATCAGCCCCATCTACAGCTTCTTTCGGATCTTGGATAAATTCTATTCTGCTGTTTATTTTTTTAGCATCCTCTTTAGCCAGATTTACAATCTCTTCCTTCGGCTCGTAACCAGGGGGGATAGCTAAAACAATGTCCATCCCTACCTTAACTGCTCCAAATATTAAGGAATGTGCCACATTATTACCATCACCAATATAAGCTAATTTAAGATTAGATAATCTATCTTTCTTTTCTTTAACAGTTAACAGATCGCCTAAAACTTGACAGGGGTGTAAAAGGTTAGATAATCCATTAATAACTGGAACTGATGAATACTTGGCTAATTCTAACATTATTCCATGACTGAAAGTTCGGGCCATAATCCCGTTTACATAACGAGACAATACTCGGGAAATGTCTTTAGTTGCTTCTCTTTGTCCTAATTTTATATCATCGGGGCTTAAGTAAATTGCTTGCCCACCTAATTGAATCATTCCTGTTTCAAAAGATACTCTGGTTCTTAAAGAAGGTTTTTGAAAAATCATTCCTAAAACTTTCCCCTTTAAAATAGATTGTTCCTCATGAGAATAATGCCTCAATTTTATAATCTCAGCAGTTTCTAATATTTGAGTAACCTCTTCCCTGCTCAAATCATTAATGGATACCAAATTTTTTCCTTTCATATCTATAGCCATTATTTTTTCTCCTTTCTGTGGAAATATCGATTTATATATTTTGAAGTGGTGGCAGAAAGTAAAGCGGGATAATTTAATCTAAATTTTACTTCGTCACCAACTTTTACTTCTTCTTTAAAATCATTAATATCAATAATTAAATGATCACTACTTGCCCCTACTATATTTACTTCTTTTTTCATGGGGATCAAGCTATTAAGATGAATGTCCTGTTTCCCTATTGCTAAAATAGCTCTTTTTCTTATTCCTAAATCGTGAAAAACGGGTACCTCCCCAAAAGCATCTCGACCAATCTCTCCTTGGGGTAAAGATGGCTTCTCTTTTACTTCTATAACTTCTGCAGTTAAAATGAAAGTATCCTGATAAGTGCCCGCTATGTTGCGCAATCTTACGTCATCCTGGCCAAGTAGAATACCTATTCCTATCCTTAATTGGTTTATTTTATCAGGAATAAGGTCGTCTTCGACTAATTTCAAAACACTAGTATTACCTCCTGAAATTACCTCTAAAGTAATTCTAAAATTATTTTCTATTTCTTCTGCTAATTTCGCCAATTTGGTTAGATTTTTCCGAGTAGGCATTACTCCGCTGATACAGCAAAAATTTGCACCAATGCCTATTAATTTTACTCCCGATAATTTTTTAATTTCGCTTACTGTTTGCAAAGCTTCATCTGGGACAATTCCTTCTCTTAAGTCCCCTAAATCTATCATCAAAATTATTCTATGAAGAATTTTTTTCTTTAAAGCTTCCTGTGATAATAATTTAATTACCGAAATCTCTGAGTTTAAACTTGCATCTGCCCAATCTAAAACTCTATCCACTTCACTTAACATAGGAATCCTTATTAACATCATCTCTGCTTTAAGTTTAGCTTTTTTCAATCCTTTAAGGTTCTCAATTCGAGAATCACCTATAATATTTATCCCTCCGTCTATCATGGCTTGACCTACTTCTGTAATAGCACAACATCCTTTGGTTATTCCTACTACTTTAATTCCGTGTTTTGAACAAAGGGTTTTAATATTTTCTGAATTATTTCTTATCTTATCCAAATAAATATCTAATCGAGGATTTTTTTTCATTATTTCTTTCCTTAAAAAGGGAAAATAATTATAAAAGATAAATTAGTCGTTAGCGAATAAATATAGCGTATAGCGTACAGCGTTTAGCGTATAGGTGCGAGTAATAAGTGTAAGGAAAATACAAAATACAAGATATATTAGTCGTTAGTTTTAAATACAGTTTATTACAAGTGAGTATGATAATACAATCTCTACGCACTTTGGGTTTTTTATAAACTGGCAACTTGTAACTTAAAACCTATAAATTATTCATCATTCATGTATCTTATTTACTAAATACTATTCACTTTATACTAAATACTAATTAGGGTTTACGGAAAAAAATTCCTATGTGATTAAATTAAACCAAGAATAAAGTTTGTGTAATTTTCAGATAAAAAACTAAAAAAAAGAGAAAGGCACCTTATTCTTTGGTTAACCTTTCTCTTTTCAAAGATGTAAAAAAAATTATCTTTTAGAAAATTGGAATCTTGCCCGAGCGCCTTTTTGACCATATTTTTTTCTTTCTTTCATCCTTGCATCCCGAGTTAATAAACCTTCTTTTTTTAAGATTAAGCGCAAAGCAGGATCATATTGAAGAAGTGCTCTAGCAATTCCATGTTGTATCGCCCCTGCTTGGCCAGTAATGCCCCCTCCTTCTACTTTAGCAAAAACATCTAATTCATTCTTTTTATTTACTAATTCCAAAGGCTTTTCTACTACATTCGATAAAGATTCTCGTCCAAAATAATTATCCAATGTTCTTTTGTTAATTTTTATACTACCTTTGCCAGGGACTAACCATACTCTGGCAATTGAGGATTTTCTTCTTCCAGTGCCGTAGCTTTTTGTCTGTGACAAGTATTTAACCTCCTTCTTCGTGCTTAGTTAATATTTTCTAATTTTTGAGCTTGATGAGGGTGTTCATTCCCTTTGTAAATCTTTAATTTTTTAATCATTGCTCTACCTAATTTAGTATGAGGGATCATACCTTGAACTGCTTTTTTCACCACTAATTCTGGTTTTTTCTTTAATAATGTTTCCAGAGTAACGCTTTTTAAGCCTCCTGGATAAGAGGTATGATACCTGTATATTTTCCCTTTGAGTTTATCTCCGGTCACTTTTATCTTTTCAGCATTTATAACCACTACATAATCACCCAAATCCATAGATGGTGTATAGGTTGGTTTATTCTTTCCTCTTAATATTGTAGCTATCTGAGTAGCTAATCTCCCCAATATTTCTCCTTCTGCGTCAATTAGATACCATTTTCTGTCAATATCTTTTGCTTTTGCACTGTAGGTTTTCACTATGTTCCTCCCTGGCTAAAAATTTCACATGTGATTTGTTTTTAATAAATAAAATAAATATCGATTCACCTTAAAATACTTTTCTTTTATTAGAAAATAACATAATAAATTGTAATATAATCAAGCGATGATGTCAAGCAATAATTAGTATTTAGTGAATAGTGAATATTATTTAGTAAATAAACTACAGTAACAAGTCATGTGTTATTAGTAATAAGTCACAGGTTTCAGGTTTCGAGTTATAAGTTGCAAATTTATAGAAAGCTCAAAGCGTGTAGGGGTTTTATTATTGTACGCCCTTTTAATGAACCGTAAACTGTAAACCGATAACTGAAAACCGTCAACTTGCATTTAATACTAACGACTAGTTAGTAATTTACTTTCATTAAAAATAGTCCTTTGGCGGGGACAGTTTTACCTGCTATTTTTCTATTTTTAGCTTCCAATATCTTCTTTACCCCCAAATAATTTATCTTCTCCTTACCTACTTCCAAGAGAGTACCAACAATGGTGCGAACCATCTTATACAAAAAAGCATCGGCCTCAAGATGAAAACAAAATAGATTTCCTTCCCTGGTTATTTTTATATCTTTAATGGTCCTTTCACAATTTCTAATTCTACTCCCCGAACAGGCAAAAGATGTAAAATTATGTTTTCCATGTAAAAATTTACTGGCTTTTTTCATCTCTTCTAAATTTATCTTCTTGTAAACACAGTATACATAATTTCTTAGAAAAATAGACAGATAATTATTGTTCAGATTAGAATTTAAAACATAATAATGATAAATTTTACTAATCGCACTATGGCGGGCATGAAAATTAACATCTACTATTTCTGCTTTTTTAATCCTGATATCTAAGGGTAGCATACGGTTTAGAATCAAAGGTAATTCCATCCAGGGAATAGAACTGTTAGTTTTAAAATTTGCCACCTGCCCCAAGGCATGTACGCCTGCGTCAGTCCTTCCAGAACCGTTAAGAGTTATCTTTTCCTGGGTAATCTGGGTTATTTTTTCTTCCAAAATTCCCTGGACACTTAAAAGGTTTTTTTGTTTTTGCCATCCATAATACCGGGTTCCCTCATATTCTATGGTAAGCTTTATGTTAATCATTTTTTCACTTTCTAATATATCTCATTATATTTATAATTTAGCAAATAGAAATATAATTTGTCATCCTAGTTAAGCTAAAACTTAAAGCTAGAAAGGGGGAAACATAATTTAAAACTCAAAACTTATTTTCCCCCTTGAGAGTTAATATACTTGAACCTAATATTTTTGCTAATTTCTTAGTTTCCTTTAAAAGATATTCTATTTGTTTGTTATTTATTTTCTTAGCTTCCTTTGGTAAACTAAGCCATTATGCATTTTCGATGGAAGATTTAAGAGAATAATTAAAAACAGTTCTTTAATTTCAAGTTTTGAGCTATGGTTTTGTGCTTTGCGCTTTCTTAACCAGGTAACCAACTAACTAGTTTTACACGCTCCACGCTATCTTTCTACGCGCGCTACGCAATGCTTGATATACGATATTAATTTAAAACATTATACTCGCCATAACAGTAACAATAATAGTA
>Ga0255055_10002393_pt1 | contig 13276 bp, 11 predicted proteins | sample JV7_2_27_MG_FD_188633 | JGI IMG/M metagenome (GOLD analysis project Ga0255055, IMG submission 188633) | Seawater microbial communities from Jervis Inlet, British Columbia, Canada - JV7_2_27 | ecosystem: Environmental > Aquatic > Marine > Inlet | place: Canada: British Columbia | collected...
TACTTTTGCTAAGATTTCAAGTACTCTTGACTCTTTCTCCTCATATGTCATATCAGGATAATGAATGTCAAAGGGTTCCTTGATTAAATCAAGAACCATTCTTCTTGGATTTAAACTTGAATAAGGATCTTGAAATACCATCTGTAATTGACGTTTGGCTGATAATTCTTCTTCTCTTGTCATGGGTTGAAAGATATCTATCCCCTTGAAATAAACCGAACCCTCTGTAGGCTCTTCAAGTTTAACAGTAACTCGTGCAGTTGTACTTTTACCACAACCAGATTCACCTACTAATCCTAAGGTTTCACCTTTGTTAAGGAAGAGAGTTACACCATCAACTGCTTTTATATGAGCAACAACTTTCGAAAACAGAATACTCTGTTGACTTACAGGAAACCATTTTTTCAAGTTGATTAAATTGATGATTGGTTGAGTTTTAGAATCCCACTCTGCAAAGAGATCGGTTGTTTCATATTCTTCATAAGTTGATGCCATTTTATGCTTCCTCCTTTATTTTAACACGTTCTTGCAAAGCTGCTTCATCAACGTGTAGATCAAGTTCCTCGAAGTGGTGACACACAACTCTACGTTGAGGTCCAAGCCAGACATCTGGTGGTCGAACTCGAGAACAAATTTCTGTTGCAAACTTACAACGAGGATGGAACCGGCATGCTTTGGGAGGATTAATCAATCTAGGTACGTTTCCTGGAATTGTCTCAAGACGAGTTTTATCCTTTTCTAGTGAAGGAATTGAATCAAATAATGCTCGAGTGTATGGATGTTTTGGATCAATGAATATTTCATCAGTTGGTCCTGATTCAACTACTCTTCCCCCATAAAAAATATGAACTCGTTTTGTAATTTCAGCTACAACACCTAAATTATGTGTAATAAGCATCATTGCTAAACCAAATTTCTGTTGCATTTCTTTAATAATCTCTAATACTTGTGCTTGAATAGTAACGTCAAGAGCTGTTGTAGGTTCATCAGCAATTAATAGGCTTGGCTGCAGTGCTAATGCTCTTGCAATTAGAATTCTTTGTCTCATACCACCACTGAATTGGTGCGGATAGTCTACTACTCTTTTTTCAGCGTCTGAAATACCTACCTGTTCTAATGCTTCGATCGCAATTTCTAAAGCTTCTTTCTTATTACATTTTCTGTGAAGAGAAATTACTTCAGTCATCTGATCAGCTACTCTAAAGATTGGATTAAGACTAGTCATAGGATCTTGGAAAATCATAGCTATTTCTTTACCTCGAAGCTTTCGCATTTGTAAATCTTGTAATTCTAGTAAATTAACACCCTTGTAAACAATTTTACCTGCTATGGTTTTTCCATTCTTAGGAAGTATCCTTAATGTAGAATGAGCAGTAACGGTTTTTCCGCAACCTGACTCTCCTACAATTCCTACTGGTTCCCCTGGCATGACGTCAAAAGAAACACCATCTAATGCCTCTACAACTCCGCTTTCTGTGTAGAAGTAAGTATATATGTCTTGTATATCTAATATTGGCTTCATTTCATATCACTCTCTTAATCTTGGATCTAATGCATCTCTTAGTGCGTCGCCTAACAGGTTAAATGCTAATACAACAAAGAATATTGCAAAACCTGGCAATAAAGCTAGTTCTGGATTCGTTTTAAGTACCGTTTGTGCTTCATTTACCATTTGCCCCCATGATATAGTTGTTGGACTACCAAGGCCTAGAAAAGTTAAGCCAGCTTCCGCGAGTATTCCACCTGCTATTGCAAGAGTTCCAATTACTATAATTGGTGCTAGAATGTTTGGTAAGATGTGAACCATAATGATTCTTCTGTTACCCGCTCCTAGAACTCTAGCTGCATTGACATAATCTAAATTATAGATCTGTTTCGTATTGGCACTTACTAGTCTAGCTAGTCCTGCCCAACCAAATACTCCTAAGACTATAATGATAACTATAGACTGTGGTATTTGCCTTAAGAAAGCAAGTCTTCCTCGTCTAATGAAAGAAACTGCAAGAATTGCAATTACTAGAAATGGTAAAGCTAGGAACATATCTGTTATTCTCATGATTATTTCTTCAGTCCATCCTCTATAATATCCAGCGAGTGCTCCTAAGGTTACTCCAATTACTACAGATAAAATACTAGAGAAGAGACCTACTGTTAGAGAGACCTCACTTCCAGCTAAAAGTCTGGAAAATTCATCTCTTCCAAGTATGTCTGTTCCTCCTGGATATTTCAGGTTGGGGTTAGAAATTGAACCTCCACCATTCCACGCATCAAAAAGTGGGTTTGTTCCAGCTGGACTAAATGGCATAATGAGCGGGTAAATGATTGCAATTACAGTTATAATAACAACAAGAATTGCAGATAACATTGCTATCCTATTCTTTTTGTATCGTCTCCAAACAAGAGACCATTGTGATGGACTCCTTTCTCTTAAAGTACCATCTTTTGCAATTATTATTGTCTCTTTTCCTCCAAAGACTCTTCTTATTGCGCGCAATACAATCATTAAATAAATCCCGAGAGTAGCCATAAAACCTACCCAAATCATTGATTTAGGAAGTCTATGTTTAATCATGTAATTGTTGAGTTTACTGGAGAATCCTACTCCTTGTCGTTTTGATGTTTTTTGCATGTTTGATCACCTAATCGTTACAGCTCTATTCGTGGATCTACTGCCACATAAACTATGTCCGTAATAAGATTTCCAATTAATATGATTATCGTGAGTATAGCCGTAGTTCCTAATATCATCGGGAAGTCCAAGAATCCTATCGCCTGTACATACTTGAATCCTAGTCCAGGCCATGTAAAGAGGGTCTCAGTAATCGGAGCTCCTGCTAAAGCAAATGCAAGGAACAAACCTACAAAAGTTACTATAGGAATGAGTGTGTTTCTAAATGCATGTTTCCATGTGATTACCCTTTCAGCTATACCATTAGCTCTTGCAGATAGGATATAATCTTGTTGAAGCACTTCTAACATTGTTGATCTTACTAATCTTGTATAGAGTGCCAAAAAAGCAAATAACAAAGTAACTGTTGGTAGGACCATGTGCATGATAGAATCCGATAATCTTAACGCAACCGTTGACCACCAATTTGAGAAATCACCGCTAAAGAGTAAATCCCAGCTCGTTTCACTGAATACTTTCGTAGGCGTCGGTACTCTATGTGCTTTGGCTGCTGGAAACCATCCTAGTCCATAACCACTGAAGATGTATATTAATATTAAACCAAACACGAAGATTGGCATAGATTGTCCTAAGAGTGCTAATGCACTTGCAGTTGAATCTATCCATGTATTTTGATATTTAGCTGCTATAACTCCAAGTGGAATAGATACCATTAAAGCTAAAGAAAATGCAGCTAATTGAAGTTTCAATGTTTCCCAAACTAATCCTCCAATCATATTATTAATTGGTGCTCCTGAAGTGAAACTGTTTCCCATGTTCCCCCTAATAAGGTTATAAAACCACATTAGGAATTGTACATAGATTGGTTGGTCTAATCCAAGTTTCCTCGTAAGGTTGATTCGATCTTGTTCAGTTGCTCTTTGTTTTCCAAGTAATAGAAGAGCTACAGGATCACCCATACCGCTAACCATTACAAACGTCATAACACAAATTGCAATGAATAGTGGAATTAATGTTAAAAGACGTCGAATTACATAGGTAGTTAATCTTAATGTTGCGATGGTCTTAATCCATGTAATTACTTTTGATTCACCCAATTGTCTGGTCATTTTTGAGCCCATGGGCTGTTGCCAATTAACTGGTAGAAATATTCCAGTAACCATCAAAAGAATTCCTACAACGAAAATGTAAAAACCAGCAGAAATGTTTCCAACCAATTCAATGTCAAAGTAGGAAGGCGTTTGATCATTTGGATTAAAAGTTATTGATGTTATAGATGATGCAGTTTGACCTAAGACATTTGCCTGATATCCTTCCGCTGCAATAAATAATGATCTATTCATTGCCAGAATAGCTGCAATTAAACCACAGAGATACAAAATAGCTGCTGAAATATCGGCTACAGTACCTCTTGATTTAAGTCCACCGCTTTGAAATACTTGACCTAAAACTGTAGCAAGTACTGCAAATATGAGAATAAACCAAAGAGCTGCAGATAGTATCACAACACTACTTGGAACTTCTGTTGCAAGAGACAACGAATCCGTACGTTTTTCTACGTTATTATAGGATAATATTCTATAATCAACATTGAAACCTAAAACGCGAACTAGTGTTCCACTATTTGCATTTAAACCACTTGGGTCAGCATAACTTCCTTCCGATGCTACTGTTGGTGTTGAATTAAAAACTATGGTATATAATGGTACAAATGCAGAAGTTAGAATTAAGAGAAATCCGACAATTTTAAGCGATATTGCTATACTTTTATCCATATTTAATCACTCGAGTATAATTAAATAATTTAACTTTCTTAGCTTAACAAACACTTGAAGTTTTTATAAATGTTGTCTAGTTTTACTTCAATTCAAAACAAGGATTAGAATGGATATGTGAAAACAGAATAAAATGACAAGTTCTGAAAACATGCTTCAGAGCATATTAAATTCAAGTTAAATTATGTTAAGAAGGGAAATACTGGTTTTGTATGTTAAAAAAAAATTATGTGGAGGAAGATGTATAACAAAAAATATTTAAAGAAAATAAGAAAGAGAAGGACGAAAGAAAAACTAGGGGCAGTGATCTAGCCTGGCTATGATACCTCCTTGACGTGGAGGAAGTCGGCGGTTCAAATCCGCCCTGCCCCACCATTTTAACAATCAAACAATCCTTCTACACTCAAATATCGTTGTCCTGTATCTGCTAACATTGCAATTATGACGTTGTCTTTATTTTCTTCTCTTTTTCCGATTTCCTTTGCTGCATGACAAGTAGCACCTGAACTTATTCCAACAAGTAATCCTTCGATTTCAGCTAACTCCCTACACATTGCAAAAGCCTCTGTTTGTTTTACAAGAAAAATTTCATCTATTATTTCCTTCTTGAGAGTTTTAGGTGTAAAGCCTGGAGCTGTCCCCATCATTTTGTGTGGCTTGAAAATACCTTTCGAAATATATGGGGATTCATATGGTTCCACAGCTATAAGTTTAATCTTGGGATTTTTTTCTTTCAGGTATTTCCCCGCTCCACATATCGTACCTCCAGTTCCCAATCCCGCAATAAGAACATCAATCTCTCCATTTGTACTCTCCCATATCTCCGGTCCTGTTGTTAAATAATGTGCCTTAGGATTCGAAGCATTAACATGTTGTCCTATATAAAATTACTCAGGATTTTCTTCTAAAATCTCTTTTAATTTCTGACGAGCTCCTTCCTTACCAAATTCTGCTGGTGTTAAAATTAACTCAGCTCCCAAAGCTTTTAGAATCTGTCTTCTTTCAATGCTTTGAATTTCTGACATCACTAGAATTGCTCTATAATTTCTTATCGCAGAAATGTATGCTACAGCCATTCCAGTATTTCCACTTGTACATTCAAGTACTGTATCTCCTTTTTTCAATTCACCTTGTTCTTCTGCATCCTTGATTATTTGAAAAACAGGACGATCTTTAATACTTAAAGGATTCATGAACTCGCATTTTCCATAGATATTCAATTCAGGAAATAGTCTTTGAAGCCTTAAAAGAGGGGTTTTCCCTATTAATTCTGTTAAATCTTTGATAATTTTCATTTGATCAACATAGTTCTATAGTGATATAAAATTCTCATTAGATTTTTAATATGTTTTGAGTTATTCAGATATCCAACATTTAAATAGAAATAATATTCTTGTAGAGCTAGACCAAGATGAACATAAGAAATGAAGCTCAAATTGCTGAGAAAAGAATTCGCAAATTCATTAGGGAGACTCCATTAGAATATTCACCATACTTAAGCAGAATAGGACACTGTAATGTTTATCTTAAACTTGAAAATCTTCAACTAACTGGATCTTTTAAAATTCGAGGAGCAATGAATAAGATTTTGTCATCTGAAAATCAAAATGAGTTTGTCACTGCCTCTTCTGGAAATCATGGCATAGCAGTAGCATATACTCTCAATCAACTAAATTTGAAGGGTTCAATATACTTGCCAGAATATACATCGACAAGTAAAATTGAAGCTCTTAGCGAGTATGATGTTGCCATCAATTATTTTGGAAAAGATTGTGTTCAAACAGAAATTTTCGCAAAGGAAAAAGCTAAGGAAAAGAATCTTGAATATATTTCTCCATATAATGATTTAAAGATAATTGGTGGTCAAGCAACAATAGGATTAGAATTGGAAAATCAATTGGATTCAATTGAATCTGTACTTGTACCTGTTGGAGGTGGAGGTTTAATATCTGGAATAGCGGGTTATCTGAAACCAAGTAACGAAGACACCAAAATAATTGGATGCCAACCAAGTAATTCGTCTGTAATGTTCGAATCCATTGAAGCTGGGCATATTGTTGATATAGAATCAAAAGATACTATCTCTGATGGTACAGTAGGTGGTATAGAAGAAGATTCAATCACTTTTGATATATGCAAAAAACATGTAGACGATTTCATAATTGTTGAAGAAGATGAAATTAAAAAAGGAATTTTACTTGCTTTAGAGAAACATTCACTACTTATTGAAGGAGCTGCAGCATTATCTATTGCATCTTTTCTTAAAAGAAAAGACGAATTCCAAGGTAAAAACGTTATTCTTGTTCTAAGTGGAAGTAGGATAAGCCTTGCTAGATTAAAAGAGCTAATGTCTTAGTTCAGTATTCTTCTAACATATTTGTTTCCAATTTATTGCTCCCCTCAATTAATTCTATTTCAATAATTGAATGTAAACTTTCTCTTTCCAATAGAACATTTAGCATATAGTAATCTGAAGGAATAATATCCTGTTTAAGATTATGAATTTCATTTTTAGAAAACCATTTTAGTTCTCCCTCATCTGTGTTTCTTAGTTCTCCCTCTTCAAATATTGTATGACAAAGAAAGATTAGAAAGTGTTTCATCGTTTTACCAGTTTCAATGTTTTTTAATTTTTCATTTAGAATGGCTTTTATCCCAATCAATTCAACTTTCAAACCCGTTTCCTCAAAAACCTCTCTAAGTATTGCGTTTTGAATACTCTCATTAAATTGCATCTTCCCCCCAACTAAAGCCCACTTCTGCTGATAGTCTCCACGCTCTCTTTTGATTAGTAACCATTCATTTTTCTTCTTAATTCCAGCAACAACAACAATAAGAATATTCTTCTGATCCATGTTTTTTGCTTAGGATTTGTATTCTTAACTTTTCTTATTTGAATTAATCTTCAAAGTCATAAAATTCTTAAATATTCAAAAAGATGCTCCTTAGCGAACCCCAATGACTAACTTTATTCAAAATCTTATCCTCTCCATTCGAAGAAAGCTAGGCTACCCAGAAGTATCTATGTTGATTATGGGAAATAATAATCCTGCTACTCGAAACCGTGTACTACTCTTAAGATCCAATACCTCACTTAACGAATTCATCATCGATGATTTACTAGTTGAGCTACCATACTCTATTAAATTCAAGTTTAAACCAAAACAATTTGTTCCCTTTGAAGGCATACTTTACCTTATAGATGCTACTGAAGAAGATATGATTAAACATGAAAGAAATTATTTCTGGGAAAAAATAATCTGGGACAAGGAAACAGCTAATTTGCCAATAGCTGTGTGTGTATACAACTCCAATCTTCAAGGAGCTTTAACCAGAGGTGAATTAATTGAAAATCTTTCACTTATTCGTCTTACAGATAGGCTTTGGAGCTTATTCGAAACTCCTGAAGTAAGTGATTTAACTAAGGCAATGAAGTGGATTAAACGAATAGTTCATATGGGATATGTTAAGTCTTGGGAAGAAAAAGAAAAACTATTAGAAAAAGTAAGAACAAAGCAAATTCAAATAGTTTCAGAAACGACAACATAAAATAGAATAAAAATAAAAGAGGTCAAACTATGACACTCACAATACAAAAATTAATGAAAGATGGATATGACGGTTTTTCCGTACGTTCCATTCTGATGAATCAAGAATTTCGTGCGAGAGTTTTAAACGATGTAAGTGTTAGAGGAAATCAGGTAGGTAAGAATCTAGTAATGGATAAGTTAGCTGTAGGAGGAAAAGTTCTACTTACAGGACCTACCGGTGAAGCTAAAACTCTGTTTGCTCGAATGCTTTTAGACCACGTTGTTAGAGAGATAAACAATTTCAAATACCATATTGAAGGCTGTCCCTTCCTAGAAGACGCAGGATACATAGTTGACGTAATTAACCAATTCCCTGCAAACCCTTTTGCTGGTATTAGAGTAATGCAATCTCTATGTCCATATTGCAGAGAAAATATAGAGAAGATTTTATCTGAAGATAATAATCCAGTACAACTTGATAACACTAATAGTATTTTAACTATACCTCCAAAGGAGATTGTTAATCGATTAGGTAAGCTTAAATCGCAAAAAACTCTTGTTCGTAGATCTCAATTAGATCCAAGAACAGACCCTGAAAGTCTTTCTATGCTTTTGGCAGGAGTTGAAAACTTGGAAGAACTCTTTGGTAAAGACACTTCAACAACATATGCAGCAACATCCCATAAAGTGGGAGTCCTTTCTCATGGTTTTATTGTAGTTAACGAAATTCAAAGGTTGCCACTAACTCTTCTTGAATCATTAATGGGTTTTCTTGAAGAACCAATGGTAATTAAATATAATATCCAAGGAGAACCTGTATATATCGATGGAGCAGTTCTTTTTACATCAAATGCTCCTTTGACAGTATTTGGTGAGGAAAGTCAGCCAATTATTAATCGTATTCCAGAAGTACTTTGGCCAGCACGATCAGTTGAGAGCAGAGAACAGATTATACGAGATATGTTTGAAGAACAAATAGTGTTGTCTAGTAAGAAAATAACAGCTAATCCATCAATCATTCAACTACATGAACTAGAAAAGGGCGTAACTGACTTTGTAAGTCGCTTAGCAGTTGACTTTTTAGCTTTCTTAGGGAATAATTCTCTTCCAGATTCTATGAAAACTGGAGGATTACGCTCGGAAAGTCGTGTGGAGAGAAATGATTTTTATTCGGGTCTTGATGAAATTCATGATCCACAAAGAAATCCACATATCGATCTTCGTACGATGAATAACATTATTGGAGAAACTGTAATACTTCAAACTAGAGAAGCAGCAGAAGGCAGTGTTGATGTAATCACATTAGAAAGAATGAGAAACACTATGAAAGCATATGACGTTCCTGTTTCAATGTTAAATGATACTCTTCAACAAATTAAGATTTTGTTAAGGACGTCAATAAAAGAATCTGAAGTTTCTATTAGTGTTCAAGATATCTCTGAGGATATTTCAAAAATGAAAGCATTAAGTGATGAAGAACTCACTCAATTGATAGTTAGATTCGAAGGTTTGGACAAGTACAAGGAAGATCTTAGAGCAAAAATCGTTGAAGAACTCAAACCTTCATATGAACAATTACTAAAAGTAGATTACATATAAGTTTGGATAACAAAATCTCTCAAATGAGCTGATAATATGCCACATCGAATATTCTTCATAACAGAAACAGAATTTACTGATCCTCTACAACATTATGGTGATGTTGAATTCGTGCTAGATTTTGAGGATGCTGCGCAAGTATTGCGTTTATGGAGAAATCCTCATCTAGGACGAAGTTCTCGTGAGGGTGCAGTAATTTCTATTGCTTCAAAGAACGCAGTTGCTATTGACAACATACTTCAGAAAATCATGAATACTTATCTTACTGCTGAAGAAGAAGAACGATTAGTAAACGAGCTGAAACTCCTCCGATTCATAGGGGATCATATTTTGCCTGATGTTTTAGAACGTGTAAATCGTAATGAACTTCAGACAGTTGAGGACATACTAAAGTACATTCAAGAACTTCTTAGAGAACTAAAATATGAAGGCACTATAGATTTACAACAATTAGCTGAGAAACTAAATCAATTGAAAGACATAGTAGATATTGAGATTACAGATGCTTTTGGTAGAAAGAAACGAATATCTCGGGAAAATGTCATGGATCTTCTAGGTAGAATACTTGGGAGATATTTGATGAAGCAAATTTCTGTAGCTCCAATAGATGAAGTTCAGAAGAGATTGAGTGGAACAATACGTCTAAAGGAAACTTACAAAAGTGCGATACTTGGATCTCAAACAGTTCCTCCAACTGCAGTTAGACAAGAGGACATTGTAAGAGTTAAGAAAGATAGAAGATCACTGGTATATCTTATAGTTGATATGAGTCAATCAATGAGTAAGACTGTTTTTGAAGGAAAAATGTCTAGGTTAGATGGTGCTTTACTAACAAGTTTAAGTCTTTACTATTACTTCAAAATGCTGAATAGAAGAAAAAGAAAGCGTTATGATATGTTCAAACTTGCGGTTGTTCCTGTTAGAAAAGGTTCAATTGTAGTTGATGATGATAAGAAAATGGAGCAATTACTTCTGACATCAGATGCTAGAGGTAAGACCTATATGGTACAAAGCGTACTAACTGCAATAGAACATGCAAAAAAGCAACACTTAGATAAAAATATAGATGTGCAGCTTACCATTGTAACTGATGGAATGCCAAACGTTCCTGCTTTGCCACTAGAGTATAAAACAAGTCGCGATTTAAAGAGATATTTTGATGAAATAGAAACAAAAACTAAACCAGACACAATTGAATGTTTAGTTCAGCTGAATGGTATATTTAGCAGTTTAAAGAATGACAGATCTCGAAACTGGAATATTTCCTATTTTCTCATGGGAACTGAAGCATTACGAAAGAAAGAATTGTTTAGCCATACTAAAAGGATGTTAAAAGGTATAACAAGACCTATTCTAATTGATCCAGCTCAGATTAATAAACTAGGTGAACAGATTTTAAGGGAGAGTATTCTATATGCTTAAAGCAGAACTCACAGAAGTAATTGAGGTTTATAATAAATCCAGAGAGGATTTTCAGAAGCTCGTTGGTTCTACACCAGAAAACTACAGGATACTACTTTTTGTAAATCCCGAAATGCATGTTTCTGTTAATCGAGTTGTAGAAATTACTGGAACACCTCAAGCTATTCTAACCTCTGAACAAATAACTAACCTGAAATCTGCAAAAATCAGCGATTTTCTTCCTACAGGAAAAGAAACAGTTTACAATTCACTTCCAACATTGATCTATCTTTCTGTTCCTTCTTATGAGCTTTCAAAGGATCAGGAGTTTACTTTACGAGTAATGTTTGTTCATGCTTTAGCACACGCATTCATGAATGAAAAAACTGAATCCAATTCAGTTGCAACCCTATCCAAATTATATCAATTAGATATTATATTGAAAGAACTTATGACAAATAATGTCTTCAAATTAAATGAAACATCTAACAACCAACATGTTTGGGCTTGGCAGTACTTTCAAGACTTAATTGGTATTATAAGATTATTTTCTGAAGCTGGTGTGGATGATTTTTATACTCCTCCTGAAGAAGCTCGAAAATACACTCTATTCAACAATTTTTCAATTGAAGCAATTGATCTGATAAGGGAAAGAGCTAAAATCGCACGAAGAAAGCATCTTCATGAATTAATTGATGAAGGCTTTGCACATTATATTCAAAGAAAAGAAATAGATTACCTTTTAGAAACTAAGGAATATACTTTCCCTAAGAAGGATGAAGACAAGGCCCCCATATTTCCAGATGAATTGAAAGCTTTTATGGCACCACCAATTGGTGAATTTAGTCTTGCTGTAATGAATAAGCTAGTTGCTAAATATGAAGATGAAAAAGAATTATTCGAAAAATTATTCTCATACAAAACTGACTATGAAATGCTAGAAGAGCTGTCTTGGGACGAAATCAAAGATTTACTTGCTGTAAACAAAAACCTTCATTCTGAAAGTGTTGTAGAGACATGGCATACATCAAATAGCAGATGGACAGACATATGGTCAGTTTACGCTTATGGTTGGCGATTAATTGAGGAGTACACAAGAAAGGTATATAGAAAAAAATACTCGACTTTTGGTCAATTATTGGATGATAATCCTAGGATATCTGGCAAAGGTTATGTTAAGGTAGATCAAAAGAAAGTCTATGTTTTCGAGGTTAATGACTATGGTGTAGGAATTGATCAATTGCTGATACTTCATAACCACATGGCTCTTTATCGTGATGATTTTAAAACAATTTTACCTGCTTTCGCAGACGTCATCATTTTCAAGAAGATAGGTGGGATTCATGTTTCAACTTTGTTTGCTGTTCATAAAACAAGATACCAACCTTTATCTCCATACAATATTCCTGTTGTAACAAGAGCAGTTCAAGTTACAAAAAGGAAAGATGCTTACAAGTTTGATTTAGATGAAGAGAAGGAAGAAAAATTCGATGTAAGTAGAGTTGATTATACTTTTCTACGAAAACTAACTCAACCTCAAAGAAGAGCAATAGCGTATTTAATCAAAGAGGGGATGTACGAGTTATGAGTTTGTCAGATTTCTTACAAAAATTTTCTATTGGACGGAAATTAAAAAGTGAAGATCCTTTGGAACGTGCATTTTACTCTATTTTCTTGGAAAGAACAGGTAAAGCTAAGAATATTGATAAAATCTACCTTCTTCTTGAAGATTCAGATTGGAATGTAAGAAATGCTGCAGCTTCTGCAATAATTAATCTCACCACTAAATTCCCAGAAATTAAAGAAAAAACCCTAGCACATTTACATGATTTGTTAGAAAAAAGATCGTTAGCTATAAAGCTATCGATTCTTGAAGTTCTTGGTCATCTAAAGGATTATGCATCTAAACCATATCTTGTAAAAATATTAGAGGAAAGCGATTATGATTTACAATATGCAGCAATTAGGGCAATTGGATATTTAGATGATACAGATGTGTTGTATCCTCTGAAAAACGTTGTATATGCAAAAGATTACATAACAAGGCGAGCGGCGATTCTCTCTGTAATCCGGATTTCAAATTCAGTTAGTAAAGAGAAGGAACTGGAACAATTAACACCTCACATTCACATACTAATAGAAGCTTATCTTGAGTTAGAATTACTAGGGAACCAAATCTGCAAAATACTAGATTATGGAGATTCTACAACATTTCCTAAAATGAAAGGGTACAATGAATCAGAAATAGTAAAACTAGAAGGATTGATAGAGCAGAAGGATTACAGTATAGAAATGTATCAAAATTTTGCAAAATTAATATTCCCACTTTATTTTCCTATAGA
>Ga0255055_10002394_pt1 | contig 13275 bp, 13 predicted proteins | sample JV7_2_27_MG_FD_188633 | JGI IMG/M metagenome (GOLD analysis project Ga0255055, IMG submission 188633) | Seawater microbial communities from Jervis Inlet, British Columbia, Canada - JV7_2_27 | ecosystem: Environmental > Aquatic > Marine > Inlet | place: Canada: British Columbia | collected...
TTGTGTCTTTCACGAGAATGTTAATATGCTACACGACTGGACTAAAGGAGCGCATAAGTTTAATAAATTTACAAGAACTATTGATCATGAAGAATTCATTTGATATTAACCAAGCAAAGACAATTCATTCAATCACCGAAGCAGAAACAAATGTTATTGTAGATGCCGTCAGGAAGTACAAACCAAGTTCATTTTTGGATTATGGCTGCCATCTGGGACACTTATCTATACGACTGGTAATAGAGTTTAATATGTGTGTCTATGCTGTAGATAACTTCACAGGCAGTGATGGTGATCCGAAGATGAAAAACACAATAGATAAACTCACCAATGGAGATGGTAACTTCCGTTATAATCTATTGAGAAATATAGAAGAGGCAGAAGATCTAATTGGTTTTAAAGGAGAGATTAGTATTTTCTATCCTGATGACTTTTTTACCTTTAAACCACCAATTGATTTTGCATTTATAGATTCATCTCATGATAGTCATGAGGAATTCATCAATATAGACAAGATGATCCCTTCCGGTGGTATAATGTCAGGACACGATTACAATGATAACTACGAGCGTAATAAGGGTGTGCTGAAAGGTGTTTCAATGATTGAGGAGAATTATAAGTGGATTCGGAAAGATAAACTCTTTATAATGCAAAAGAAATGGTCATAAAATGAAGAAAACAGCACTACTTATAATCGATATGTGGGATAACCACTGGTGTCAACAAACATTTGATCAAGCTAAAATAATTGCACCATTAATTAATAAGACCGCAAATAAATATAGAGATAGGGGGCATATGATCATACACGCTCCATCAGGAGCTAAGATGTCAAAATATTATAAGGGTTGGGATCAGTGGATCAAAGGCAAACCTCTTCATAAATATTTGAATGTCCATCCGATTAAAACTATTGAGTTGCCGATATATACAGCCAAAGACAGTTGTCCGGATACAAATAAGATGGCACAAGTATGGACAAATATACATGTCGATATTAAAATACACGATACGGATTTCATCAGTAACAATGCCAGTTCAATATTCACCTTACTGGAAAAGAATAAAATCAATAAGGTTTATGTATGCGGATTGAATCTGAACATGTGTATTCTGAAGAATAGTTATGGAGTAATTAATTTGTTGAAACATGGCTTCAATCCTATTATTATTGGCAAACTTACCGATGTAATGTATAACCCAGCACATTGGCCACATGTTACTGTTAGAGGAGCCAAGAGAATACTTATTAATCATATACGTAAAACCTACTGCAAAGTAATATGAGATGATAATCAACAGAGAGAAAAAATATATTTTTATTCATATACCACGTACTAGCGGTACCAATTTATATAGTTGTCTGTCAGGGGATAAATATGATGCGACAGGGAATGGACATATCTTTGCCAGAAACATAGGAAGGAAATATCCGGATGAGTTCAAAGAGTATTACAAATTTGTGATTGTCCGTAATGATTATGAAAGACTCTATAGCTGGTGGTGGAATAGAAGGTTTTTAAAAAATTCAGTAACTGTTGATTTTAGAACATGGTTATTTAGAGATTTGAAAGGATCTGTGGATTTTGGTAGAAATTGGGAATTTGGTAATAAATGGAATACATGCTCTCAAAAAACAAGTCAACTTGAATGGATTATCAATAAGAGAGGCGATATTATAGTTGATCAGATTATTCGCTTCGAAAATCTTGAAATAGAATTGAAAAAGTTGGGGGAAATAATCGGAGAAGATTTTAGTTCAATGCCTCGCTATGGTAAGAATAATCCAGAAAATATGGGATCTAAATATAAGAGAAGTGTCTATGATCAGGATATGATTGATTTCGTTAAGAAGTATCATAATAAATCTATAAAACGTTTTGGATATGAACTTTGATAAAGACTATTTTGAAAGAGGTCTACAGACCGGTAAAAGTATGTATGAGAACTATCGGTGGATCCCTGAGCTTACAATTCCATTAGCTTATGAAATTATACAGTATCTTGAGATAACAAGGGATCAATCTATATTAGACTTTGGTTGCGCCAAGGGATACCTGGTCAAAGCATTTCGGTTACTCCATTTTGATGCATGGGGCACTGATATCAGCGATTATGCACTTGGACAAGCTCCATTAGATGTAAAAGGATATCTATTTGATTGGAAGCGATATGATCAGTTAAAAGGCAAATATGACTGGATTATAGCGAAAGATGTTTTTGAGCATATAGATGTAAAGAATTTACAACTTACATTGGCTGTACTTGGAATGCTATCAAGGAATATATTTGCAATTATTCCTCTTGGTGAGAATGGGAAATATAATGCAGGAACAAATGATCTGGATCCTTCCCATGTGATATGTGAGAATCACCAGTGGTGGTGTGACTTTTTTAATGATGTAGGTTTCAAGGTCAGAGATCTGAATAGTAATATTCCCTATATGAAAATGACCTATAAAGACATACCTAATGCACACGGATTTTTTAAACTAAAAGCAAGATAAAATGAAAATTGGATTTATGGGACTTGGGAAGCTTGGTCTTCCCTGCGCCCTGGCAATTGAAAGTAGAGGACATGAAGTAGTTGGATTCGACTATGATCCCAAAATTGAGAAGTATCTCTCTGAAGGACAAATCCCCTACAAAGAAAAAGATGTGGAGAAATACCTTCCCACAACAAATATCAAGGTGGTGGATCCCTACGACATGGTAGGAGTATGCGATATCATCTTTGTGACCGTACAGACTCCACATAATGAGAAGTTCGAGGGAACTACTCGTCTACCTGAAGAAAGAGTAGATTTTAATTATCATTACTTGCAGGATGCGATCATCACTCTTTCCCGGGACTGCGAGAAGAAAAACGTTGATCAGATAGTGTCAGTCGTATCTACGGTCCTTCCAGGAACCATGGATCGTGAGATCATTCCAATCATACGTGGTGGGAAGAACCGTATCAAATTGGCTTACAATCCATTCTTTATTGCCATGGGTACAACCATAGAGGACTTTCTTGATCCAGAGTTTGTGTTATTAGGCATAGATGATGAAGAGGCAGCCCATACAGTTATTAAATTTTACGATACAATCCATAATCCAGATAAGATCTATCTTGATCATGAAGATCCTCGTAGAAGAAAAACGTTCACATGTTCGATCAAAACAGCTGAAGCGATTAAGGTGCTTTACAATACATATATCACTCAAAAGATCGTCTTTGCTAATGCAGCCATGGAGCTTTGTCATAAGACCGGTGCTGATGTGGATGATCTTATAGATTGTCTCTCCCTGGGCTCCAAACGGATCACCTCACCAATGTATATGCGTGGAGGTATGGGAGATGGTGGTGGATGTCATCCAAGGGATAATATCGCTCTGAGTGCCATTGCTCGTAAGCATGATATGAGTTATGATTGGTGGGAGAATCTTATGATCGCCAGAGAAAGACAGACAGAATTTTTTGTTGATATAATCATGAGTGTTCATAGAATGACTGCATTCCCAATTGTTATCCTTGGTAAAGCTTTCAAGCCAGAGACAAACCTTACTATCGGCAGTCCATCTATACTCCTATATAATATCATGCAGGAAAGCCTTCATTCAGACTGTGTAGAGATCTATGATCCACATGTAGATGGTAGAGTTGAAGGAGAAGGAACAATGGCTCTTATGGGATATCCGGAACCGGCAATTTTCTTTATAGGTACAAAACATGAAGTCTTTGCAAATACAGTATTTCCTGCAAAGAGTATTGTTATCGATCCCTGGAGATACATTCCGGATCAGGAAGGTGTTGAAGTAATTCGAATTGGACAAGCAAAGAAGTAATGGCTGAGAAAAAACTATTTATAATTCCGATCTATCTAATGGATGTGGAAGAAGAAGAACAGAGAGAGAAACTTGGTATAGATGAAGATGAACCGCTCACTATCAAACAAACTACTCTTTATACTATTTATATCAGTTCGTTCTGGAAGGATCCAAATGTGAATCGTCATACTGGAACTAAAGATATTGTATTCTATATCGATGGAGTATCCTTTAGAACACCTTACTCTGAGAAGATAATTAATGAAGTACTACACCCAGCTTTGCATATCAGGGCAGCACTTAGTGATGAAGAACCACAATTTATAACAGGACCGAACTAATGACAAGCGAACAACGACTCAAAGAGATCGAGAAGATCTGGAGAAAGCATGCTTCAGGACAACAGAATCTGATATGCACATATCTTCCACATGCAAACCAAGTAGCCTTTTTTAAAGAGCTGAATTCTTTTATTGGAGAGATATTACCAAATGCGAATCCTATAAATGAATCAGGATAATTTGTATATTTACATTAGTATATAATATATAATTCAATTAGTATATAATTTAATTAGTATAAAACATATAATTTCATTAGGATAAATGGATACATACAGAGCAAGAGGTAAGATAATTGAAGTATGGGAGACTCAACAGAAGACTGAGAAATTCCGGAAAAGAGAGTTTGTATTAGAGGTTAGTACCAGTAGTGAACGTGGGACATTCATTGAGTACTTGAAACTACAGATGGTCCAGAATAATTGTGATCTTCTGGATGGAATTCACAAGGGAGATCTTGTCTCGATACAGTGGAATCCCATGGGCCGTAGGTGGAAAGATAAAGATGGCAAATGGGTTTACTTTACCAACCTTGAAGCCACTGATATCACTGTTGTCTCTCGGGCTGATGGTACAGGCTCAGAGGATGCAATAGACGATCAATTACCACTGGAAGCAACAGAGGATGATCCCTTCGCTTTGCCAGATGAATCAATACCAGATAATAATGGTCCTGTTGATGAAGGACCGGATGATTTACCATTTTAAATTATAGATATGCCAGCAAAAAAAGAATCGAAAATTAAACCTGGAGAATTCAAATTCCAACCAGGTAGTGACTGGATTGTGATCCACAAGATTGATATCCTTTCCAAAATGGATAAAGCCGCTAAGAGGGCAAACCTTAACATTGTAGGTGGGCAGAGTCCAAAAAATATTTTGGATATTGAAAAGAAAGCAGCCAGTGAGTATATGACCTATGATGATTATACCAAGAATGCACTCGAAGTGTTTGAGGGTAAACATGGATGGCAGGGGATTATTAAAGCTATCGGCCCAATGGTCCCGCCAGATACAGGATACAAGGTAGGCCAGAAAGTTTACTATCGCGGTAATTCAGGTGAGCCAATGGTCCATAATAAAACACTTTTCTGGATGGTTAAAGTCCATGAACTCTTTGGATGGGCTCCGAAGAATGAGCACGATATATAATTTAATTGGTATATAATTTGATTTGTATATAATTTAATTTATATATTTGTAAAAGCTCGATTGCAGTGTGGAGTAATTTAAGTCATCGTCTTTGAAATTAAGAAAGCCAGGTCTTAATCGGATCTGGCTTTTCTATGCCAGCATTTATTGTAACGAAATTATTCAGGAGCAATGCAGACTGAATCAGTTGAAATCGTCACCACAAAAGAGAAGTTTTTTAGGGAATATTTAATCCTTAAGAAACCGGTAATTGAAAGTTATCTTTGGAAGATCAATAGGAAGAAAACAAGTTTAAGCGATATGCCACTACAAATACTTGCTGAACTTCTTTTCTATAATGATCTGTACAAGGATGAACCCGAAGAGAGAAAATGGGGAATAGTATTCTCTCATGATGTGAAAATGAATATCGCAAGAAAGTTTGGGCTCAAAGAGCACCAACTGAACAATTATCTTTCACATCTAAGGGCAATTAAAATTTTGGAAGGAAAGACAATTAAGAAAGTCTTTATTGTCTATCCGAATGAAGGTAGAGAGTTGAGTTTCAAATTCCGGCTTAATGGACATACGGAGTAAAAAGTTCACGCAGCTGGTAAGGGAAATTGCTCGAAGAAACCAGACGGATCCGGATATTGTCCGAAATGTGATTATATCCGAGTTCGAATGTGTTCGATCAAATATGAGAGAAGCAAATGTTGAGAAAGAATATTTTCCATATATCCTGCTCCCATATCTCTTTACCTTCAAAATACTGCCTAAAAAGAAAAGGCGCTATATTAACAAGTTGAAAAATACTTTGAAGGATGTTCACACTAAATCAGGGAAATCCGGAAGTTGAAGCCAAGGCACTCTTTGTGCCTGAGTTCAAACGAATATGGGACCGTGATAAGTCTAAGGATAAGGCAAGAGCCACAAAGGAGCTTGCCTATGTTTATTTTATGGCAGATTATATTTCCGAGTATAATATATATGGTGTAGAAAAAGCTATCATGGTTGGTCGTGAAATCATGGAAGATGAGAAGTATGAGCCCGATCAGAAGATACAGGATGCCATTGTGAAATATGAATCCATGCAGGAAACTTACTCCATGCGCTATCTGAAAAACGTTCGGGAGACTGTTGATTCTCTCATGGAATTCTATGGTGAACTTTCCTTCAAGAAAGGCGATGATGCCGACAAATATAATCCCAAGGCGCTTACCACTGCGCTTAAGGATGTCGAGACTATTGTAGAAAAAATTGAAAAGTGGGAAAAGAAAGTTCGTGGTGAAGATGAAGATATGCAGATCCGTGGTGGTGGACAGGTGGGAATGTTTGAAGATCCTCAGAAAGCAACCTGGATGAAGAACCGTAATAATTAATGGAAGAGATTGCATCCGATATAATTGATAGTGGGTATTTTAAAAACATACCTCACTATAATACTGCAGAGTTTTGCGAATCAGCATTACACTTCAAGGAGTTTGGTCAATACACCAAGTATCCACCCAACTCTCATAGTTCAAGTAAATACTATAAGTTTTGGGAGGAAGAAGCCAGAAGATCAATTTACGGTTATAACATAGGCCGCGACTGGATCCCTGGCTATTTTTATTGGTATCTGAATTATTCTCCTATATATCTTGCTATTGAAATCAAAGAAGAAGATGCTATTGCTGGAAACCTTGAGGCGCTAATGCTGCAGGCTCAGGCAGATCGTCAATGGTCCTTCCCTGACTTTTGGGATGGAGACTACCAATACTATCATTATCTCGAAGCAGCTGAACGTGCCGGTCAGCATGGAGCAATCATAAAGACTCGTGGCCGTGGATATTCCTTCAAGGGTGGTGGGATGTGTAATAGAAACTATTATCTGATACCTGGATCCAAGTCATATGTATTTGCAGACGAGAAAGAATATCTAATCAGTGACGGACTACTTACCAAAGCCTGGGAGATGATGGACCATGTGGAATCATATACTCCATGGGGAAAGCGTAGGCAGCGCCATGATTCAATAATGCACAAACGTTCTTCTTACTACTATGAGACAGGAGGACTTAAAATAGAAAGAGGATTCAAGAGTGAGATCATCGGGGTTACTCTTAAGAACAACTGGAACAAGGCTCGTGGTAAAAGGGGTAAATTGATATTGTATGAGGAGTCGGGAAAGAATCCTCACCTTATCAAAGCCTGGAACATATCGCTGAAGAGTATGCAGCAGGGGCGCTTGACCTTTGGATTACAATGCGCTTTTGGTACTGGAGGTACAGAGGATGTGGATATCATGGGCCTTGAACAGTTGTTTTATGAAGGTGGAGCTTACAATGTTCACCTGGTCCCAAATAAATGGGATGATGCAGCATCCAATGGGAAATGTGGACATTTCATATCCGTGGAGCAAAACTTAGAAGGTGCCATGGATAAAGATGGGAATAGTCTTTATGATATTTCTAGTAAACTTACAGATGCATCCCGGGCTCATGTGATCAAGGCAACCAAGAATCCTGAGACTATCACCAGATTTATAGCCGAGGAGCCACGCAAACCACAGGAAGCTATCATGCGCCTGGGAGGAACGATCTTCCCAATCAATGATCTTAAAGAGCATCTGAATCACCTTCGTTCTGCACCCGAAGATTTTGAGGAACTTGAGTACGTGGGTAAATTGAGTTTTAACGAGGATACTGAAAAATATGTTTGGAAACTGGATCCAACAGCAAAACCTATCCGTATTTACCCTCAGACAGATAAAAAGAATATTGAAGGGGCTATTGTAATTTATGAACATCCGGTAGCAAACTCTGAAGGAATTATTCCTTATGGTATCTACATTGCCGGCAATGACACTTATGATCATGACGAATCAACAACCGATTCTCTGGGAAGTACCTTTATAATGAATAAACTTACCGAGCGTATTGTGGCCGAATATACCGGTAGACCGAACACGGCTAATGGTTATTATGAAGGAGTGCGCCGATTACTTTTATATTATAACGCAAAGTGTAACTATGAAAATAATTGGAAAGGATTATTCACATATCTCAACGGCAGACATCATGCCCACCTATTATGTGACACTCCCAAGATTGTCCATGATAAGATTTATGATAAGTCATTGCTCAATCGAGGGGCTGGAACTCCGGCTACATTACCAATCAAAAAATGGGGGAGAGAACTAATTCTCATATGGCTTACCACTCCTGTTGTCCCAGGAAGTGAACGATTGAATTTACATACTATCCGTAGTATACCATTATTGCAGGAATTGATTTATTGGTACAAAGACGGTAATTTTGACCGTGTAGATGCTTTGCAAATGTTAATGATATATAAGGAAGATGTACAAAATATTATACCCGAGGAGGAGCAGCAACGAGCAGCTGTTCCCGAATTCTTCTCGCGCATGGAGATGTTTCAGGAGAAAATGACTGAGAAAAATGATCCTTTTGCTGTTATCAACAAGAGGATGGAAATTGAAAGACGACACATTGAAAACTAGCAACCATGGCAATGAGAATAACACAGTTTCCTGCACAGAAAAAAACCCTATCTGCAAAAGATGAAAAATGGGGAATTGAATGCGTTGAGGCTGGTGTCACAATTACAACAGGTGATAGCAGTAGGGTACGTAAAAGCAGGGCGGCAAAGAAGATCAATTTTGATCTTATAGATGGTATTATCGATGAGAAAGATATTGAACATGCATTTAACCCTATGGGGATCCGTGGAGTGAATTTTCCAGCAAAGATCCAGAATTATCCCATCGAGGTAGCAAAATTCAATGTTCTCAAAGGAGAAGAATCCAAGCGCCGGTTTGACTGGCGAGTGCGCTCAGTCAATGAGGATGCTATTAGTAAGAAGGAATTTGACATGGGCGAACAGGTAAAGTCTTTAATTTCTGAATCTGTACAAGATCCCAATTATAGTGAGGAACAGGCAGGGCGTAGACTTCGACAACTACAGCATTATCAGAACTACGACTTTCAGGATTTTGGCGAGGTTATGGGATCCAGAATTATTGAATACTTCTGGTATACTCAGAAACTTAAAGAAACATTCTCTTCCGCCTTTTACGATGTCCTTGTAGGAGCAGAAGAGATCTATGGTGCCGGTATCTCCCATGGAGAACCCATGGTAGAGAAAGAAAATATCCTGGGTATCTCCACCTTTGGAATGGGTAATAGTCATAAGATTGAAGATTCAGATCTCATTGTAAGTGATCAGTTTGTTTCTACTGGTAAGGTTATCGATGAGTTCTGGAAGGAGCTTTCGGATAAAGAGATTGATCAGCTTGAGGAGGGCTCTCGAAGAAACCGATGGTCTGGTGAGACCGTCCCTGCTGGTCCCTGGAATGCTGCTGATGAATCACTAAACATGAGCAATTCACAATTAATCACTGTCGATGGATCAGATCTCTATTCATATACTGGTAATTTTGATGCTGATGGAAATATCCGGGTTATCCGTGTCGTCTGGAAATCCCGCCGTAAGATTGGGATGCTAACCTACTTTGATGAAGAAGGAACGGAACAGTCAACTATTGTTGATGAGAATTTCCCCATACAGAATTTTGAAGGACAAGGATGGACTATTGACTGGCACTGGATCAATGAGTGGTGGCAAGGTTATCGTATCGGTCATGATATGTATAAAAGGATTGAGCCATTGCCCAGGATTGGAACAAAGATGAGCAATCCATCTATTTGTCTTCCTCCATATGTAGGAACAGTTTATCGTATCGGTGGAACGGGAATATCCTTGATGGACCGAGTGAAACCATATAAATATCTATACAATGTTTATATGAGGCGTACCGAACTTGCTTCTGCAAGAAATAAGGGCCGTATTGCTGAACTGGACCTGGCAGAGATTCCAGATGGTTGGGACGAAGAACTGGTTATGATGTACGCTGAAGCGAACGGTTACATGATCAAGGATTCATTCAAGGAAGGAAAAAAAGGAAACGCAACGGGCAAACTGATTGGTACAGTCAAACAACGTGGATCCGATGTACTACAGTTAGATTCTGCTGATGTGATCAGGGCTAACCTGGAACTTGCCAGATATGTAAAGTCTGAACTTGCTGAGGTAGCTGGTGTTTCTCCACAACGTGAAGGTGAAATCGGTAATCGTGAAACCAAAGGAGGAGCAGAACTTGCAATCACCAATAGCTCTCATGTTACTGAAGAATGGTTCTCTCTTCATGATAATACAAAACTTCGTGTTCTTGAACTGCTTATTGAAACGGCGAAACATGCCTGGAGATATGCTGAAGGAGATGCTGCCAAGAAATTGCAGTATGTTGATGATGGTTTAATTACACAAACTATTAGTGTTGATGGTAGATTATTTGCTGAGTCTGAGTATGGTTATTATGTATCTGATGGTCGGAACGATGCTGAACTGATTGGTGCAATCAAAACCCTTTCACAAGCTGCTCTGCAAAATGATAAGGCCACCTTCAAAGATATCTTCTCGATCTATCGTGATACATCAGTATCCAGTATGATCAAGAAACTTGAAGCCAGCGAACAACAGGCAAACGAGCGTGAGGATGATGCTCGTACTCAAGCTCTGGAAAGTCAGGAGAGAGTTCAGGAAGCTATCAATCAGCTTAAGCAAATGGAGATGGAGCAGAAAGAGCGGATCGAGATGAATAAGATCGAGGCTGAACTTATTCAAACTGAGATGGAGATTACAGGCAAGCTACAGGAAGCTGAAATGAAGATGGGTGAGGGTGATGATACCGAGAAAATCCAACTGGAGCTTACTAAGCTGAATAAGAACCTGGAGCAGAAACGCAAGGAAATGTTAGCACGTTCAGAACAGTTCTATGCAGCCCTAAAATCACAAGAGAAGAGAACAGGCTTGCAAATAAAAAGCAGTGAAAAAATAGCAAGAATGCGTCCTGCAAAGCAAACTGTATAATTTAATTATATATAAAATAATTATACATTTTATCTATATATCGTATTTTAAAGGAGTGGTGATACTCTTGAAATAATACTATTTATTAACCAAATTTGTAAATATTGAAAGGAGATTAAAATGCCAGATGAAAAAGCAGCAAACGAAAATCTAAGCACTGATGAGCAGTTGTTCGGCAACATTAGCTTTGAAGGTTTAGAAGAATCGTTGATCACCGTGGACGTTGCCGAAGAAGAATTACCGGCAGCTGTACAGGAAGAAATCAACGAGGGCGGAAGTGGAGACCCGCCAGAGACTAAAGAGCAGGATCCCCCTGAAGGAGAAGAAGGGGATAAAGCCAAACCAATAGAAAAAGTAGACGATACAATAATTGTCGATAAAAGTAAACCAGCAGCAGGAGAAGTAAAAAAGACAGAACCACCCAAAGGTGGGGAGAAACCAAAGGAGGGTACAGAGGCCGGAACAGGCGAAGAGAATTTATCTCCGATGTATCTCCATGCTGCGGCTCTTCACGAAAATGGCCTCTTACCCGACTTTGATCTTGAATCCATAAAGGAACTTAAGACCGAAGAACAAGCCGTTAAAATCAATGAGCATATCCAAACCAACATCGATGCTAGTATCAAGGAAGGACTTGATTCTGAATTGGCGAAGATTGGAGAAGCGAAGCAGATTTATGACGACATCAAATCCGGAGTAGATCCACAATCACTACAAGAGAACCTTTCCCTGGAAGAAACTTATGGTAATATCAAGGTCGCAGATCTTGAAAGCAGTGAGGAGAACCAGGAGGCGATCTATTCAGATTTCCTTTCTATGAAGGGTTTGTCTGATACCAAGGTTAAACAACTTATTCAGGTTGCAAAAGATAATGACTCACTTCTTACTGAAGCTACCGATGGATTAAAGGAGATTCAGAAAGAGATTACAAGTGAGCGCGAGACTATGCGAAAGCAGGCTAAGGAGCAACAGGATACTCGTGAGAAGAAGAATGAAGAGACCCAGGGTAAGATCAAAACCTTTGTATCTGGTACCAAGGAAATAATTCCCGGTAATGAACTTACCAAAGCTGAACACGATCAACTTATCAAGGACATGACTGTCCCTGTACGATATGCTGATAATGGTCGTGGTGGACAGACACCCGTAAGCAAAGTTATGGAGCTTCGTGCGAAAGATCCGATTGCCTTTGAGATGAAGTTGAACTACTTTATAAGCAAAGGCTTTTTTGATAAAGACGCGAAATTTGATAACCTGGCCAGAACAGCTGAAACCAGTGCCACAAAAAAGTTCATTAAGAAGATGAACTCTGATAAGAGCGAAGCAACTGGTGATCCATCTATTGTGAATAAACCAAAGAAAGAAGAACAAAAATTTACATTTCCATTTCCGACATCATAAAATTTATAATTCAAATCGATTTAAATTAAATCACAATGCAAAGAGTATCACCATTACAAGAGTACGAACCTAAAGATTGGGCTGGTCTAACGACTAAGAACCATTTAGGTGCGATCTACCAACTCAAGCCGCAAGAGACAAGTCAGCTGGTTTCCATGCTGTACAAGGCGAATCGTGGTATGAACTTTGGTATTTTCCTGAAGAAATTCAATACTCTGTATCTTGACACAGATGATGATTTCCGTTGGAGACTGCAGGGTTCAGCCAAGAAGAATATTCCTCTTGTCTCATGTACAGTGAATGGTTCGGCTATTACTTCATCCTCACAGGTGGGTAAATCCGGTGCCCGTTTCACCTTGACATTCCCTGAGCAACATTTCTCAGATACCAACCTGATCGTTGGTGAGAGAAATTCAGTATACCCGATCCGGATCGTTAATATTGCGGTTCCCAATGGAACAAACTGGGATTACGAATGTGAGTTGTTCACTGGTGATTCCAACCTGTACATTCCTTATGCAGAACTTAACGCTGGTAAGAGGTTCTCAAAAGAATGGTCTATCGTGGAGAAGACGCTTTCCATCAAAGGTGGAACGCCGAACTACACCAGCCCATTCTCCATGAAGAACACCTTCTCCATGGTACGTATGCAGGA
>Ga0255055_10002395_pt1 | contig 13274 bp, 15 predicted proteins | sample JV7_2_27_MG_FD_188633 | JGI IMG/M metagenome (GOLD analysis project Ga0255055, IMG submission 188633) | Seawater microbial communities from Jervis Inlet, British Columbia, Canada - JV7_2_27 | ecosystem: Environmental > Aquatic > Marine > Inlet | place: Canada: British Columbia | collected...
ATCAACACTCAACACACGGTCACGAAAGGAACACACGATGACCATGAAGTACACCTATGCGGCGAGCGACAAAGAGAAGAACGCGGCGAACGAGAACCTCTCCCATGCCCTGCTCTCCAGGGTAGCCCGTCCACTCGACTCCATGCTCGACAACCTCGACAAGATCGAGCGTGCCCTCCTCCTGATCAAAGCAGCTGCGTCCGACTTCCCCTATCAGGGGTTGGCGCACGAATTCCACTCGACACGAGAGACCCTCGCCAAGCTCGTCGTCGTCATGAACGAGTTCGACATCGAGATCGAGCAGAAGATCCAGGCCCGCCGTGATACCTCCGCACTCAACGAAGCGAGCGAGTGATGCTTGAGAAGCAAGACGACCTCGAGGTTGAGCTTCGAGAGACGACGTGTCATGTCGAGTGGTGCGGCACACCGGCCAGCTTCGAGGTGTCCAAGGTGTGGAGCGGTGGGTTCGATATCACTCACCTCTTGAGCGACGACGACAACGAAACAATCAGTGAAGCTATCAAGGAAGAGGGGGTGGTATGAGTGACGAGATTCCGCACGACGTGAAGGTGATAGCGCACCACCATGCGGTGACGGCGTACTTCTACAACACGAGCGGGCTCAAGTTCTTCGAGGACATTTTCGGTGCCCCGTCAGACTACGCACCGGACTACGTCAAGGAGTGGGTCGATCGGTACGCCGAGAGCAGGCCGAGGGCGATCGGCAAGCTCGACTTCAATAACTTCGTCAAGTGGACTGTCGTAGTCACACGAGAGCAGTATCACAGCTCGCTTGAGTGGACGATGGCAAGCATGGCCTATCGACGAGAGGGTGACGACGATGCTACTACCGACTGAACCTCGGGCCGTGCCCGAACCAACGATCGAAGGGGATTCCTTCCTCGCATTCGGCGCACCGAAGAGCGGCAAGACGTACCTCACCACGGGGTGGGACGACTGCCTCGTGATCGACTGCGAGGGGGGCGCACGCAAGGCGGGCGGGCTGATCGTTGACGTCCTCGCCCTCGCACGAGAGGAGGGGCGCACCCCGCTCAACGTGCTTCGGTCAATCGTCGTCGAGCTACACAAGGACTGCCCGTACGACGCCGTCGCACTCGACACACTCGACGAGGTGTCGAAGTGGATGGAGAAGGAAGCGGTGGCCAAGGTCAACGTGAAGCACAACCGAGACGCACGAGACCTGAAGCGCCCACCGTACACCGACATCAGCGATCCCGAGTACGGGGCAGGGTACGCCGAGCACCGCAACCTCGTCATGGGTGTGGTCGACACGTTCAAAGCCCTGCCCTGCACGAAGATCTTTGTCGCACACTCGAAGCACATGACGACCGACGAGGACGGCACGATCACCCGAACGATCGACCTCCCCGGCAAGCTCGCACACTGGGTGGCTGCCGCCGTCGACCACCTCGGCATGACTCGCATTGACCCTGAACACGGGTACGTCATAGACTTCTGCGGCTACGACGTGTCGACCTCGCAAGGGGCACGAATCCAACAGGCTGGGTCGCGTTTACCTCAACTGAACAACCGCATAGTGGGGAACTCAAAGGATGCCATCACCGCTGCCGTTGCCTCACGAGGGGTGGACGGAGAGAACAAAGCTGCCGCCGCCGCAGCCTCCAGCTCCGAGTGATACGGACGGCTCTCGCCTGTACGTTGGGCGTGGTGCCCTTCGAGGGGGGAAACACAAGGGCTCGGTGCAGTGGCTGACTCGACAGCAGGCACTCGACCGGGCAATTGACTACTGCATGCGGGTGGGCAAGCGTACGTCGAACGATAGGTTGGTCAGGGTGCTCATTGAGAAGGCACCCAACGGCTCACGTCGGTGGTTCCCCTCGGTCCGACTCGGCAAGGGGCGGGGCCTGTTCGGAATCGCTGACGTTGACTTTGATCGGTACCTCGAGCGCGCACTACGAATAACGGGAGCACAATCGAAGGCGAAGATCTTGAAGCGAAGCAACATGGAGCCGGTCACGCCGATTGAATTCGTGATCTGGCCCCCACTAGAGGGAGAATCGGAATGGTGTACCACGGATCAGGAAGTTACGACCGATCACCCGACCTCGGACCCGGATACCACCGAGTCATGATCGAGCGGGTGGTTGAACTGAAGACCAACGAGCATCTGTTTATGGTGATCCTCTCCTCCGCAATGGGTGAGGTGGCTGAGTTCATGCCGTACAACGTCGACCCAAATGAGAACGGCGGGAAGAACTCGAGCTTCAAGTTCTGGCGTGCCGTCTCTCGCATGGGCTACCCCGACGCAGAGTATTGGGCGATGCCGAAAGAGGAGCGGCCCGAGTACGCATGGGATCCGATCCCCTGCATGGAGGAGATTCAGAAGCGACGTGTCGAGGTGGTGGTCAGGGTCGAAGAGCAGTGGAACCGCAAGCAGGGCAAGATGCGGGGTGCGGTCGAAGAGCTGTACACCAACGGCACCGAGCCGGTCGAGTTGAACGACAATGGGTTCGCTCCCCTCGCAACGACCGCACCCCCGCCGGAGGCTGAAGAGCCCGAGGTCCACGTCCCCGAGGGAGAAGTCCCCTTCTAGCCAGGCACTACCTTGAAGGGGGGGGTGGCCCCGTCGCTGCTCCCCCCGCTTGAGAGAGCACATGTCCGTATACACGAACGAGAATCTGATTATCCCCCTGACGGTGGCCCTCGAGGTTGACCCCGAGGACACCCAGAAGACCATTGATCACAAGGTACGGGGTATCTGCAAGAACGCAGCCCATGATGCGTACGTCGAGTTCGGCGTACGGGTGGGGTGGCAGCAGATCCGGGACCATGGTCTCATCTTCGCGTTGCGTCTAGCACGGGAAGAGAGGCGACGTGAGTGGATCACCGAAAGTGGTACCCCCCAGTCTTCTGGCACTGGACCTTGGCTGTACGACTGGCTGGGCCCGGCTGGATCCTGATGGATCGATTGTCTCAGGCCACTACAAGTTCAAGGGTGATGTCGATACGAGGTTGGCGGAGTTTTTCGAGTGGCTCGGGTCCGTGCTTCCAAGTGACGGACTCGCTGTCGAAGCGCCATTCTTCCGAGGGCGCAGCAGCGTCTCACTCTTCTCAATGGCAGGGATCGTACGCCTCCTGGCGAAGCGGGGTGATATCCCTCTCCATTGGTACCGACCCACCGAGTTAAAAAAATTCACAGGATCAGGCCGTGCCACCAAGGGTGACGTGATCCGCTGGGCCCAAGACAACCACGATCGGAGGATCTCGGACGACAATGAGGCCGACGCCGTGGTCCTGATGCACCTCCACCTCGATCGGCAGGCTGTCTCGTGACCCGGGCACGGAAGATCACCCTCGCCAGCGTCCTCCTGGGGGCCCTGGTGTACGCTGTGGCGGACGTAGGGTGGCTGCTGGACTCGGAAGAGGGGAACACGATCTCGAGCGTCCTACAGGGGCAGCCATGGGCTGCTGGAGCCGTGGGATTCACCGCTGTCCACGTATTCCGCCCCAAGGACAGCAAAACGGTGCTCTCGGGTTGGTGGGGGGTGGCCACCGGGGCTATTATCTCGACCGGGGCCGCCGCCATTGTGGGGGGTGGCCTCTTTGGCCTCGCCATTGGGGGTGGGGCTGGCTGGCTCACTTGGTCGAACGACGGAAAGAGTTGAGCATGACACGAGACGAGTTTCTAGATCAAGCGGCGCAGCTCGCACGGATGCACGGCACCAACCGAGAGCGGTTCACCAAGCTACTCGGTGGGCTGGCCGATCGGTACACCGGGATCAAGGCGAAGCCACGCCCCGTTGCACCGGCACCGGCTGCCAAGCCGACGCCTCCTCCACCGACAAAGAAGGTGAGTTTCTCAAGTGACTGAAGACGGAGCGGCGAAGGCCGCAATCAACTATCTCGGGATCGTGACGGTGGTTCTCCTCGTCGCAATCCTGCTGCTCGGGTTCGTTGGGTTCAACTCCCTCAAGGAGAGGGTCGACTCGAACGAGATGATCATCAGTGAGAGCCTGAGATCCAGTGTCCCTGCCCCCTACGATTCGGATCACATTCCGTGCAAGAAATGTCGGGGTGCCATCAACGACGCTGCCTCTCACACCGCACACCTCGAGCGGGCAGAGATCATCTACATGTTGAAGCGCAACCGAACCGGCCATTCCGCGTTCGACCTTGGGGTCAACAAGTGCATCGACCTCGTCGAACAGAGGAACCAAGACTAAGCTCCTCTTCTTCAGGGGCCCGTCCGAGACCCTTTCCTTCCGCCTCCTGGCGTGATCTCCAGCCTATTCGGGCGGGCTCCACTTAGAAGACACCCCGGCGAGGGCTGAGTCCCACCGGGGTGCCAAGAGGTGGGGTGTGTCTCACATCACACGAAGCTCAATGTTCATGGTGAGGGTTGGGTCAAGGCTCGCCTCACTCAGCGTCGTCGCAATGATCCGAGCGTTTGAACCCTTGATCGCAGTGATCTCGGTGAAAACCTCGGCGCTGGTCGTCGAAGCGAAGATCGTATCGGCAGCAGCGAGCCACGTTGCCCCGCCGTCGACCGAGTATTCGATCTCGACCAGCACCGTGGTCCATGACCCGGTACCCGCCACCGTCCCGTCGACCGTAACCGAGATCGCAGTACCCACCAAGTTGTCGATGGTCCTGATCACGGTGCCAGCGTCGGCGTTTTCGAGCGAGCCTGAGCCCTGCGAGATCCGTTGCAGTATCTTCATCGTGCCTCCGTTGGCGACAGAAGCCGCCGTTTCTGCCCCAATGGTTTTCCAGAAGTTAGCGCCACCAACAGTTGAGTCGAATTGGTTCTCGTATTCGGCGGCTAGCCAGTCATCGGAAAGCGAAACCTTCGCAAAACGAATTTCATCTATAAAGCACCGGCTCGGAAGCTGACCATCCTTGGAGCCTGTCCGTATGAGTTGGTTATCGGTATTGGTGATCCACGACGAGTTTGTACTTGCGACCGCCCCATCGACTATAAAATCCATAGTGGTACTCGGGTGGTCGTAACGTCCGGTGAACATGATCCATCCGTTGTCTGTGTCGGGGTCTAGCAGCGTGTCGTAGACCGTAGTCGCACCGGTATCCTGGTCCGCATGAAATTCTATGTGGTCGGGGTTGACCCCCTCATACTTGACGATGCAGCCTGCGTCGTCGGTGGCCGCTGTATTAGACAGGGCCATGAGGTACTGTTCGTTCAGGGTGGGGTCGGCCACGTTTGTCTTGTACCAAAAGGTAAACGTAAAGCTCCCACCGTCGAGCGTCAGCGCAGTCCCCGTTGTGTTTATACTGTGAGCGCCCGCAGTCCTCGATACTGTTCCGTCCAGGCTGTAGGGGGCCGACGCCGGGGCGTTCGTTGCCCATAGGATGCAGTTGTTGACGACCCCTGTTCCCTGGCTGCACCTGGCAGCGGTGTCAATCGGGTCGGTCGGAGCGTCCGCCGAAAGTATCGGGAAGTAAACGTTTGATTGGCCGGTCGAGTCGGGCTGGTCGTTCTCCGTGGCTGGATCGACATCCATGTGGCACCAATGCCCGTAATCGCTGTCCGCGTAAGCCGAGAACGTGCCCGTCGTGGTGATGTCCGACTGGTCGGTGGTAATGTCGGCGTTCCCGTACCCCAGGTAAATGGATTTGTCCGCCGCTGCGGTGGGGTCGAGCTTCACCCAAGCTTTGTACGCACCGGTCGAATCGGTGTACGCAATCATCTCGTGCGGCAACTGATCCATCAACGCAGAGTCAGAGAAGAATCCGATGTCAAACCCCGAGGCTGACGTGACACTGCCACCATTGAGCAGATCTCGCAGGTCGTTGTCCGAAGCGATCGTGATCGCAGCCGGGAAGCCGGTGAGGTCAGACCCGATCAGCGTCGAGTCGACCGTCAACTCTTTGTAGTAAGCATATCCCACGGTTACCCTGCTCTCGCCGTCCCGTAGTCATGGAGCGCACGCCCCAGGATGTACACACCGCACAGGCCAGCGAAGACGTGGGTCTGCGTGGGGTCCAACTTCAGCGACGGACCGGCGAGCAACGCAATGCCACCGAAGGCGAAGACCTGTGCCTTGCGAGAACCCTTCGATCCGAACGAGATCAGTTCTTCTAGGATCTTCATTTCTTCTTTCCTTTACTTTTTGCTGCTGCCCTTTTCTTCGCGGCGTTACTCGCGATTCCGACCGCCAGACCCACGCTCGATGTCCTGTTGGGGAATCCTCGCTTCGCCCGCTCGCGGTCTTCAATGGACCGCAGCAATGCAGAAGCCCGGCGCTCCACGTCGTCCATTCTCCGCGCCGCCGCCGCCCTTCGATTCTTCTTCGCATCAGCAGCGGCCCTCTCCGCCGCCGAGGCGACCGCCGCTGCCTTCCTGCGCCGGTCAGACGCTAGGCTATTTGCCACGGTCTTGTCGAGCAGGTCCCTGGCCCGCTGAATGAGGCCCTGCTCTCTCTTAGTCAGGTCTGTCTTCTTTGCCATTACCCCAGCTCGATGCCTTTCGGTACGTCCAAGTTGCGCGACTCGAGTTCAGCCAACAGCTTGGCTTTCTCCAGCTCGAGACGACGACGCTTCGCGGCAGCCATGGCAGCAACGATCGCTGCGATACCAGTGCCTGCAATCCATGGGTTGGTGTTGGCAGCAGTAGCAGAGTCAGAGATCACGTCGAGTTCAGCTTGGATCCGGTTCACCTCAGCCACCACGTCATCGACAGTGGCAGCACGCAACTCGCCGGTGATCGGGTCAGCAATGGGAGCCCCCACCCTCGGTGACTTCTCGAAGAGGGCGCAGCCCGAGAGCAACAGGACCAGCACGAGACACAGCTTCATGGTTTCCTCCGAACGGTTTCCTCAAGATCCTTAAACGCACGGCTCATTGACTCGAACGCTTGAGCCTGCTTGGCGAGTGAGTCCGACAGCTTGTCCATCAGATCAATGCTCCGATCTTGTACGTCATGGCATGACTCAATCCGCTGGATGGTCACGAGATCCTGCCGTTCGTACTGCTTCTGCAAGAACTGCTCGTGCATGTAGAGGTAGCCGAGGAACCCGGCGACGATGAGGATCACCGTCGCCCACTGTGGGGCACCGTTGAACGTCTTCGCGGCAGCCTTAGCTGCGTCACTTTGTACGGATGCCATGTCACTTACTTTCCACAAAGTCTGCGATACCCTGACGGACCGGGGTGAACTGAACCCCACGCATGACAGGGATGCGCCTCGCGAAAGCCTTGGCCTCCGCCTCGCTGATGTCCTCGCCAGTAGCGAGGCGGACAGAGGTACGCGCCAGCTTCTTAGCGTCCTCGAACGCACGGAAACCCGGGATCGCATCGCCAAGGTCTTCGATCGGGCCGTACTTCTCGACCGCTGTCTCTGCACCGAGCAGGTTGGCGTAGTCCAAGACACCACCAGTTAGGCGGGAAGCTCTGGAGTTGAGCATGTCAACGACTCCGACCATGCCACTGCGCTCCATGCCCATGACCACAAGGTCGTTCAACTCCGGCACCTCGCCGGTCCTCGATACCTCACGCACCGCCTCGATGAACATTCCCATTCCGAGCAAGCCGAGCGCACCGGCGAAGACAGCGGAGTCATGCCGCTGGATACCAGACACCAGCAGGTTGGAGTGACCAGCGAACACCGGCCCCATGAACTGGAAGAAGATCGAACCGAGGCTACTCGACATCGAGGACGGTACCTCGACAGCCCCCGGGTTCAGGATCCCCGCCATCGACAACTGATTGACGGCGGAACGGAACTCGAAGCCAAGCTCGTCGTCCCACTCGCTGACCTTGGCGAGCAAGATCTTCTCGTTCTCGACCACGCCCTTGCCGCCACGGATCTGCTTGCCGAACGCCTTCGCCTGCTTCTCGCTGATCCCGGCGACCTTGAGTACGTTCTCCTCTTGCCGGCTCAGTACACCACCCTCGTCGAGCTTTCGCCCGATACTGAGTAGCTTGTGCTGGCCCCCCTGCACCTGGAACCCACGAGAGAACGCAGTCACCGGGCGCAGCAGGTTGAGGACCATGAAGGCGTTATGTGTAGACTCCAAGCGCCCACGGAATCCAGACTTCTTCACGTTCTGCGGGAGCGTGGCACCCTGCCTTGCGAAGCTGGAGAAGTAGCCGGCCCGGCTGTGATCCTGGCCCACCCACTCAAGCAACTGCGCCTGCACCTTCAGCTCGTCACCGTCGAGCGCACGTAGCTCGAGCAGGCGCTTACGCAGCCTGTTCATGCCCGTCTTGAAGAAGGTCGGGGCTCCGGTCACGAACGCACCGGCCACCGCATCCCCGAGCGAACCGAAGCCAGCGCCTCCGAGGTAGAGGAACGAGGCAGCCTTGGTCGTGACGTCGGAAACAGCACGAGGCAGCGCCTCGAAGGGGTCACGCGCAAGGTCACCGAGCTGGTGTTCACGCACGAACTTGAGATCAGTCATGACCTCTTTGAACTCAGCCTCAATCCGATTGCGAGCCCGCCCCTCTGGTGCAGCACGGCGCAGCTCGTCGTAGTGGTCGGTGACTTCCTTCTCGAACGCCGTCATGTTCAGGCGCTCGGTCACCGTGCCCTCGGTGAAGATCTTTCCGTACTCCAACTGAGGCCCGACGTTCCTGGCGTACCGTGTGATGAGGTACTCGATGTCGTCGATCAGGAACTCTTCAAGCTCACTCGAAGAGATGTCTTTCAGGCCACGATCCTTGAGCTGAGTGGTACGGCCCGTCAGGTTGTAGGCGTCAGTCTTGAACGAGTCGTAGCGAAGCGCAGTCAGCTCGTCGTAGAGTTTCTGTGCGTCCTCCGCGTTGCCGAGCTTGCGAGTGAACAGCGCCAACGCCTTATCCCTATTCGTGATCAGCGCGTCCTGATCGAGGATACGGGGGAGGTACGCCTTGTCAGCACCGAGGTCGACACCACCCTCGGGCAGCAGACCGGCCTTCGCGAGGCGTGCCTCCATCTCCCCGAAGTAGCGGGTCAACAGGCCGGAAGCCTCCTCGACGCCAGGCATGAGGGCCTCACCTTCGAGCTTCCCTCCACCCCTGACGTGACGGGCGAGCTGCCTATTCCACAACGTCCTGTCCTGCTTGCCGCGCAACCTCGACACCTCGTTAGCATGGAAGGCGCCCATCTGTGAGTGGGCTACGATCTTCGCAGCGAGCGAAGGCCCCTCACCCTGGCCGCGCAACATGTACGGGGTCGGGGTCATCCTCCGAGCGAAGGCACGGATCGAATCCATGCGCTTGTTCTTCAGCAGCCGGCCACCAGGGCTGACGTGCATCGACCAGCGCAACAGCTTCCCGAAGAGGGGCACGTCCTCGCCGACGAGCTTGTGCTTCTCCGTCACCGGGCCGGTGTCGAACCCACTACCCGGCTCGATCGTCCCGTCCTCTTTCACCTTGGCGGCCCGAGGTTTCCCACCGACGAGAAGCTCGGCCTCCCCCGGTGAGTGTTGGCGGATCATCTCGATCACCCGAGCGTCGATCTGATCCGGTGTCAGGTCTCGAAACTCCTCGGGCGTGAGCTTCAGCCGATCAGGCAGCCTCTCGAACAACGGGCCACCAGTCAGCTCGTCAACCAGCGCCTCGTGGGCCGCCTTCAGCCGGCGGTTCCCGTACCTAGCCATCGATCCGCCGACCGCACCGAAGACAGCACCGAGCCCAGCGGAGGCCACGAAGACGTTCGCGAGGATCTCCTCGTCTCGGCCCTCCTGTGTGGCTTGGAGCACGACCTCGCTGAGGGTGCCCACCGTGGTCGCTACGGCTGCGCTGCTCCCGGTGGCCCCGAGCACCGAGACGGGCGTCGGGCCAGCCTCAAGCAGTGCCTGGCGGCTCTCGTTGAGGCTCTTGACCTGCTTCGAGATCTTGGCCATGACCGCATCACGCGCCGTCTCAAGGAACCGGAGATCTCGAGCTACCCCAAGCGGTCCCTCCGGGCTGCGACCCAAGGCCCGGCGCTTCACGCGGTTGACCGCCTGCTGCTCCGCCTCGCTCAACGCCCTCGACACCTTTGGGATCGGGGTCGCCTTGATGTAGTCGGCCCTCGCCCTGGCCAGGTTCGCCCGGTGTCGGTCGATCCTTGCCTTGATCGGGGCACGGGCAGCCGTGGCCCCCGGTGCGGTGCGGAACTCCTCAAGCGCGTTCTGAAGCTGGCGCTCCTCTGGCCCCAGTAGGGTAGCCAAACCCTCAGCCCGTTCCTGCTGTGCCTTGCCGACCGCTGCCTTCTGGGCCGCATCCCTTGCGAGGACGTCGTTCACAATCTTACGATCCGCGACCTCTCGTGCGCTTGAGGTCGCCTCGGCCCGAGCTGGCCTGAGCCTGGCAGCCGGAGCGTCTGTCAGGAGGGAGACCTCCTCATTGGAGAGCCCCAACACTGGGGTCTTGACCGACTGACCAGACTTACCGGCCTTGAACGCCGCAATCTCGTTGTCCGTCAACTTCACACCGAGGCGGGCGGCGTCGTCGGCGAACGTCACACCCACACCACGAGCGGCACGGCTCGCCGTCTGGACACCACGCCCGACACGCCCGATCCAACTCACCGGGATCAGGTTCTCAGGGGAGAGTACGCCGCCTGCGAATCCAGCGACGTACCCCCAACCACCAGCGTGCTGAAGCGTCACCTCGTCAGCTCGCGTGCGATCGAGACGCTCGGCAATCGCCAACGCCTCCCTCCGATTCGACACACCAGAGAAGCTATAGGGGTCAGCAAGCGCCTGCCCACTAACGAGAGGGTCTTCCCACACCTCGTAGTCAGGGTCAAACTCCCCAAAGTTAGTCTCTCTCCGCAGGTAGTTGAGGAGATTCAAGCCCAAGTTCTCCTGACGGAACCCCGCCCCAACCCACTCAGTGAAGGTACGGTGTACGTCAGCCACCGGGAGACCTTCGATCAACTGCCGTGACTCTCGGTCACCGCGCAGTGTCTTGAAGCCTTGGATGATAGGCATCAGTTTCCGCCAGTCTTCAGATTGGGGAACAAGGGGTCAGGCTTGTGGAACTGCTCCGGTGCCGGAGCGAACTTGCTCTCCTTGCCATCGATCACGACCCGTTTGCCACGGAGGACCGCGATCTTCTCCTCGCGGTCCAGGTCTGACCGGTTACGCGACTTGAGGAATCGGCGCAGGTCAGCGGACAGTGTAGCGTCGACCTTCCTGGTCAACCCACTACCCATGCTCGTCATCTCCTCGCGCTCAATCGTACGCAGGGTGTCGGCGCTGTAGTCTGGCACGAACCCCTCGATCACTACATTGCCGGTGGCCTTGTGGATGACGTTGTAGGCGTTGAAGACCCGACCGGAAGGGTCGAACCCAATACGCCTCTCGACCTTGAGGTCACCCCTCCGTATGTCGGGTGGCTCACCTCCCTCGCCAGGGATCAGGTCGATGAGGGGTTGGAGCTGGTGCATGAACACGTCGACCGAAAGACCCGAAGGCATCTGGTCACCCCAGGTCTCGCGGGCGATCTGCACCGGGTGGTCGTTCACCAACTGCCCACTATCGTCACCCTCGAACCATGGCGGGGTCCAACGTGCGCGCCACTCGGCACTCGCAGCCGGGCGCTGCGCCCGAAGCGTGGTGTTCTCTAGGTTGGCCTTCGTGGTCAGCTCGAAGTTGTAGTCGTCGAGTGCCTGGTTCGGGACCTGGCTGATGTCGGTGATGTCGTACACGTCCGCCGGGTTGAACGCATCGGTGTTCCCAAACGGTTTATGGAAGCCGTCACGACCAAGCTCGCCGAAGGCGACCACTCGACTCCGCCGGATCCTCGTCTCCTCGTCCGTGTCGCTTTCGCTCGACCGCAAGTCGACCTCTTCCTGCTGCTTCTCGCTCAACGCACCGTCTGGAAGCTGAAGGCTGTTCGCGAACGACTGATCTACCCCGTCCACGACCTCTTGCGCGTACTCTTGATATGCGATCTCGGCGATCCGCAACCGCTCGGGGTCACCCTGAGCCCGGGCCTCTTGCAACTCACGCAAGATCCCCGACTCGGTAGCGAACGCCCCCTTGCCCGGCTTGAAGTAGGTGCGACGGGCAGCCGACATGCGAAGCAGGCGTTCCTTCATGCCAACCTTGCCACCACTCCCCGAGCTGGCGATCGAGGCCCACATCTTCACTTCGGAATCACCACCGATACGACCCTTAATCTCGTCGAGGATCATGGATGCCTTCAACTGCGAGTTGGGGTCGTTCGACTCGAAGGCAGTACGGAACACCTCCGACATCTCAGGGATCCATACCTTGGCCGCGACAGCGATGTTGCCGAGCACGGAGGCCATCTCGTCTGGGGTGCCACGCCCAAGGAACTCGGCCATCGCCGACTTGGCGAGTATGGCGACCCCGTCACGCTCGCTCTGTGTGACCGCTGCACCCGCTGGGTCAGCCAGCGTGTGCGCGCCGTCAGAGATGCTCGCCTTCGTCGTCTGGATTGCTTTGATCTGATCGTTGATGTTCATGACGACCGAGGTGGTCTCGTCCTGGTTGTATCCGAACGCCGGATGGTCGAGCTTCAACAGCTCGTTGATGAGCTGCGATTCCAACTGCTCAAGGAAGGCAACAGCACCTCCAGGGTTCACGGAACTTTTCTCCGAAGCAGCGGTAGACTGCCTCCCGATGTTCTGCACCATCTGGTTCGTGTTCGAGCGAGCCTCATCGATCCGCGACTTGGCCTTCGAGATCATGGCCGTGGTGTAGAGAGGGAAGAGACTCGACTGCCTCTGGCCCGCACCAATCGCAGCAGCGTCAAGCGGGTTCTCGCCATGGAGATCAGCCTGGATCTCATCGACAAAGGCACCGCCAAGCACCGCGCTCACTCCGGCGAATACCTGCTGCTCCCGGCCACGAATTAACCGGCTCGCACCGGACGACCTCGCAGCACCATTCACGAGGCCGGGGGTCAGCTTCGAGACAGATCCGAAGGCGTCTCCTAGCTTGCTGTACTTGTCCTCGGGCACGACCCCGTCGAGGGTCGCAGCCTGCGGAGCCCTCGCCCCTTGGATGAAATCCCTCAGCCCCTCAAGCGTGGAGTTTAGGCTGTCCTGAAAGCCGTTCAGCGACTCCTCTTGCTTGCGCTCGGACTGGTGCTTCTCGGCGATCTGCTCGTTGCGGAACGCCTCCGCTGCGATGGCTCGGTTCTTCAGTCCACGAGTGGACCGTTCAACACCCTGGTCGAACTTTTCCTGCTGCTTCTGTAGCTCCAGCCGCTCGCGCTCGATGTTGATCTTCTGCTGCTCTTGCAGGAACTTGATCCCCGACGTGAAGTCGAACTGGATCGGCTGAAAGAGTGAGCCGGAGGTGAAGTCGACCATGTCTTACTCCTTAGAGTGCCACC
>Ga0255055_10002396_pt1 | contig 13269 bp, 10 predicted proteins | sample JV7_2_27_MG_FD_188633 | JGI IMG/M metagenome (GOLD analysis project Ga0255055, IMG submission 188633) | Seawater microbial communities from Jervis Inlet, British Columbia, Canada - JV7_2_27 | ecosystem: Environmental > Aquatic > Marine > Inlet | place: Canada: British Columbia | collected...
TTAAAGGATGATTTTTCTTAAGCCAGCGCACAACCTCGATCTTAAATTCTGCAACTGTTTGAAGGAGATCTTCTGCCTCTTTTTTTGATATAGTACCCGCGGCATCATATTCACTAACATTTCTTTTTCGCCGGCAATTGTCCAAATAATTTCGCATGGTGGAAAATTGTTGTCCCATTGCGAATGGCAATGCCTGGATTACCCGATAATGTTTGCTTTTGCCTCTGCCGGCTCGATAGCCTGCTGCATATAATACGATTGTAGCAAGCTGAAAACCTGCGTTATACGCTATGTTAAATCGCCAATCAGTTGATATTTCCTTCTTTGCAGCATCCTCGAGGTCCCGTTCAACCAAAGCCAAAATACTGGCTACCTCCTGGGCGCTGGTCTCGTATTCGCGCAGCCATCCATTTGTTTTCCAAAGCTCAAGGCTCATCTATATGCCCGAAAAGGTTAATTTTGGGACCATCAAGTACCCGTTTTAAAAAATGGTCGTTCTGTTCTTTTCTTTGGTTGAATTCGTCTGCAGTAAACTGGGAAACATTTATAGACCGGCCAATCTCGTTCTGCACTTCTCCTAATAGTTCAGCGAGTTTGAGCCCTGATAGTTCGGTGACGACAAAAAGGTCGACATCACTCTCGTTTCCGTAGTCTCCGGATGCAAATGACCCATAAATGAAAGCACGTTCGATTTTTTTTTCGACTGCTATTAGTGCCTGTTTGACCAATTCGGCGAGCCCCACCGTTTTGGTGATTATTGCTTTAATTTCTTTATAGATCGGACAGAGCAGGTCAAGCTGATAACGATGCTGATTTCCTGATACTTCCCTCTTCAATATTCCACCGGTAAGGAGATTTTTGAGCTCTTTTTCAACGCCTCTTAGGGAAAATCCCGTTCGCCTGCTCAATTCATTTATGTTAAATGCGCTCTCGGGATTTAAGGCCAGGATTTTTAAAATCTCAATACGAGTTTTTGAAGATATTAAGGTTCGCACATCGGTCATTTTAGATTTCCATATACTTTTTGTATATGACTGTATACTTTTTGTATATGAAAATGAACTCTTTTGTCAAGCTGATTTTTTAAGACTGAAAGTGAAAGTGAAAGGGTGAAGGAGAAAAGAAGGGGACATAAGTTTATAAGTTTCTCTTTTTAGTGGCAGAAAAAAAAATAGGGGTCCCTCCTTCGCCTTCCAGGCTACGGAGGACAAGCAGGCATCCCCGCTTAAAAGCGGGATTTCACGTCTTGATTCAATATATTAAGGTGTTCAAACGGCACACGGTCCACGGTGCTAAAAGAAGGAAAAAATGGCTCTGCCAGCTTAAGCCGGAAAGCGACCCTTATTCGCTCTATCGAGCTTCGCCGGACAGGCAATTCATGGCCCCAGGAGGACTCGTCTTCGCTCTGGCAAGCTACGCCGCGGCACGCCAGTCTTCGCTCCGCCGAGCTTCGCCGCGGCAGGCAACTCAGGCCGGAAAACGGCAAGTCACCTCAGCCCGGTTCGACACTAACCAAAGCGCATCCCCGTGCTTTTTGTCCCTCAGCGGCTACGGTGAAAAGTAGCTTCGGGCCGTCGCAAACCATTTTACCGTTGACATATTGAAAACAAGAAATTATTATTACCATAATAATTTCAAAGGAGCGGACAATGGATTATATCGAGAAAATTCTTCCAATAACAAAGGTAAAAAAAGAATTTCTGGATGTCATAAAAGAGATGACCGAGGAGGAGTCTACCATCACAGTCACAAAAAATGGTATGCCGGTAGGTGTCATGATGACGCCGGAACGTTATGAGGGACTTTTAGAGACAATCGAGATTCTTGCCGATCCCAATATAATTAAAGCCCTGACAGCTTCAGGGAGGGATTTTCGGGCCGGTAAAGTTTATACCCATAAAGATGCCTGGGCGGATTAATGGTCGGAAAATTTAAGCTGATTTATTCCGAGACTTCCCTCAACCAGATCAAGAAGCTGCATCCCTATCTAAAGCCGATTGTAAAAGCAAAAATCGAACGCATTTGTGCTAATCCTCACATAGGAAAGCTGCTTGAAAAGGAGCTATCCGGCTATCTATCTTTTAGGTCAAAACGCTACCGCATTATTTATAAGGTAGAAGAAGATACAAAAACAATAGAGATACACTATATCGGCCACCGAAGAGATATCTATGAAATATTTGGTGACCAGTTACGCGAACTCAAAGAACGCAGCTGAAACTTTTCAACTAAACTACTAAGGTAAAATGGGCGGTTTTTGTGCGCCGCCATCGGGAATTCATCGTCAATTTTAACCGGGTGCGCTCGATCACCCCGCGCAGCTCTCGGGACTACGACCTTCGTCTGGATCCGCCGGTAAACCGCCGTATCCCCATCGCCCGGAATCGACTGGCAGACCTCCACAAAATCACCGGTCTTTGAGCGCTGTCGCGAGCTATCTTGAGATAAACAGGCTTGCCGAAGCAATAAGAGCAGAGGGCGTCCACTTGTGAAATCTAAAGAAATTGAAATCCTTCTATTTATCAAACTCAAACAACTAGAGGCGATCCAAAAGGGTTCGGGCGCTCAGCCCGCGTAACTCCCGGGACTACGACCTCTGCCTAGATTAAACCATTGCAAAGAACCCTAAAAGAATACTGGAAACTGAGGGTTGCAGAATATCGAATCGTTTTTAAGATTTTCGGAAATGAATTAAGAATTTATGGAATTATCCACCGCAAAAGGGTGTATCGGGATTAATTATTTAACTTTTTCAGATGAAGGGAAAGGCGGCCTTAGGATTTTTGAAGTTCGATCAACAGACGCTTGAATTGTGCGTAGATATCGGTCCTGCGACCGATATGGAAAATTTGGATAAAGTTTTTTTCTTCATTGATATTATAAACAATTCGATATTGTTTCAATCTAAGCGATTGAAATCCCGACAGCTCCGCCTGTAAATCTTTGCCCATATGCGGATTTTGCCGAAGATCAGGCAGGGCCTGTTTGATCCGCTTTGTATTTTCCGGATGAAGTTCTGATAATAATCGTGACGATTCCGGAGCAAATCGCATTTTCCATTTTTTCATTTACCGAAAACCTCATCAAGATCAAGCCACTTTCCCTGACGGGCCTCTTTGATAGATTTTCGTATTGATTGCATGGCTTTTTCATCAGAGAGGATCTCCAGCGTTTCGACAAGGCCTTCGAACTTATGCATGCTTAAAAGAACCGCTTCAGGGACACCGGTTGAATTCGCGGCTGGAAGCCTCTCCCACAGATAGTTTGTCTAATGGTAACTTGGACTTTCCAGATAAGCAGGCAAAAGAATTTATTTAAGCCGGCCGACAAAAAGTTCGGAACCAAACGGCAGGCCGTTTATTTTTAAAAAGGAATATTGGCAAAAGTGAAAAAATGTCCAAGATGTAAGCTGCCGCAAAACGGAATATATAAATGCCAATATTGTGGTTATGATTTATCTCCAGATAAAAAAAGGCACGTTAAAACAACCCGCCAAAGGCTGGAAGATATCATTGGCAGGCTTAAAAAAGGACCGGATCGCTTCAGGAAATAAGGGAGGTGCTCAAGATTGGGAGCATATTCGGATTTACAATTATTGACTTGCGAAAAGCCTTTATGCTAAAAATTCGTACATAATTTAAATGCGCTAACCCAAACCAACAGGTTGCCATGCAATGAATACCAAAACCCCATTTCTTAAAACGAGAGCTGGGGTTTTTATTAATCGAAACTCACAGCAGTGTAGGGAGGCTCAAAAGTGGCTAAAAAATATTGGATATTGCTGTTTGGTCTGGTGATCATTTACAGCTGCGCAAAAGTGACGGTTTCGCCGGTTGACAATGACCACCCTTACACGCAAGGCATACGCTTTTATCGTCCGCATCCTTATCTGTTAGTTACTGAAACATTGGAAACACTGGACCGCCGAACCCTTGAGGGCAAAATCATTTACCTTCCCCAAAAGAAGGAAGAGTACGTCATTCAGGTTCAATCCGGGATAGGAAAAATCGATCTTAAATTAAAATTAGAACATGGATGGCGCCTGACAGACTTCGGCGAAGTAAGAGATTCAAAAACACCGGAAACGATAGAAGCTTTCAGCGATTTTTTGCCTGCCGCAGGTGACATATTGGTTAAGTCATTTGCGCCCGACAAACAATTGCAGGAAAACAAATTATCTCCCGGATTATGGCGATTTGAGTTTGATGAAAACGGGTATGTTAAAGGTCTTTTAAAAATTATTGAGTTTGAAAAGCAGTAAAAGAGAGAAAAGAGGGGTCAAGTCTTCGTTTGGCTTTTGAGTGGGTCAGAAGGTCGCAAGCTGGCAGGAAAGCTGGAGTAAAAAATGGGGACATCCGTCGTATTCCCATATTTAATACGTAACATAATAGAATTGTCAAACTTTGAATTGTGAATTCGTTTTTTAGGACTTCCTTAAATCATAAACGCCGAATGGCGGCCAATTGCAGCCTGTAAATTACGCCACCATACAGCCCGGCGGCGGTGATAAATATGATTTCCAAAATATTTGATCTGAGCAGGGGCGGATATCCTCTGATTATTTCAATAATTATTGAACTGAATAATGCTGCCAGAAATATCCAGGCCAGCGTTCGGCCGGCAGATTTGTTTTTCCTTTTTATAATGATTTACTAAAGAAAAAAGGGACTTTCGAGAAGAGCGTGCGAAGAAGGATTTGGAGAAAGGAAAGCCGGCTACTATTGCAAACCAAGACCGGTGATAAAATAACCAACCTCGTTATGGCTAAAAAATAGGACCCCTGGGATTTAAGGGCCAGTAAAGCGGTTCTAAATTCATTTTTTTAGCGGCCTGCTCTAACTTTTCTTTTTGAGGAGTCTTTTTTTTCTCTTCACGTTGCTGTTTTTGGCCTTCTTTTACTTCTGCGGGAATTTCAATAAAGGCGCCCTTGAACCAGCTTAATATAGTCGATTTTCCGGGCTTGATATAAATTTCGAATTCAGAATCTTGCACCTGGATGACATAGAATCCGGGCTCTACTTCCTGCAAAACAACCGGAGTTTCACCGATGGCAGTTCCGTCCATTTTTACATCGAGCCGGGGAGGTTCACTGGATATCGTCAATTTCCCGACATTTTGACCTGGGCTGCTTAAAGTTCGGGTCGGTTCTATTAGATCAGATGCCAGAGACAGATTCGTTATTAATAAAAGAAGGAATCCCGCATTCAAAATTCGCATCAACTTTAGAATGCCTTTCATAACATCCTCCGGGAAGGAATTTCATTTAAACACGATAAAAGCTTATGCAATTTTCGTGATCCTATCAAAAATTTTTTAAGCATCGCACGTACCGGCCCACATCGGAAAGTGGAGCAGGGCAAAGGAGGCCGTGCTTATTATAATCACTTATTGATAGGGGACGCAAGCGGCTGGCGAAAAAACAAATAGAAGCAGTCTCCAAAATGCATTTTGCGCCCAATAGCTGTGTTGCCCCGTCGATATCAGCGGGATTTCACATCTAATTATATGAATATTAAGGAGTGAATTAAACCAATTCAAAATGCTCGAATACTTACGTGTATGCTCCGCTTTCGAATCGTTTTACGCCTTGCTATTGAACGCAATTTACTATTTTTGAGACTGCTTCTAAATTCCTTTAAAATTAGATACAAAGGCAGTGTCATAAAAAATGACCCTGCCTTTTTTAATTTTATTGTTTTCTGATGATTTTTTTGATCGTGTAGGTGCCTAAACCGATTAAAGCCAGGTTGAACAGGATGTAGAAAAGCACGTGTTTGATCAGCGCACCATGTGAGGCTGCCGTAATGAAGCAGCCGCCCCCACCGCCGCCGCCGCCGGAAAACGATCCGGCCTGGGCGCCCGAGAAGTGATAGACCCGGATTTCAATGGTGGCCGGGTCGGTTTCGTTGTGATTGACGCGCGAGCCGGGCACCATCCAGCCGTCGCCGCCGGGCTGTACATTGCCGGCCGCATCAACAGCCAGCACCCAGCTGTCGCCGTCGTAGTAATACACGTTGAGACTGCTGACATCGGTGTAACCGGGGCCGGGGATTAATATTTTTACCGGAGTATCAAACACCGTGGGCGGCTGCAGGTTCATGGCCACTGCCACGCCGCTGACACCGCTTAGATTCACCGGCGGAATTTCATCCGTGGGCCCGAGCGTCGGGGTTTGATTTTCGCTGCTGTCGAAAATGACCTTGGCGCCCTGCAGGTCGCCGCTGTCGACTTTGATACCGTCGTCCAGAGCGCCGCCCAGGTCCGGGTCGCCCCCGCCGACACTGCTGCTGTCCGGCACGGATTCAGAACTTTGCGCATCGTTGTGCTCGGTTGAGGTTTCGATATTAAAATCGATACTGACCCGGGCCATGTCGTTGGCTACCACATCGGTGCAATCGACCTTGATGTTGACATCGCTGTCATACGGGAAATTTGTAAGGGCTGCGCCTTCCTGGCTGCGGTCATACACCACCCACATGCGGGTGACGCGGTCGTCCGGGTCAGCGGCTAGTTTCATAATACGCACGGTCCCGTCACCCAGGTTGCGGGTGTAACTGGCATTGACTCCGTCATCGATGGTGAACCGGACACTGGTATTATCGGTTGTATCGATTCCGTGAGCGGATTCCAGCAGCACCGCAAAATCCGTATTATTCGGTACCCGCTGGCTATCGGTGATGCCGGCGTTGTGATTGGGGATGGTGTCCTGGATGCCCAGCGGGTTCGATGCCGCACTGCGCGGATTGGTGCGGGCCTTGTATTCCTGGAAATTGGTGTAGCCGTCGCCGTCCGGATCGGCGGCGCTGTCATTTATCGATGGGTTCAGGCCGTTAGCGCTTTCCCAGTCATCGGCCATGCTGTCGTTATCATTGTCGTTTATTCTAATGTTGGCCGGTGTCACCGGGTTGCCGGCCAGATCGGTAATATCGCTCAGCGTGAGGGTGAAGACCTCATTGGCCGGAATCGAGGCCATCGACAGCCGAAAAACCGAGCTTCCAAGATCGGCGATATCATCATCTTTTGGGTTGGCGGTGACAAAATTCATGGACGGGCTGAAGCTGTAATTATCCTCATCGCCGGCAGCCTGCATATTCTGTTCGTCATAGGTGACGGTGATCGTATCGGCGGCAAAATTGATGACCGGAAATTCTACAATCGAGGGCGCATCGGGATCCAGGGTGGTGAAAGTGTCTTCGGCCACGGGGTTGCTGTCCCCGGCTTTATTGTCCGGGCCGTTGCCGTAGGTGTCGGTTGACCCGACCCGGAAATAAAAATCGGTTTGCTGCGAAAGGCCGCTGAGCGTTACGCTGTGGCTGGTCTTCATTGCCGCTTGTGTTGCCGTATTGGGGTAACTTCCCCAGCTGTTGCTGCCAGGGCCGTACTGCACTTGGCTGTCGCCCGCTATATCGGTGGTCCAGGTGATGACCGCCGTGGTTTCGGTGATGGAGCTGACCTGGACATTTGATATTTGCGGGGCTGCCAGGGCTGCGGCCGCGTTAATCCTGCCGTCGGTTGCCACCAGGTTGTTTAAGGCTGCTTTGTAATCAACACTGTCTTCAATGGCGGCTTTGATCTGAAGGTTGGACAGAGCGGGATTGTGCGCTTTTAGCAGCGCAGCCAACCCGGCCACATGGGGTGCGGCCATCGAAGTACCGTGTTTAAACGTGTATTCATCCCCGCTGTAGGACGCTGAGGCTGCGCTAACCTTCACATCGTCGATGTAATATCCATCGTAGACGGTATTGCCATCGCTGCTGAAGCTAAATCTGATATACAGCATGTTGCTATCATCATAGGCTTCTAAATCTGAAGTGATGCTAATCCAGGAGGGATACAGTCCCCAAAACTCGGAGTAGAAACTGGTATCTCCTGTTATTTTAAATGACAATTGGGTCCAGGTGACCGCATTGGTGGAGGCTTCAACAACCAAAACGTCCCAGAGGACTTCCGAAATTCCGATCAACTTAAACTCCAGTTTGGCCGCCGTGTGATTGGACAGATCGATTCGCGGTGAATATGCCCAGGAAGCGGTATTGTTCTGGTAGTTCGCGCCCGGGCTATCGGTCAGTGAATAGGTGCTTGAAAAAGCCAGTTCGTTGGTCGTGCCCCAGGTGTCGTTGGTGCCTCCGGTGGTCCAGTTACTGATATCGTTGTCTTCAAAATCATCTTCCCAGACCGTCTCGCGCCCCGGTGCCGCGCTGTAGATGTTGGTGCCCGGTGCGGCTACATCCACCGAAATGGCGCCGTAGTTTGAAAAAGACGCCCGGGTGTCATTCTGGTCGCTGGCCGCCACTGCAATAAGGTTGGCGCTGTCGTAACTGGACGGGTAATACGGGATGCTGTCGTTGTTTCTGCCGTTGTTGCCGGCCGCGCAGACGACCACCACATCTGAGGCTTCGATGGCTGTTTTGAGGGCGGTGTTGAATCCGCCGCCGCCCCAGCTGTTGTTGATCACATCGGCGCCCATGGCGGTGGCGTACTCGATGGCGGCGATGGCGTTGCTCGAGGTACCGCTGCCCCAGGCATCTAAAAACCGCAGGACCATGATTTTAGCCGACCAGCTGACACCGCTAACGCCGGCAGCATTATCGCCCACCGCCGCTATGGTTCCGGCCACATGGGTGCCGTGGCCGTTGGCATCGCGGGGATCATTATCGTCAATATAAAAATCCCACCCGTTGACATCATCGATTTTACCGTTGCCGTCGTCATCAATGCCGTTGCCTGCAATCTCACCGGGGTTGGTCCAGATGTTGGCCGCCAGGTCCGGGTGGTTGACGTCCACGCCGGAATCGATGACCGCCACGACCACATCACTGCTGCCGGTGGTCACATCCCAGGCTTCCAGCGCGTCGATGTCGGCATCATTGGTACCGTTTGTACCGTTTACATTCTGAGCGGTGTTATGCAGGCCCCACAGCCGATTAAAATGGGTGTCATCCGGAGGGGCGATATCGGCATACACAATGTAGTTGGGTTCGGCATGTTCCACATCCGGGTCTTCAATGTAAAGCTCCAGGGCCTCATCGACGTCAACGCCTTGCGGAAGCTTGACATGCTGGTAGCCGTTGATGGCAAAGGTTCGCCGGGTGGAAATATTAAACCATTCCTGATACTCCGCGGATGCCTGCCGGCGCACCTCGGGCCGAAATTTGACCAGAAGCTCACCGGGAACAAAAGCCGGAACTAAAGGGTCCGGCTGCGGACGGTCTGCCTCCGCTGCAGCCGGAGCCGATGCGGCTGCCACAATGCAAACAGCAGCGATTATCCAGCACGCTTTCCGCCACAACCGTGCAGCCGGGTGCCCTTTAATTTTATGGATTTGCCTTAACCACATAATTGGGTTCCGCGTATTTTACCTCTGCATAAGTTTTTAACTTTTCCATGATCGCTTCAACGCTTGCGCCATCGGTAATTTTCATCAAAAACAGGTTGGGGCTGCGAAATGCGCGAATCTTTTCCAGTTTGAGTTCTGCCTGAATGCGCGTAATGGTTTGCGGATTTGCGTCGCGATTGAATTTGACCAGGACTTCATGCGGTACATATTCGTGTTGCTGTGTTTGTGGCTGCGCAATTCGGGTCTGATCCACTTTCTTAGGACCCGATTGAGTTGTTTTATTGTTTGATTTCAGGCTATAATTATTCTGTCCATCACAGGCCAGGGGTATAATCAAAAAAATCAGGGCAGCTATAAGACCCAAACGGAAGTCTTTTATCATTTTCCTGCGGATTCGCCGTTCTTTGTTCATGCTGTCCCCCTTTTAACAGCAACATGCCCCGGGCGGGCATGGTTTGGTTAGGTGCTACCTATTATTATATACAGAATAGTCTAAAAGTGGTTGGTTAGCAAGCTCATCGCTTCCGCCATCGTAATGATATCGGCATAAAGATCGAAAAACTTAAGGAATATTCATTTTTCAAGGGTTCAAGGGTTCAGGGTTCAGGGGTTCCGGTCTCTGGCGGCTGGCCACTGGTCTCTTACATTTGATTTTCGGACTCCGGCAAGCGGTCACTATCTACTATCCAGCAGCCAGAAGCAAGAAGCCAGCAGCCCAAAAGCTGCCACCTGACGCCTAAAGCCCAAAAGCTGGAAAGAAAGATATGGTACACAGATGAACACAGATGCACACAGATAAAAAAATCAAAATTCAACAGTAAATAAAATCTGTGAAAATCTGCGAAAACCTGTGTTATTAAGCTCCCAAGCCGTCTGGCATGCCCGCTTCAAGTCTATGAGCTATCAGCTATGAGCTATTTGCTTGGCACCTGGAAACTGACACCTGAACATATGTGGGGTTTAACGTGTTGAAAAGTTTGAGGTTGCCTCAAGTTTTTCGCTGACAGTACCGATAATCAAAAGGGAATCCCCCGAACGTCTATTTCGCAAATTGGGAAGGAAAATGTCAGGAAACGTCTTAAAACAGAGAGCAAGCAGTCACATCAGCATTGCCGAGCAAATTACAGAAGGTTCTATCTCGATAAAATCAGTCGAAGAATTCAAGAGCATTCTAAAGATATTCCCCAATGATCCGGCTCTGCACAAGGCATACTCTGCTCTACTGATCAAGCAAAAGCACCCGGGCGAGGCTGCCAAATCTTATGATAAAGCTGCCCGGCTCTTTATTGATGCGGGAAAAATATTGCAGGCGATTGACTCCAAACTGCTGCAGTGGAGAATTAAATCGCCTTCGCCCAGGGAGGCCCGCAGTTTTTACACCACCCTGCACGGGGGCACTTACTATGAATCGCCCTTGAAATCTTTTTTCCAACGTTTGACCTATCAGGAAATGGTTGCATTTGTTTCCAAGCTGGCGAGAATTACGGCAACTCCCGGGAAGATGGTAAAGAGAACGGGCCAGCAGGAAAAAGATCTTTTTTTCGTTGTTTCCGGTAGCCTGCGAGAAACGGTGTTTCGGCCGCTAAGAAAGCAGGACGATACGCTTTTTCGCAAGAGGGCGTCTGATCTTAATGAAAATCATTTCTTCGGTGATGTTTACCCCTTTAAGGATAAAGCCGCCTCGAGATCCTATATCGAAACAACCACCCGGACCGAGCTGCTCAGAATTGCAAAATCCAATCTGATTAAGATTTGTAAGCTATATCCCAACATCGAGCTGGGATTGATCGATCTGTACAAGATCCGCAAGCAATCCGGCAACGGAAAGGTCAGGTCAAGTGTTCGAAAAATCGGTCGGCATCAGCTGCCGTTAAGAATCAATTTACACATTTTTACGGATGCCAACCAAAAAGAGCCCTTGATACTGGACGGGTATTCCAGGGATATCTCCATCGGCGGATTATGTGTAATTCTGGACGGTAAATATAAGAGCATTTCATCGATTTATGAAACCGTTAAAACCGCCAAAATCGAAATGAGCTTGCCGGATGAGGAACTGGCCCTGAAGGTTGCCGGGGACATTGTCTGGAGCCGGGAGTTTAACTGGAAAAAGAAAAAAATCGTGGCATTGGGATTTCGGTTCAAGAAAATGTCGCCTAAATTCCAGGGGATGTTTTTTATGATGGCGGATAGTATCTGTTATAACGGAGGATAGATCCAAGGTGTCAGGCAAATAGCTCATAGCTGATAGCTGATAGGCTTGAAGCTGGGAAGCTGGAAAGAAAAATTTAGTACACAGATGCACCCAGATATAGAATATTATTTAAAAAGCCAAATGATTGAATAAAAAATCTGCGTTAATCTGAGTAAATCTGTGTCCCATTATATTTTCCTAAGGCCTGCTGCCCGATGCCTGCGTTTTGGCCGCTGGCTTCTCGCTGCTTGTCAGTAACCAGTGGCCAGCGACCAGAAGCCAGAAACCTACTCGTCCCGATCCGGGCTGCGGTCGGGGGCCATCCACAAAAAAGCGAGTAACCCCACAAATACAATTCCAATAAAAATTAAATTTTCCATTGTCTCTCCAATAAATCCTTCGTTCGGCCGGGTTTTTACTCTTAACTACATATTTAGCAAGAACCGGACGAATATTAGAGTTTTTTCTTTAATTATATGAATTCAGTTGGTTATGGGATTGTCAGGCCGAGTAAAATCGGGCTTGAGGTTGAGTTTTTGTCGCATTTTGCACAACAGGTGTCAGATTTTTTGTAAATTGCGATTGACTGCTTTCACGCAAAGCCGCTAAGTATAATTAGCCGCAGACGGTCGCAGATTAAAAAACAAAAAAATCATCCACAGATTACGCAGATTACACAGATTAAAAAACAAAAAAACTATCCACAGATTACGCCGATTACATAGATTAAAAGACAAATTAAACTATCCACAGATTACGCGGATTACATGGATTAATAAAAAATAATCATAAAAGTCCACTCATATAGATAACAATCTGCGTAATTTGCTAATATGTTTTTATGTGTATTTTTATCTAGTTATAATCTGCGGAAATCTGCGCAATCTGCGGATAAATATTTCACCCGTCATGTTCTGTGTTATCAGCGTGAATCTGTAATTAATTGACACAAATAGGAGGAGGGATGGAGGAAAAGGAGATAGGCGGGTTTGGATTTATTGCCGGCACGTGGCCGCTGGATGCAGAAAAATCAACGATTGTCTTCCTGCACGGTTCCGGGGGCAGTAGCCATTTCTGGAAGGCGCAGGTGGAAGGCCTGGCTGAGCGGTTCAATACGGTGGCACTTGATATGCCCGGACACGGCCGGAGTGGTAAGGAAGGGAAAAATAAGATTGGCGCTTACGCCCGGGCGGTGGTTGAATTTATGGATGCCATCGATTCGCCAAAAACAATTCCCTGCGGATTGAGCATAGGCGGTGCCATCGTCCAGCAGCTTCTGCTGGATTTTGCGGACTACTGCGAAGCTGGCATTCTGATCGGAACAGGTGCCAGGCTCAAGGTTTTACCGGCGATTTTTGAGGCCATCGAAAAAGATTACCCGGGTTTTGTGGAAATGATCTGTAAACTTGCAGCGTCAGAAAATACGGATGCAAGTGTAAGCCAACCTTTCCGGGATGATCTTATCAAATGCAAACCCGAGGTTGCCTGTGGTGACTTTCAGGCCTGCAATCAGTTCAATGTGGTAGAGCGGCTGCCTGAAATAAGCCTGCCTGTGCTTGTCATTTCTGCCGAAGACGACAAACTGACACCGCCTAAATATGCCCGCTTTTTAGAAGACGGCATACCAAACGCGGTCCGAAATCATATTCATGATGCGGGCCACATCGCGCCGCTGGAAAAGCCCCGCGAGGTCAACCAGGCGATTCTTGAGTTTTTAGACCGCCAGGGGCTCTAAAAT
>Ga0255055_10002397_pt1 | contig 13268 bp, 12 predicted proteins | sample JV7_2_27_MG_FD_188633 | JGI IMG/M metagenome (GOLD analysis project Ga0255055, IMG submission 188633) | Seawater microbial communities from Jervis Inlet, British Columbia, Canada - JV7_2_27 | ecosystem: Environmental > Aquatic > Marine > Inlet | place: Canada: British Columbia | collected...
ATCGATTCGTTTTATAAAGTTAAACTTATATATATACTTACGACCTAATAAGGTTAGGATTAAATACATAGAATAATATCGCTTTAAAATGGCTATTCTGGAGCTTGGTATAAATTTAGGTGTAAGAAACATATTAAACAAAAAATATTACGATTCCGATACGGGAGTAGGATTAGATCCAGAATTAAGAGCCGGATTCCTCTCTGCACTCGAAAGTTTCACTTCTGAAGTTTTTGGAGACGATATAAATGTAATTTCCTTAGCCTCTTTTAAACTGGTTTGTTATTGCGATTTAGTTGCTTTACCAAACGATGAAACCAATCAGCAACCATTAATATCTTTTGCTATAACTGAGAAAGAAACAGAATCAGAAGTAGTTAAAAAGCATTTAGAAGAAGTAAATTCACATTTTCTTAACAGGTATTCTCTGAATGATATTTTTACAAAAAAAGCAAAGTTCTTTAAGAAATTTGAAGAGAGAATCGACGATGTTATAGGAGATTTGAAGTTAAAAACGGAAGATAGGTTTCGCTCCATATTCTAATTTTTTCTTTAAAGGGCATTTTTAATGAGTTCAAATATAGGATCAGAAGCGTCTGCGGCATATCAGAAATATCTGGATGCCTCATCCATTGATGATAAAATAAAACGTTTAGAGGAATTTATTTCTTTAGTCCCTAAACATAAAGCTACGGAAAAAATTGTTGCTTTAAATAAATCAAGATTAGCTAAGCTTAGAAGAGAACAAGAAGCGGAAAAAATCCGAATTAAAACGACTGGTAAAAAAGTTAGTCCTTTTTCAATAAAAAAAGAAGGAATTCAACTGATTCTAATAAGTGATCATCACTCTCCAGGTGTTGGTAAAACTTCTCTGTTGAATTTATTAACGGGAGCAGCAAAAGATAAAATTGGAAAATTTACTCCCGTTCCTGAAATTGGTATATATGAACATAATAAGGTTCGTTATCAAATAGTAGACATGCCCACAATAAGACAGGGGGCAGCAAGCGGAATAGGAAACGGTAGAGAGATCATCTCTCAATTAAGAGCTTGCGATCTAATCTGTTTTTGCGTAGATTTATCGCGTGATTATAAGGAGCAAATTGATTTACTTTTAGATGAACTAAACAAATCACATGTGAGAATTAATATTCCATCCCCCCCCATTACAATTGAGAAAACTGGCTCAAATAAAATTCAGGTGTTTTACTTAACTAATGAAGCTAGAGAGCTGAACGATGTTGAAGAATTGACCGAAAGAATTAAAGAGATTACTCATGCCGGGGGTATTCGAAATGGCATAGTCAAAATATTCGGTAAGATCGAACTCGATCACGTTGTCGATTCTTTAAATCCTTCCGTAGTGTATAAAAAGTCTATTATTTTGGGGACAAAAGGGGATTTAGCGCTAACTAAAAATACTTTTGACGAAATAGAGAAATCTTATTCAAACATATTTCCTTTGGTTATCGGAACGAGCGTGAAAATGAGAAAAATCCCGAGTGATTTTGGAAAAATTGTGTTAACTTACTTACAAAAAATGAAAGTCTACACAATGAATAAAGGAATAGTTGCCGAAAAACCTCTCCTCATCGATTCCACCCCAAATAAACCAACAATACGAGATGTAGCATTAAAAATCCATCGTAGCTTTTATGAATCGTTCGATCACGCAATAGTAATTCGGAAAGATGCTAGACAAGAAAAGAAAAAGGTAGGATTAGAATATGAATTAAAAGAGAATGACATCATCGAATTGCATACGAAATAATCAAAAATTAATTCGGTATTGCTCAGCCTAAATAATCTTCTACATTTGAACTCATTTTTAATAAATTTTCTATGATTTCAGATAATTCTTGTTCAGTTAAAATTTCTTTATCAATCAATTGACTGGCAATATCACGGTATATTTTCCAACCGTTTTCATTAATTAGTTTTAACTTGGTACTAAAAGAGTAGAGATTGAGATAAGCGTTTTTAAAATCTCCAGAATGAATAGGATTATTACCTAAGTTTTCAATTGCTTCATTTAATGATACTTTTATCTTCTCAAGATAATAATTCAACTTAAACTTCGCATCTTTGATTTCTTTATTCAATCTTTTTAGTTCATTTTGGTATTTTAGATAAGTAATCTCATCTTTGAGTTTTTCAGATAGATCTATAACAGATTTTGCCATAGCTGCTTTTCTTGGGAGGATTACGGTATTCTCAATTTTGTATATCAAAAGATCCCGTTCTTGAATCAGATTATCAATTACTTCTTTTGATAACTGTTTCCTATGAACCCAAATCGACCTAAGTATCTGATCTGGTTGTTTGAGTAACGATTTTCGAACCGTTCTTACATTTGCTACTACTAATTCTGTTAAGGGATGATCTAATATGCCGAATTCTCCTCTATCTCCATCCCAACTAAGAAATAATTGCTCGTATTTATTTAAGAATTTAACTAGTTTTGGAATCAATTTGTTAATCGTTTTTGTATCCTCTTTGTCTGCAACGATTACAGCATCAACTTTGATTTTTGGTATTGAAGTGATTATAACTGTGTAATCACTTAATTCTATGTTTGTTAACTCGTTTGCTCGATCCAAAGAGTCATCAAATAAGATTTCTGAAACGAATGATTTCATGGCTGAAGTAAAAGAACTGAACATTTCTATATTTCTAGCATCTGTATCTTGAAAATTTTTATCGTATATCAATAATCCCGTGTGACTCTGATAAAGAAAGATTGTATAAATCATATCTACAAGTTTTTTATTAAAATCTTTATATTGAACTGAGTTTTATTAGAGTTATTATTTAATTATCGAATAATATTTCATTCATTAAATTTTTATCATTAGTGACTAAATTCTCTTTAAATATGATGACAATATTCATTTTCTAATCCTTTCTATAATATTTGGAATGTCCGAAAGTTCGTCGTTATATATAGGATCTAAATTTGGTACGCCTTTAGAAATGTTTAAAACGCTCTCAAAAGAGTAAATTAAATTTTCTAAATAATCAGTAATATCACCCTTGTAAATCATAATTTCCAATTCATTTTCAAGATATTCAGCAATTTCTTTTATTGAAAAATTATTCTCAATTCTTAAATTCAAGATTATTTTTTCTAAATTCAGTCTACCGCAATCACAATATGGGTTATCTTTACAGCCGCAGTTGAAAATTTCTCTTGTCCATTTTACAACATATTTTATAAAATCATCCGAAAATGTTTTTCTTTTTTTTACATAATTAGCATCCATCAAAGATAGATTGCTTGAGCTGAAGAAATTATTTGAGGAGTATTTTGCTGGTCTATGTTTTGATAAATCAGCGACGACTCTTTTAGTGAGATAAACATTTCTTAAACTTTTTAAATCTAGGACTATTTCGCTAATCTTTTTTTCTTTTTTCTTTAGTTCTTCAATAATGCTCAGGCTCACCTCAATAGTTAAAAAAGATCTCGCAACAGATTGACCCAGAAAAGTAGCTTCGTAAAGAACCCCGTTATTTAGCCGAATAAGGCGATAACTTATTAATCTATTTAAAAATCCTTCTAAATCATAATTGGCATTAATTAAGTCGTCATTAAATTTATAAATAACTTCCTTTTTAACGCCTTCATTAAACATTGAAATAAAAGCTAGAAGTTCTGTTAATGATCTGTCTTCATCGGGGTATAGCTCAAAATCTTTGATTTTTCCATTAAGTAAGGTAATCGCAATGTTTTCTTCAGTAGTTTTATTTCTTGACGAATAATTTTTCCCTGGTTCAATAAGGAGATAAACTCTTCCCAAGTCGTGTTTTTTCAATCTACCAGCTCGACCTAACATCTGTTCGAAATCTGCTACTGTTAGAACATTTATCCCCATCAATAGCGATTCGAAAATAACTTGTTTTGCAGGTAAGTCTACACCTGCGGCCAACGCTGCAGTAGCAACAACGGCTGCTATAGATTGCTTTTGAAATTGATTTTCAATTATCAATCTTTCCTCATTAGTTAATCCAGAATGATATGATTTTGTTCTTATATCCTTATTTTGCAGATAAGCTGCAAGTGATTCGCACTTTTTTCTTGAATTCGTAAATATAATTGATTGCCCCTTGAACCCATAACTAGATTTCTCAAAATACGCAGCCCGTACTAATCTCGATATATTTCTCAGTTTTATTGATTCGTTGAGACATAGGATTAGATGTCTTTCGATTGGAACTGGACGATTATTATAATTAATCAATATACAATTTAGTTTTTTGGCTAATAAATCTGGTTCGCCTATCGTAGCACTTAAATATAAATATTGAGCATCGCTATACACAGACTTCAGTCTAGCAATTAAACCGTCTAGGATAAAACCGCGTTCTTGATTACTTAAAGTTTGAATTTCATCTATGATTATCGTTCCTATGGAACCTAAAAAAGCTTTATTACCGCTTCTTAAAATATGATCTATCGCCTCGTAGGTAGCGATTATTAGATCTGCTTCTTCTAGTGAATCTAAATCTTCTGGTTCTTTCTTATCTAATAAAGATTCCCCAATCTTCTTTATAACTGTTAAATTAAGGGATTTATACTTAGATTCGAATTCTACTGTTCTTAAACTTGCTAACGCCCTGATTGGAACTAAATAAAGCATTTTTCTTTTATCACTAAGTATTCTCGAAATTCCTGCCAATTCACCTACTAAAGTTTTACCTGCTGAGGTGGGGGCCATAATTAGTTGATTAGAGCGCTCTTTTATGAGTCCTTTTTCAATTGAAATTGCTTGTATTGGTAAAAGGGTTAAAATTTTCTGAGCCTTTAGTAAATCTTTATATTTTTTCTGAATTTCGAGACTATCAACACTATAATTTAAATATTTCTTACTTACTTGTGGATTCCTTTCAACATCGTACAGTGTCATCTCTTTGTTATTTACTGGATTAAAATCAACTTTAAAAGAATCCAAAACTCTTTTCGCATCTCTAAATTTTGAGATTAGATGATTAAAGAAGTTTTTAAGTTTAGGGTTTAGTTTTTTAGATGGAATAAGCCCTGCAACACTGGCTTGTTTTACTATTAAGTCTAATGCACAGTTTGAGCAAATAAATTGGTTTTGCAGTGATTTTATCTTAGTTGTTTCGCTCAATAAGGTAAATTTCTTACCTTCTAAACATTTTTTGCAGAAAGTAAGGTTTAAAATTTTATCTTCTCCAAATTCTTTTCTTACAATAAAATTTTTTATTGGTTTAAATTCATCTGGTTGGGTCTGATCTGAAAAAGCAACAAATTTATTTTTAGCATCAAGTAAGAATTTTTTAAACAGTCTTGGGTTAATAGGTTCAAGGTTTCCATCTTTTTGGAGCTTAGAAAAGCTCACAGGTTGAAATTTATCTTGATAATCTGTCTCAAGGAGTACAGACCCTCTGAAAAAGGGATCACTTATGTAAGAAAACGATTTGCTTTTTTTCTTAAATGATTTCAGATAGAAAAAGTTAAGATTGAAAGACAATTGCTTTTTGTTTTCCCAATTTCTATCAAAAACAATAAAGAAATCTTTAGTAAAGAGAGTTGTCAAAAGAAATATCACTAATTTTATAAAGTAGTCTTACTATTGTCATTCAAACAATAAAAATCAGAATCTAAAATCCAAAGACGGCTTTTATCTTATCGTAAACTTGTTTAATTTCCCTTAGTTTAGCTTCATCGCCCTGATTTATAAAATGCTCTATCCATTGGGCTAAACCTCCTCCATTAGGGCTCATCCATTCTTTAAAATACTCTACTGCTTGACGCTCGTCTTCTGACATTTTTTTAAAATTTTATTTTTAATTTCTACTATATAAAATTATAAATTATTCTATTTTATATCTTTATAATTTTAGATAATAGTTAAAATTTATAATGTGATATTCAAATGCCAGATGTTAGAATTAAAACTCCAAATTTAGATGAAATATTTGAAAAGTGGAAGCAACGTGCTGTGAGAAGCGATAAAAAAAAGATGGAAAAACAGTTTGGTACTAAAGGGGCTATTTTTTCATTAGATGCTATAAGCGCGGCAGAATATGTTAAAGATACCCAAAAGGAAGCTGCGATTTATTTTGCGATCAAAAAAACAGTAGGTGAAGTTACAAAAAAAACTGACGAAAAAACCGTCCTACCACCAAAAGTAGCTAGAGAAACATTTTATTCGTTTAAGGGTAAAGGAAAGATCAATAAAAGCAACTGGAATGGCGATGAAATGGTACCAACCTATGAAACACTCCAAACAATTCCATGTAAAAATTGTAATGGGAAGGGTTTTGTTGAAAGCAAGTGTAAAACATGTAAGGGCACAGGAAAGATTGAAGAACAGTTGCAAGTTTTAACTGGTGAAGAGCAAAAAAAGGAAGTTAAACCTTTTTCCCATTCGTGTGGAGTATGCTTTGGTACTGGTGCAAATAAGGAGCAATGCAGAGATTGTGGGGGATATAAAAACTTGTATAAGTATCAAATATTACCAGTTCCTTTTAAAACTGTTGTGACAGGAATTCCAGTACTACACAGCAGCGCACAAACTAAATATGAAAAAGAAATAGAACGGGATCTTCATCAAATGATTGAAGAAGTCGAAGGTATCCGGTTTAATGATTTTAAAGAACTTGAATCGAAGAGCGAAGCCTCATTAGGGTATTGGAACAAGAACATTAAGAAAACGATAAGCACAGCAGGAAGTGATTACAAAAGTTACTCAAAAGATAAAGAAGCTCAAATCACTACACAAATATATCTATTTCCTATGATTCAAATGTTCTGTGAAACAAAAAAGGGAGCTAAGTTCGAAATTTACAGCTTAGGCTCTGCTAACAAATTTATGATTTACTCGAACTTCTGAAATATTTTGATTTAACAAGATCTTCAATTTTTTTTTAATTTTTTACATTTTGAATGTTAATGAGATTAGCTTGTAGGAATTTATTCAAGTACATCGTACCGATTAAATAACTTCATAACCAATACCAAAAACCAGTACAATTTTTTTGGTATCCGCCCAATTAAAGCGTTAAAATTAGTCATCATATCCGCCTGTAATGAATGTCTATTACCTTCAAAATTTGGGTAACACAACCCTCCAGTAACTTTAGGCGGTGAGCCAAAACTTTTAACTTTCTTCCATTGTCCGTTAGATTCTCTTGTTCCTAACCAACTCTTATCCGTATAAATTTGAATAGTACGATTTGATTTTAATTTAATTTCACCATAGATATTCAATGATCCTATCCCACCATCGTATTGCATAGTTTCTATAAGAATTAAATTTTCGCCTTTCCTAATGTAGTCTTTTAAATCAAAAATTTGAATATTATTTTTTAAGACAACATAGTTTAACGATTGTCTGGTAATTACATGGCCTACGAGTTTGCTATTTAAGCTCACTTTTGCAAAGTTCCATCCAATTACTTGCACATATGCACTTTTAATTTCTTCCTGGATTTTAAAAGTTTTTTTAAAGAATACAGTATCGACTTGGTGTTTTTTCTTAGAATCAAGATAAATTGTTTCACTAGGGATATTAGGATTTATCCATTCTTTCTTGTTATTAATTTCCTCGATTTTCTCATTATAGAACTCTATTAGCCAGAGATATTTATTTCTAATCGCTTCAAAACCATCTTTCTTAGCGTTTCTCATCCAAATCGTCTCGTATTCATCAAGGAGAGAAGTTAGATCCTGTATTAAGTTTTTGATTTCTTCTATCATTTGCATTTTTAAGCTAATTTTTAGTCTTTTAGGATTATATTCGGCTAATTTCTTAGAGTTTATTCTTTTCTTACAATAAAATTTAATGTGTTTAGCAATGAAGGCAAAAACCTGTAGGTTTTCTTTATTCATTGACACAAGTAGCTCCAATTCTTCACAAAATGTTATGATTTCATCCATGTCTTTAATTACAGCGTGGAATTTAGAGGTTTTAAGATTTCTTCTATGAATTTTGCTTTTCTTATTATAGGGATGGGAGAAGAAGTGGTTATAGTAAAAAGTCTGTCGAGTATGTAAACGATTGCTGGTTTCAACAGTTCTCAATGTCTTAATTACTTTCAATAACCGCGAATCATCAATCCCAAAAAAATGAAATAAAGCGCTCTTCCAGAATAAAAGGTAATTCATTTCCCTGACAGGATCCCATCCTTTTTGAGCTGAATATATAAAGCCGTATACTCTGTTTTCTCTAATTTCCTTATTATTATAGTCTCCCCAACTTGAAGTAATTTCTCCAATTGCCCCATTTTTATAACCGTATTTAATTAAGTTTGTAATATTTTTTTCTGAACGCAAAAAGGAAGGAAACAATCGATTATAGTCAATAATAGATGGGCTAACAACTAGAGGTAATTTAAATTCTTTAATTGTATCAACAATTGGATGTTTATCTTTGGTATTATATTTCCAATACATGATAATCATATCCTCTGGTAACCCCTCAAGTACTTCTTTATGTTTATAAAGAATGTCGTGATAGATAATGATTTTGGTGTATCCATGCTTTTTTACAATATCATGCACTTTTCTGTAATGTTTTAGATATGCCTGACTAATTCCAATTTTATCAACATATGTTTTGGATGCACCCTTCCCTACATCCCAGCTTTCATCTGCACCTATGTGGAAATATTCTGATTTAAATACTTCACGTAATTCCCCTATCATATTATCTAGAAGAATGTATATTTGCTCATTTGCTACATTTAAACTATTCGAACCGGGAAATTCTCCATAATCCCAGTAATTTTCATCATGAAGGATATTTTCCCAGTGTCCTATCGTTTGAAAAATAGGTATTAATTCTACAAAATGTCTTTTTGCATAATCGAATAATTCTTTTATTTCTGCTTTAGAATAGGCTCCTCTACCTTTACCAATATCAGGGTATTTTTCAAATTTAAACATATCCTGCATGTAGACTAAATAATAATGGTTAATTTTGAAATGGCTAAGCGTTTTAATGAACTTCTTTAAATTTTCAACTGTTGCTGCTTGACCTCTTGATATATCATCAGAAACCCCTCTTATCTTTAATCTAGGATAATCAATAATAGCCACTTGTCTGAGTAAGTTTTTTGAGTTCGTAGAATTTAGAAGCTGAATTATGGTTTGAATACCATAATAAATGCCTTGAAGAGAATCTGCTTTTAAATACATTGTCGATTCTCCAGAAAAAAGAGAGTATCCTTGTTCGATTGCGTTTGTCTCTCTTTTAATACTATTTAAATCTAGTTGTGGGAAATGTTTTTCACACAAACTCAAAATCACTTTATCGCTCTCTGCTGTATTCTGAGAATTATTTTCTGACCGTATCTCCAATTCAAATTCTTTTCCATAATGTTGGAAATGATCTATAAGCTGTTCTAAAACAAACCAATCTTCTTTAGGTATATCTGTTGAAATTGAAGATTTTCCACTGAATTGCAACAAATGAGTATCTGTGAGCTTATAATGGAGAGGTACCGGAAGTAACGAAATTACTTTTGAATCTCTTTCAGTTTTAATTAAGCTACTTATGCAAATTAACATAATTATAAATTATACTAATCGATTAATTTTAATATTTATTATTAAAAGAAACGAGAGATTTCAACTTTTCTGTAATTGGCAAACTCGATCTCAATTAATTCGCTTTAACTTTTTAGGTATTCCTCAAATTTCATCAAGTTCGTGCTTAACGCGAGAGAAAAATTATAAATATGGATTCTTCATATTATAAATTGGAAAAACATTGAACTCTTATGTGTGTGTATTGTTATTATGAATAGTCAAAAGTTATCAAGAAAACCGAATTTTTTTGGCTATCAATTACCCAATAATGCATTATCAATCTCAATTATAGGAATTTTTACAGCTTTAATTTTTGTAATAACATTTTGGATCCAGATTCCAATACCTGCCACCGGAGGATATATTAATATAGGGGACATAGCCGTTATGTTCACAGCACTTTTATTTGGACCTCTCATTGGTGGCATTACTGGTGGTGTGGGACCGATGTTTGCAGACATTTTCTCAGGGGCATTTATAATTTATGCTCCTGCTACGCTTATCATTAAAGGAATTGAAGGCTTCTTAATTGGATTAATTTCCAATCCTAGAGATCGTTCTGGAAGAATTTCATATCGTGATATATTAGCTGTAATTGTTGGCGGAATTCTCATTCCTCTAGGTTATTTTATATATGAAGCATTCATTCTTGGACTTGGAGTTGCTATAGCTCTAGTTGAAATGCCTGGTAACTTTTTCCAATTTATAACTGCTGCCGTATTTTCAATTTTATTAATTGCAGCTTCAAGAAAGAATATAATGGATGGTTTACCTCAAGTTTTTGATCAAATCTTCATCCCTATTGAATCAGAAGAATAATCATCAATCTATTTACATTAAATTATTTCACTATCTTTACAATTCAATGTAAATGAGCAAGAAGGAATATTAAGACTAGTTTACCACAAGTGTTCTATAAAAACTCTCTCTTGAATTAATTGAGTAATTAAATTTACGATCGATCGTAAAATTTATATTTTAAAAATCATCATTTATCTAATAATAGGTAATAATATGGTGTAATTATCATTCTTGGATGGATAATTTTATTTAGTATTTTAGGTAGTATTGGAGCCATTTCAGCAGCCGCACTTTTTGTACTATTAACAGAGAGATCTCAGAAATCGCTCATTTCAATGTTGATCTCATTTGCGACTGGAACTTTGCTCACAGCAGCGTTATATGGATTAATACCTGAAGCAATAGAGAGTGCTGGGGGGGAACCCCATACTGTAATGCCATTTGTTTTAGGTGGCATTCTTTTTTTCTTTTTCTTAGAAAAAATAATTATATGGCGAAATTGCGCTGATGAGGACTGCGATGTTCACGCAGCAGCGGGGCCTATTGTCTTGATTGGTGATGCATTTCATAATTTTATAGATGGAATCGTCATTGCTGCGAGCTTTCTTACAAACTTTACAGTTGGAATATCCGTAAGTTTAGCAATAATAGCCCATGAAGTACCGCAGGAGACAGGGGATTTTGGAATCCTTTTGCACGGTGGTTTTTCAAAAAAGAAAGCTTTTATTCTTAACACATTATCAAGTATAACAACAATTCCAGCAGCAATAGTTAGCTTTTTCGTTTTAGGAGAAATATCGTTTATCGTGCCTTACGCTCTAGCAATTTCAGCAGCAAGTTTTTTATACATTGCCTTATCAGATTTAGCACCTGAGTTACATCAGAAGTGGGGGTTGAAACACTCAGTACAACAATTAATTTTAATCCTATTAGGGGTAACGGTAATGGTCTTAACCATGAGTGTCATGGGTCACAATCATTAGTTTATCAAAACCAAGAGAAAATTCAATCTATGCAAGATTTAGAGTATACTGTTATTAAGTTATTATATCAAAAGAGTGTTCCTTTAAAAGTTGGAAAAATTGCTAAAGAACTCAATATCCCTCACTCTACATTGGGGAGTTGCATTACGAGATTAAAGGCAAAAGGATTTGTAAAATATGAAGCTTATCATGAAGTAGAATTAACTTCTAAGGGTAAAGATTTAGCAATTGAATTAATCAGGCACGCAAGACTCTTAGAAATTTTTCTACATAACGAATTAGGTGTAAAACCAGAATTTGCTCATCGCGAAAGTGAAAATTTAAATCTGCTTTTCTCATGTAAAACCATAAATAAGATTTGTAAGAAATATGAGCATCCAAAAAAATGTCCTTGTGGTGAGGATATCTTAAGCTCTAGTCACTGTGGATGTGAAACTGAGATAAAAAATAGAGTATAAGAAATTAATTACTATAGTATTTCGTTAGAAGCGTAAGCGGTTAAAATTTGACCAAAAAATAAGTGATGGGAAGCCATACTTCCAGATTGACATGAGTGAACGATTTTGCACTCATAAGCAAGTGAGCAATCTTTAATCGTAGGAACTTTTGTTCGTTTCCCTTCTATAGTTTCCAGTCCTGTTTCCTTAAATTTATCTACGCTTCTTCCCGAGAGTGAGCCAGTAATGTTTATTGTATCAGCAATTTTTTTAGAAGGGATATTAACCGTAAATTCCCGCACACCTTCAGTTAACAACTCGAAAGTATAACGTGACGGCGCTACTGCTATAGTTATTATGGGAATCATCCAAAGCTCTCCAATTGTTTTCCATAACAGAGCCATTACATTTATTTGTCCATTATTATCCATAGAAACTACATGAGCAGCTCTAGACATAAAGTGATCTATATATTCATATGGATCGATTTCTTTTCTTCCTTCATCCATTCCAATCATATTCTCCTAGAAATATCGCGATATAAAAGATTTAGGCCTTGAAAGGTTTATCGTGAATAATTTTCTCTATCGCAGTTAAACAGGCTTCCTCCCAGTCATCATTTGGGTCAATTCCTTTGGAGCAATCCGAACACCAATCGTCGGAATATCCGTCATCGAAATCATCGCTTTCTAAATCACCATTTAAAGTCCCACCGCAATAAAAACATTCACTATCGTCATACCTATCTAAAATTTCTGCAATTAATTCAACCTTTTTCCTATTGTTAATTTTTACCACCTAATTCTCTATAAAAATCTTTACTATAATATGAGTCTAAGATATAAAAAAAGTATCGGTGAAAATTTTATTAAGAAAAGTGAAAAATTAAATTTTACGGAAAGAATCCAAAAATACTATTGAAATACAGAATAATGATTACAGCTACGACTATAAAAACAATCGCCAGTATGTAAGACTTCTTTTTAACCTTCCGATTCATGCTCACTCTACAACTAGGGCAATCTATCGTTGGTGCATTAGTTCTTAAAGAAACTCCATGCTCGATATGGTCACTACAAAGTGGAACTCCACATTTTGAGCAATTCGCAACAGATGGTTTTCCACATATACTGCATTTTGATTCCATTAATCAAACCTAGATAATTAGAGGGACTATGTAATTAACTAAGATATATTTTATTTTAAAAACTTGTTTTATATAAAATAAAGGCTACAATTTTATATCTTACTGAAAATTTGTGATTTAGATGCATTAATGCATATAACCAGAATAATATACAAAAAAATTTCACTGTTGCTCATTGTTTTGGGAATAATCTTATCAGTAATTTCCATACTCTCTGCCATATCATTGGGGATTACTCGATTGGAATTTTTTAACGAGGAAAATATTGTTTATGAAAAATTCTCTGTAAGTGTGAGCGATGGTTCCTCAATTAAGGGTGTGCTGTATGTTGATAAGAATCAATA
>Ga0255055_10002398_pt1 | contig 13267 bp, 11 predicted proteins | sample JV7_2_27_MG_FD_188633 | JGI IMG/M metagenome (GOLD analysis project Ga0255055, IMG submission 188633) | Seawater microbial communities from Jervis Inlet, British Columbia, Canada - JV7_2_27 | ecosystem: Environmental > Aquatic > Marine > Inlet | place: Canada: British Columbia | collected...
GGTACCGTAAACATGCAGCGCTTCCCCGGCAGGGTTATTTTTAAAGGTGGCCGCAAAATGTTGAGCGGTTTCACGCAAAAACTCCGGATCATGAAACTCAAGTTTTTCTGAGCCCAAAGCAGCAACTGCGCGAACATTTTTGGATCCCATGAGTGCCCCGAAACCACCGCGTCCATTGAAGTGACCCAGGTTGTTGGTGATGTTGGCAAAACGCACCCGGTTCATTCCGGCCAGACCGGTCTGGGCCACACGGACTTTTTTACTTCCGATTTCATCTCGAATCGCATCTTCAACTTCGCGGGCGCCCAACTCCGCAAGATGCGTTGCATCTTTGATTTCAGCTTTTTTCTCGGTTACCCCCAGGTAGATCGGTTTTTCCGCCCGGCCTTTAAACACAATCGCATCAAAACCGGCCATCTTCAGTTCAGGTCCAAAAAAACCGGCGGCTTCAGATTCGCCCGCTGTCCCTGTGAGCGGCGATTTGCCCACGGCGGTAAAGCGGCAGGCTGCCGGTAACGGCGCGCCGGTCATGACCCCGGTCGCCAAAACCAAAATATTTTCCGGTGAAAATGGATCCGTTTGGGCCGGGACATCCTGCATTAAATAATGATAGCCAATTCCACGTCCACCCAAATAGGATCGATAGAAAGCCTCGTCCTTTTCTTCGACTTCAATTTTTTGATTGCTCAAATCGACGTGCAATATTTTACCGGTATATCCATATGGCATCGGATTTCCTCCCTTGTTTGTGGTTGACTATGCCCGCGAACAAATTGTATGCGAACTATAAATTAAAGCGGTGTTTATGTCAAAACTTGAAACATCTCATTTACAGCTTATTTTAATCCGTGCAGGAGAAGATGAATGAAACCGGATCTAAAAGATTTGGAAGATAAGCTAAAGGAGTTGGACAAAAAAATTGCGGAAGTCAAAAAACGCATGCCGGCGCATTCCATTAAGCCCCCCATCATGATGGAATTGTTTGAACTTGAGGATGAGCGGGCGTTAATTGAAAAGCAAATCATTCAGCTTGAAAATAGAAAGGACTAATGAAGTTGGATCATTGTGTAAACCATCCGGGCAGAGAAACCGGCTATGAATGTCTGAAGCACCAGATCTACATGTGTCAGGACTGTATCGACTGCCGCGATCCGGAAATATACTGTAAATTCCGGGAGTCATGCACCATCTGGTTTTTGACGAAGAAAAACTTTGATGATGACGCAATCGAAAAAAACTGAGTCAACCTAAAACTATACGGATTGGGATACCATTTGAGCGAGATCGGTGAAAGCTTTGGTGGCTGCCGAATGATGGTGAACTTCCTGATAGCAGGCCCCTGAATCACCGCAGGCCACAACATCAGGGTCAAATGGTATTCTCCCAAGAAAACGAACGCCCATTTCTTTGGCAGTTCTTTCACCCCCGCCGGCTCCAAAGAGATCGATCGGTTCTCCGCAATGCGGACAATTTAAGCCACTCATATTTTCGATCAGCCCGAAGATATCCATCCTGACCGTCTTGCAGAAATTAATGGACTTGCGCACGTCAGCCAAAGCCACTTCCTGAGGCGTGGTCACAATAATTGCTTTTGCATCGGAGATCATTTGGGCGACTGTCAGCGGTTCATCGCCTGTACCGGGCGGAGAGTCGATGACCAGGAAATCAAGATCTCCCCATTCGACGTCACCAATAAATTGCCGAATGGCAGCATACTTTAAAGGGCCGCGCCATATTATCGCATCGTCTTTGCCGGGGGTAAATGATTCGATTGAGATGGCACTAAGATTATTAGAGTATCTCAACGGGCGCAGTTTTTGATTCTGAGTCAGCTCCGGCGTACCATTTATTCCGAGCATCCGCGGGACATCCGGACCATGCAGATCAACGTCCATAATCCCAACCTGATACCCACTGCCGGCTAAAGCAATCGAGAGATTTACAGAGGTACTTGTTTTGCCAACGCCACCTTTGCCGCTCATGACGATGATTTTATTTTTTATCTTATCCAATGATTTTTTTACGGCTGCATCCTTTTCAGCATCTGCCTTTTGAGGATCGGGCGGCATGTTATCTTGAATTTCAACCATTATTTTCTTCTCCTATATTTCTAATAAACAGCAATTAACACTAGAAGCTATCTCAAAAATAGCGGGTTATCTTCAAAGACAGAGAAATAAAGTTCTGAAGATGCTTTAAAGTTTGAAGTGCCTAAAATGCCTAAAATGATCTAAAATGCCTAAAGTTATGGTGTCGCTGCGCTCCATCTTTTATTTTTAATATGATAGAATTCCTCAATTTTAGGCATTTTAGATCATTTTAAATTTTAGCTCATTTGTAGTTGTAAGCACCTTTTATAGGTTTAAAACTTTATCATCGGGCGTTAAATGCATTTTTGAGATAGGTTCTATACTCAAAGAACTGAAATTAAGCGCTTCCAATCCTGTTGTCAAACAGTTTCAGATCCGCAAATCCGGGTTGGAATGATTGGCAGGGTTCTTACCTTTCGGGGCAAAGATAGGATTCCGGGGACATGAATTATTTTTTCGGCAATAAAATTTGTCACTGCCTTTTGCTGTTGAGCATTGATTTACGATGCGTATCTTCATGGGTGTTCATAATTTACCTCCTTTAGGCCGTCTTATGAAAAAAACATAACCATATATGATAAGGTTCACTGCGATAACGACACCTCCCAGGATAAATTGAACTTTAGAGGTGAGCCCGGAGGGATAAAGAATCGGCATCAGGTAATGTCCCACAAAGTCTCCGGCATAACCGGATTCCCCACCCCGCATTCGTAACCAGTTCTCCAGTGGCGTCAGCGGGCAAATCTTTCCTGAAAATTCAATCCATGCCGCCCATACGGCAGCCGGAAGATGCAGCCAGAGAACTTTGCGCCACCGGATTATCAGCAGGGCCCCCAGCACCGCAAACAGCACAAACGCCAGATGAATTAAAACCACCCCGTCGGCAAGTAAATTATAGGCCATCTGAATCAATTGAAAAATGATGGATTCTGGAATTAAAAATCGAAGTAACACAATTTAAAATTCCTGACTCCCCAAATTCCTTAATTCCTCAATTATGATTTATTCAGTTTCTGCAAGTCTTAATCTCACAAACAGCCAAGGGGCACCTAGCGCACACCACAAACCGACCAGCGCATATCGAACAATTCGAAACAATGCTACCGGTTCCATCCCTGCGAAGGCGATTCGGAGTCCCATCCAGATACCGATCAAGACGATGAACCCCGGGATGAAACGCAGTGTTCTTCTCAATAGTCTTCCCCCGGAACAGAATCGAATCCAGCGGCGCTCCAGAATAATTCCCGGAGCAAATCCCAATAAGACGCTGCCGGCGTTCAAGGCGTAAATTGAACCCTTTGGATTAACGCAAATGAACAGGATCGGTAGTCCAACTGCCAGTCCAATTTGCCAGAGGAGCCCTTTTTGGATCAGCCATGCTTCCACTTTTAAGACGGATTGAAGATATAACACCAGCAACAAGATACCTAAAATATAACCGCCGAGAAGATCTGTTGGAAAGTGTACACCTAAATATAGACGGGACATTGGAACTGCTATCATCAAAAATCCTGCAAGAATCCACAACATACGGCGTCGCACCTGCCAAGCCAGATACCCCCATACCACGAGGGCGCTCTGGGTGTGACCGCTCGGCAGGCCGCCACCGCCGGCATGCACCAGGGCCTTGACCCTGGAGTCATAATGAAAGGGTCGTGGCTGATCCGCGATCACCTTGGCAACTGAGTTAATATATGCCGAGATCAAAAAAAGAATAAGCAACCTGGCGCCCATGCGGCGGTCGAGACACCAATAAATTAAGGGCATGAGGATCAGGAAGAATTCGAGGTTTCCCAAAAAGGTCAGGCTTCTGAATGGCAGGTCGAGTGCAGGACTAAATTGCTGAAACCACAGCACCACTTCTACACCCCAGTCTAACAACGGTCTCACCTATCACTTCCGATAATAAAAATACTTTTGGTTATTTTTTTATGTTGATCGAGAAACGCTGTGATAACGAACCTGTGATATGCAGTTTCACCAACAACTATCATTCCGAAATCTAAAATCCGAAATCCAAAATTATGGACTTTTTGACCCTTTAAATCGCTCCCCTCAAATTTAGGCCACCGTTGGCGTTTGGATTCACTTGTCAGCCGGCGGTTCCCACCGTATGACCTTATTTTTATAATCAATATTGTACTGGAAATTTTTTAGAAAATTCATGCCCAGCATGCCTTTAAAGTTTACCGGCGCCCCTTCGTGGTTGATAACAAGGACATAGGCGTCATTCATTTTATGCGGTCCAATTTTCAGGTAACTGATTTTGCCCACCTCGGTATAAATCTGCTGCCCGCCGGCCACCTGTGACAGGCCCTTTTGCCGGGCGATAATGTTTAATTGATCGGCCAGGTCGCGGTGCACCACCGTCTGAGAAGCACCGGTATCCAGAAGCAACAGGGCCTGGACTTCAATACCCGCGTTTCCCAGTGTCACCGGCACAAAAATCCGATTGCCTTCGATGGTGATGGCGGTTTCCGTTTTTTTCTGACGGGCAAGTTGTTCTTCTAACTTTCTGGCGGCCTCTTCTCTTTCAGCGGCCTGTTGCAGTTCCAGCTCCATCTGGCGCCGCCTTTCAAGCTCCAGTTCTTCCTGTTGCAGCTGTTCCTGTTCAAGCCTGGATTTCCTTTCCCCTTCAGGCAAATGGTCATACTTTTCTTTATAAACATTAACCTGATCCAGATATTCCGGGGGCACCCGGCCTAAGTCGTCCACATAAAATGTCCGCCCCTCCTTATCCACATACTTATAAAACTCCGCTTGCAGATTCAATGGATAGAGCAGAATGAGAAAGAAGAGGATGATATCGATGGAAATCCGAATTTTCTTAAACGGCATGGCCTACTCCAATTAGAAGCTATCTCCAAATTAGCAGTTCATTTTCAAAGACATGGAAAAAAAGTTCTGAAGGTGCTCTAAGATTAGAAATGCCTAAAATGACTAAAATGATCTAAAATGCCTAAAGTTGAGGAATTCTATCATATTTATAATAAAAGATGGAGCGCCACGCGGCGCAAGCGCCTGCGCTGCGCGAGCGAAACCATAAATTTAGGCATTTTAGATCATTTTTAATTTTAGCTCATTTTTGGAACGTCTGAAGCCTGCCGCCAGTGGGCAATGGCGTTGGCATAATAGGCTAAGACATCAATTTCTTCAGGTACTGCCCTGTAAATTCCCCCTGACTCCCGAACCAGCTTTCTTAATTGTAACATATTTAAAGCGCTTAAAATAGATTCGACCCGATTTCGGGGTGAAACATACACATGGGCCCCGCGCTCGTGAAGTTCTTCAATGAGTTGATTCACCCGTGTCTCCACCTCAAGGGCACCCAGCCCGTGATGACCGGATTCCAGCATCACCGTAGCAACCAGAGAGATGGGAAGCGCCGGTACGACATGCTTGATTGCATCCGTGAGCTGATCGGCAAGTTTTTTGACTTTTAAAAATCGATCCGCACGCTCCAATTTTCCGAAATCGACACCATTTTCCACACAATATTGCTTGACGGACACATGTTTCCCAAAGTTTACGTAAGCATAGCCAAATCGCTGCCAGCGGCTCAATATCATGAGAATCAGACTTTTCCATATAAATCCCAAAGTCGTTTTTACGACAAACCAATGGCTCCGCTTTTCGGCGTCGGGATCCAATTTTCGTAATAAGCTTCGATCCTCTAAAGTTCTATCATAATTTACCCCCACGGGTATAAATACAATATCCCTATCATTTTCGGGATCATAACTGCGCAACATATAATCCAGAAAGCCCAGCTTTGGTGGTCTCAGAAGTCCGTCACGACTTAAACCCCCTTCTAAAAATACAGCCTGACAAACGCCTTCTTTGGTCGCCATATGAACATAACGTTCCAGAACACAACGGTATAACGGATCACCGGAATTTCGCCGCACAAAAAAAGCACCCATGGCCCTGATAAGCATTTGCAGGGGCCAAATTTTAGCCCACTCGCCGACGGCATAGGACAGGGTTGTTTTTTCCGCGGCCAGAAAGGCCACCAGGACATAATCCATATTGCTGCGATGATTAATAACAAATACGACAGTAGATTCGGGATCAATTGCTGTAAATTGCGCATCATCAACCAGACCAATACGCACGCGGTAAAGGAGCCGGGCAATTTTTTTTGCCATCCAATATCCAATCCGAAAATAAAGATACGCATTAAATGACGGTACGATTTCTCTGGCATAGAACAGCACTTCCCTTTGAACAATTTCCCGGGGACAATCGCGTTGGTGAGCGGTTTCCTGAATGGCTTCAACGACTTTGGGATCATAAACCAGACGATCAATCAAAACCTGCCGCTTGGTAAGTTGAAACGGTTTGATTTGAATATCCAGGCGGGCGCTGATTTCATCGATCACGCGATTGATCCGTCTTCTGATAAACCAGCGTGAACTGGGAATCAGGACTCTTTCCAAAACGGCCCATGCACATACGGCCAACAAAAATACAAAAAGCCAGATCGATATGGTGACTTGACCGCTCATGGAACTATCCTTTCTTCACTTAATTAAGTATCGCACCTGGGTCCGAAAAAGCGAATTAACGGATGAAAAAAATGAGTGCGACTGTCCTCAAATGCAGTCACATCTTGACGAATCGGCAACGGCGTGAAATAATTACGTATAAAAATGAAGCACGACACGATCATCTGATCCGGGTCTTTCCGACCCGGTCTATTGGTGCGAATCTCCGAATCAAGGTTATTATAGAGCACCTATCTGAGAATTCAAAGGGGTTTTTGATGGAAAAAGCATCGATTAGTGAACTATTAAAAACATTATAAGCCGCAACCGTAATGACCACCAAACGTATTCTCATATTTGCGCCACTTTTACTCACGCTGATCCTGGTCCAATCGTATTTCTGGGTTCCCACCTACGAACAACAGGCAAAAGGCAACCCCGGCCGTTTGAATCAATACATCAATGCATCGATCGGCGATGCCGCAATCCTGATCCCGATTTTATCGGCAGACAGCGCCAGCAGTGAAATCATAGATAAGGTCTTTGAAGGCCTGATTGACCGCGATGAGGATCTGAATTTCAGGGGGCGGCTGGCGACCACCTGGAATATTTATGAAGAAGCTTATTTTTATATCAATGCAGTAGCTGATATACCCAACCTAGGCCGTTTGAATCCGCAAGCGATTGTAGAACTGCTACAAAATTCTAAACAAAATCAGGATTTATCTTCTCCAGCACTGAAGAAAACACTGGACAACATTCGTTCAATTTCATTGATTCCGCCGCACACCTACACGCTGACCAAGTTAAATAAAACCTCCCCTGATAACAAAAAAACGAGCGAAATAAAAATCAGTGTTTCGGCGCCTGCCAGAGTTAAACTAGCTTTAGATGAGGTCGACCAGGATCTATTTACCAATCTAAAACAGCTTCTAGGTGATCAATATTTTTCGAGTTTTGGCGCCCAGGAATTTTTGACAACCCAACCCTCAATCAACGAAGACCTGCTGTCATTTTATGCTCGTGAATTACTGCCGGCAATAGAACACAATCCGGTAATCGTATTTAACCTGCGGGAAAACGTTAAATTTCATGACGGCCATATATTTGATGCCCATGATGTCAAGTTTACCTATGAAGCCATTATGGATCCCAGAAATCTCTCGCCCCGCATTTCAGACTATGAACCGGTCAAAAAGGTAGAGGTAATCGATCCGCTTACCGTTCGTATTGTTTATAAACGACTTTACTCACCGGCTATCGGAACCTGGGGCATGGGGATCCTGCCCGAGCACCTCCTCAACTCGCAAGCGCTTAAGACCGAAGCGCTGGCATTGGGCAAAGATTTGCAAAATTTCTCAATGCGGCAAAGCAGGTTCAGCCGACATCCCATCGGATGCGGGCCTTTTGTGTTCCGCGAGTGGAAATCGGACCAGTACATCATACTCGACCGTTTTGAAGACTACTGGGAAGGACCACCCAATTATAAAAAATACATTTTCAGGGTCATCCCGGATCTACTGACTCAGGAAATGGAGTTTTACGCCGGAACCATCGACAATTATGGTGTGCAACCCCATCAGGTCCAACGCCTGAAAGAAGACCCCAATTTCCAAAGTTTTTCCGGTACCTCATTCGGCTACACTTACATCGGGTACAACATGCGGCGGAAACCCTTTGATGATATCCGCGTCCGTCAAGCCTTAAGCATGGCAATCGATGTAGACAAAATCATTAAGTATGTCATTTACAACCAGGGAGAAAGAATCACGGGCCCATTCCTGAGACAGACTGATTTTTATAACCAAATTATCAAACCTGTTCCATATGATCCTGAAGGGGCTTTAAAATTGCTGGCTGAAGCCGGGTGGCAGCGCAACGCTGAAGGTTGGCTTGAGAAAAATGGTCAGCGGTTGCAATTCAAACTCATTACCAACAACGGCAACGATATTCGCAAGGCGATTCTATCCATCGCTCAGGATTCCTGGAAGCAAATCGGCATTGATGTTCGTACCGATCTTTTGGAATGGGCTGTTTTTATCCAGGAACGGGTCAATAAAATGGACTTTGATGCCCTGGTTCTCGGTTGGTCCATGGGAATCGATCCCGATCTCTACCAGATCTGGCATTCCAGCCAGACGGGTTTTAATCAGCTTAATTTTGTGGGCTTTAAAAACAAAGAAGCGGATGACCTGATTGTTAAAATCAGACAGGAATATGATCACGAACAACAGGTAAAATATTGCCACCGCTTGCATGAAATTATTGCCGACGAGCAGCCTTATACCTTTCTGTACGTCGGTAAATGGACCGCAATTTTGGACAAACGAATCGTGATACGTAATAGTGATAACCCTGCTATGATCGTTTATGAAAAAATCACGCCGACTAAAACAGGCAACTATGCCTTTCATTTCAACAAATGGATCAAACTAGCGCAAATGCCTGAAATTACGCCTTAGAAAATCATAACCATCGGTAGAAAAAATGATTTCATTTATCGGACGCAGTATTGTACAGAAAATTATCACTCTATTTTTTGTTTCGATTGTATCTTTTTTGATCATCCATCTGGCCCCCGGTGAGCCCAGCCAGGTGGATCCCATGAATCCCAAATTCACGCGCGAAATGGTTGAAAGATTCCGCGAAGCATTTCATCTGGATGAACCCCTTCACATGCAGTATCTTTATTTTTACCGCGACCTGCTCACCGGGAAAACCATTTCATGGAAGGATAATCAACCCGTCCTCAAAAAGATATGGGAACGATTTCTCAACAGTCTTCCGTTATTTATCGTGGGCACTATTCTGACCTGGACCATTTCTTTTCCGGTCGGAATCCGCTCAGCACTTTTCAGAGGCGGATTCTATGACCGCAGCTCAACTTTTTTTGCGTATCTTTTAATCTCAATCCCGGGTTTCTTTTTTGCCTACATCCTGATTATTTTCGTTGTCACTCAATTTCATGTACCGGTCATCGGCATGCAAACATTCGGGATTGGCGACGCCGCCTGGTTGACCAGGGCCATGGATCGTATCTGGCATTTGCTGCTCCCCTCCATCTTAGGCGCAACCGGCGGTATTGCCGTGCTTTCCCGCTACGTTCGCAGCCAGATGCTCGAGGTCGAAGGCCAGGATTACGTCCGCACGGCAAAAGCCAAAGGACTTGCACCCGATCAGGTTCATTATAAGCATGCCCTGCGCAACGCATTGCTACCGTTTGTAACCATGTTTGGGCTGATCTTACCCGGTCTGATCGGCGGATCGGTCATTATCGAATCGATATTTGCTTGGCCCGGTATGGGCAGAATGGGGTACGAAGCAATTCTGGCCAGAGATTACCCGGTCGTTCTTACCATCAATTTTGTTTCGGCGGTGCTGGTACTGATCGGTACCTTTATTTCGGACCTTCTTTACCTTGTCGTAGACCCAAGAATACGATTGTGATGGATATAAACCAACAGACAACCTCACAGGATTATGAACTGGATGAACCGCTGGCGCCCAAACGCACCCGTCTGCAGGAGTTCTGGCGTCTTTTCAAGCAAAACAGGCTGGCAATAGCGGGATTGGTTTTTTTCATTTTATTCTTCGTTTTCGCCATCGTCGGTGCTATTTTGACCGAAGTAAATGACCCTTTTCTCGATCCAGCTTTGGTGCGTCTGCAGGAGAAGTTACGGCCACCACTGGCCAAACCTAATTTGGAAAGGCTGCAACCCAATGAAATACCCCCGCTGGGTATCTATGTGTTCGGAACCGATGACCTCGGACGCGATGTCTTTGCCAGAATGCTTCAGGGATCCTGGGTATCTTTAACCATTGGTTTTGTGGCGGTCGGCATAGCGATTATTATCGGTCTCTTTTTGGGGGGAATTGCCGGTTACTATGGAAATCGCCATATTCGCGTCGACCGGCTAATTGCCGGAGGATTTTTAACGGCAGGTACGATTTTAGTGTTCACTGATCTGATTTGGACTGGTGCTGTATTTTTACTCTGCGGTTTGGCCTGCATTCTAATATCAATTTTAACGAAAAAATCAGCAAGATCCAAAACCATACCCGCCTGGGCACGCTTCTGGTATTTTAATACCATTTCGATCGACACCCTGGTGATGCGATTTGTAGATATCATGCTGTGTTTTCCCAGCTTTTTTCTGATTCTTACCGTCGTAGCGCTGCTGCCTCCCAGTATTTGGTACATTATGATCATCATCGGATTAACGAGTTGGATGGGCACCACCCGCTTTGTGCGCGCCGAATTTCTATCATTAAGGGAACAGGATTTTGTGGCCGCTGCCAGGGCTCTGGGACTAAGCAATTTTCGAATTATCTTCCGCCATATGATGCCCAATGCCGTTGCACCCGTTCTGGTTTCAGCCACCATCGGTATCGCAACCGCAATTCTTACCGAAGCAGGTCTGAGCTTTCTGGGTTTAGGTGTCCAGCCTCCGGATGCCTCCTGGGGAAACATCTTGTCCGGCGGCAAAGGATTTATTTTTGATGCGCCCTGGCTGACCTTCGTGCCTGGATTTGCCATATTGATTGTAGTGCTGTCATTTAACCTGGTTGGAGAAGGGCTGCGCGACGTCCTGAACCCAAAACTGCGCGAAAGACAATAGGAGAGAATGCCTAAAATGTAAAATGACTAAATTGCCTAAATTTGTAGAATTCTGTCTATTAAATCGACGAGGTATTCAATTCCATCAACGCTCGATAGCCCATAATGCGATAATAAATAGATCGAGTGAAGCGAGGCCAAAATTTTAGGCATTTTAGGCATTTTAGATCACTTTAGACACTGGTAACATTCTAATCTATTTTGAGTAAGGCTATGACAGGTAACGAAATTCTTCTCTCTATACAGGACCTGAAAGTATATTTTCGCAGTGAAGATGAAGTCGCACGGGCCGTCGACGGGATCAGTTTTGATGTGCGCCGGGAAGAAACCGTCTGCATAGTGGGTGAGTCCGGTTGCGGCAAAACAGTAACAGCCCTCAGCATAATGGGTCTTGTTCCCATCCCGCCCGGCGAAATTGCAGACGGCAGGATTTTATTTCGCGATCAAAATCTGCTGGATTTCAATGATACCGAAATGCAACAATTCCGCGGCAATCAAATTGCCATGGTATTTCAGGAACCCCAGACATCTTTGAACCCGGTCTTTACCATCGGGGATCAAATCGGAGAGGCCATTCGCACCCACGAAGACATGTCCGAAAACGAGATCACCCGTCGAAGTGAGCAGCTATTAAAAGACGTTGGTATCGCGTCACCGGCGCAACGTTTGAATGATTACCCCCACCAGCTTAGCGGCGGTCAGCGTCAACGCGTAATGATTGCCATGGCCCTGGCCTGCAGCCCGGACTTGATCATCGCGGATGAGCCCACCACAGCGCTGGATGTCACCGTACAAGCCCAAATTTTGCGCCTGCTGGACTCGATTCAAAAATTACGCGCGATGTCGGTCCTGTATATCACCCATGACCTGGGTGTGGTCTCAAAGGTCGCCGATCGCGTATGCGTCATGTATGCCGGCATCATCGCCGAACAGGGCAACCGACAGGATATTTTCAAAAACCCAAAACATCCTTACACCCAGGCGCTGCTGGCATCGCTTCCCAATCGAGAAAAAAGGGGCCAGCGGCTTTACAGCATCCCGGGCACGGTGCCAAATCCGGCGTATAAACCCGGTGGTTGCCCGTTTCATCCGCGCTGCCAACACGCCATTCAAACCTGCCGTGAACAATACCCGGGAATGTGCGAATATGAAGATGGACACCACGCCCGCTGCCCGGTCGTATATGACGGCAGCAAGCATAATGGGTGCAAATAAAATCGTGTAATGGATTAATGGCGTATTGGAGCTATTTATATTTTGGATTTTAGATCTTGGATTTTGGATTTAACAACCGATTACCTGGCTAAGCATCAGCTTTCAACCGTTTCAATCCAAAATCCAAATTCCAAAATCCAAAATCAAGGTTGCGCCATCAACGGCATGTAATAATTGGAAATGGAACTGGTTGTATTATGAGCGAAGTTAGTTCAAACAACTCCACCATTCTTCAGGTTGAAGACCTGAAAAAATACTTTCCCATTCGGAGAGGATTTTTTCAACGCGTCGCCAGCTGGGTCCGGGCAGTGGAAAACGTATCCTTTGTGATCAAAGGGGGCAAGACACTGGGCCTGGTGGGTGAAAGCGGCTGCGGCAAGACAACGGTTGCCAGATTGATCTTAAAGCTTTTAGAAGCAGATAAAGGCAAAATCATCTTTAACGGGCAGGATATTACCGATCTTAATGAAGCCGAAATGAAACCTTTACGCAAAGAAATTCAGATTATCTTCCAGGACCCTTACGGCTCTTTGAATCCACGCATGACCATCGGTCAGTCCATTGCCGAGGGACTTAGAATTGCCGGCATAGATAATCGCTCAGAGTTACAAGAGCGCCTCGAGAAACTTTTGAAGATGGTGGGGATGTCACCGGCCGCCATCGATCGTTACCCCCATGAATTCAGCGGCGGTCAACGTCAGCGTATCGGCATTGCCCGGGCACTAAGCGTCGAGCCCGCCTTGATCATTTGTGATGAGCCCGTATCGGCTTTGGATGTTTCGATCCAGGCCCAGATCATTAACCTGTTAAAGGATCTGCAGGACCAACTGAACCTCAGTTACCTTTTTATCTCGCAT
>Ga0255055_10002400_pt1 | contig 13253 bp, 10 predicted proteins | sample JV7_2_27_MG_FD_188633 | JGI IMG/M metagenome (GOLD analysis project Ga0255055, IMG submission 188633) | Seawater microbial communities from Jervis Inlet, British Columbia, Canada - JV7_2_27 | ecosystem: Environmental > Aquatic > Marine > Inlet | place: Canada: British Columbia | collected...
AGAAGGCAATATTACAGGAGCTTTACACATCGTCAGTGATGTTACTGAACGGAAGGGAGCAGAAGAAACTTTGATAGAAAGTGAGGAAACCTTCTCAGAATTCTTCAATCAAGGAAATATCGGAAATGTAATAACTTCTTTGGACAAAGGGATTATTCGTGCTAATAATAAGATATTGGATACATTTGGTTATACATGGGAAGAATTCAAGAAAAAAACATGGGATAAGATGACCCATCCTGATGATCTAGAGGTTGATGTTAAACTGTTCAATAAATTATTAGCAGGCAAAATCAATAACTATGAACTTGATAAGCGTTTTTTCAGAAAAGACGGCAGTATCTTCCATTCTCATATAACTGTCACTTGCAAACGTAATCCTGATGGTTCTCCAAAACACATACTTGCAACATTGCAAGATAATACGGATAAGAAGAAAGCAGAAGAAGATTTGAAAGAAAGTAAAGAAAGATATGAGTCAATTGTTAACAATCTCTACGATGGATACCTTATTCATGATTTCATGGGTAATATTCTAGATTTGAACGATAATATGGCAGTCATGTTAGGGTATGAAAAGGAGGAACTGAAGGGAGGTAACTTTAAATCAATAAATCATGGAAAAGAAAATAAAAAGATTGCAGAGAGAATGAAAATACTAAGGAAGGAAGGAAATATCCTATTTGAAGCTCAACTCATAAAAAAAGACAAATCTGTTATTAATGTTGATATAAGTGCAAAAATTGTTCTCAAGGATGGAAAAGGAACTATTCAGTCTTTTATAAGAGATATCACAGATAGGAAAAAAGCCGAAGAGGCGCTGCTGGAGAGCGAAGAATGTTTTCGCTGTCTTTCTGAGGCAGCATTTGAGGCTATAGTTATTCACGAAGGAGGCGTTGTCCTCAGTGCGAACAACCGATACTTAGAGATGTTCGGATACGAACCAGATGAACTACTGGGGAAGCAGGCCTTACCGCTGACAGTAGCCCCTGAATCCAGAGAATCAATGAGGAAACAGGTTGCCATGGGCGACGTGGGGCCTTATGAATCCATCGGACTGAGGAAAGATGGGACCAAGTTCTCGATGGAGATTCGGGTTAGAGAGATGGAATACAAAGGGGGCAAGGTCCGGGTGGGAGTTATCATGGACCTCACCGAGCGTAAGAAAGCAGAAGAAGATTTGAAAGAAAGTGAGGAGAAGTATAGATTGATATCAGAAACTTCTCCTGATCTCATTTCTACGTTTGATATTAATGGCAATCTAACTTTCATTAACTCCGCTGGCGCTAAAATGTATGGGTATAAACAAGAGGATATTCTTGGAATGAATTTGAGCAAGTTTGTGTCAAAGAGTCGTTTAGAAGGGGCTCAGGGAATATTCAAAAAAGCTCTATCATATAGTAAACCAGTTCGAGGCGAAATTTATGTAAAGCATAGGGAAGGTTTTGAGTTCCCTATCTATTATAGCGTAGCCCCATTAAAAAAAGATGGTAAATTAATAGGATTTGTATGTACTTCTAGAAATATCACAGAAAAGAAGAAAGCAGAAGAAGCTTTGAAAGAAAGTGAGAAACGGTTTCAGCTTGCTATGGAAGCAGCCAGTGAAGGTCTTTGGGATTGGAACCTAGAATCGAATGAAGTTTATTACAGCCCCGGATATTATAAAATGTTAGGCTACGAACCAGATGAATTACCACATACTTATGAAACGTTTAAGAAATTGATACATCCTGATGATGCCAAGCGGACATTTAAGGCAATATCTGAATATGTTTCAATCGGAAAAGGTCGTCCCAGCCTTGAGATACGACTCAAAAGCAAGTCAGGAGATTGGAAATGGGTTCTTTCACGTGGTGAGATTATAGAATATGATAAAACCGGTAAACCCTTGCGCTTTGTCGGTACCAATGTAGACATTGCAGAAAAAAAGGAAGCAGAAGATGCTTTGAAAAGATATAAAATAATACTTGAAAATTCTTCAGATTTAGCCTATATGTGTGATACAAAAGGCAAGATAATTTTCCTTAATAGTGCTTTTGAAAAACTATCTGGTTGTAAAAGACAGGATTTTATTGGTAAGTCCTTTGAACCTGCTTTTGAAAAGGATGAATTGAATAAAGCAATTGATTTTTATTCAAGAATATTAAAAGGCGAAAGATCTGTTGAGGAAATAGCTTTCAAAAACACAGGTACACTAATTGAATATTCAGGTTTTCCCTTTAAGGATGAAGAAGGGAATATTATAGGAGTTATTGGTGTTGGGAGAGACATCACTGAGCGGAAGAAAGCAGAGGAAAAGATAGAGAGCATATTAGAGTCGTCTCCGGATGCAATTACAGTTTCTGACCTGGAGGGAAATATAACTGAATGCAATGAAGCAACATTAAAATTACATGGTTTTTCATCAAAAGAAGAGATAATTGGTAAAAGTGCATTCTCATTTGTTGCAGAAGAGGATTGTAAAAGGGCATTAGAAAACACAAAAAAGACCTTGAAGAAAGGTTCAGTAAAGAATATAGAATATACTCTAATGAAAAAAAATGGTACAACATTTCCTGGAGAGATTTCTGCAAGTGTTATCAATGATGCTTCTGGTAAAACAGTTGCTTTTGTAGCAATAACAAAAGATATTACAGAACGAAAGAAAGCAGAAGAAGATTTGAAAGAAAGTGAAGAGAAATATCGAGGGCTTTTCGAAAAAGCTCCAGATGGAATCATCCTTATTGATGAAAAAGGGAAAATCTTAGATTGTAACCAAAATGACGAAAAGATTTTAGGTTACAAACGTGATGAAATAATTGGAAAACATATAAAATCATTTTTCACCAATAAATTTAAAAAATTGTTTAATCAGAAGTTCCCAATTTTGAAAATACAAAAAGAAGTCGCAATGGAACAAGAACTTGTGAGAAAGGATGGAAGCTTAATTTCTGTATGGCGAAAGGGAACTGCATTATTTGATGAAAATGGTATCTTTCGTGGTGCTATTCTTCATACAAGAGATGTCACTGAACGTAAGAGATCAGAAGAAGCAAGAAAACAAATGGAAGGTAACTGGCGGTCTTTAGCACAGACAGCTCCGGTAGTTATTATGACAGTGAAACCTGATGGTACACTTCAGTTTATTAATCGAGTCTTTGAAAATTTTAAACTTAATGAAGTAATAGGAACAAGTGTTTATAATTACGTACTTTCTGAACATAAGGAAATTATGAAAAATTCTATTGAAAAAACAATTCGAACAGGGAAAAATAGTATTTATACAATTCTTGGTGAGGGACCACAAGGACCTAATTCTGCTTGGTATCAAACACATGTTGGACCGGTTTTTAATGAGAAAGGAAAAATCACTGCTGTTACGATGGTTTCTTTAGATATCACCAAACAGAAAAAAGCAGAGGAAAAAATAAAAGAGCAGAACACCCAGCTGAAAAAAATGGATGAGCTGAAAACATCGTTTCTCAACATTACAAGTCATGAGCTGCGTACACCGATGTCAGCAATTAAGGGTTATGTTCAAATGATGTTGAAACAAACCCTAGGTGAAACTACTGAAGAACAGAAACAAAGCCTCAATGTAATTCTTCGGAATACCGACCGTTTGGATGATCTCATTCGGGACATCCTTGATGTCTCTCGTTTGGAATCAGGGACCATGAAATTCATCCCTGAAAAAACAGATATAAAAACGGTGATAGAACAGACAGTTGAAACCATGCTGCCCTCTGCAAATAGGAAAAAGATAACAATCAACGCAGATGTTGAAAAAGGCACGCCTTATCTCTTTGTTGATGGGGAACGGATCAAGCAGGTTGTAGCGAACATTTTAAACAATGCGATAAAGTTCTCACCAGACGGATCTATTGTTAACGTAAAAGCCAAGGAGGAAAAGAAAGATATTTTGTTTGAGGTTCAGGATTTCGGACGGGGAATACCTAAGCACAAAAAGGATAAGGTTTTTGAAACGTTTTATCAGGTTGATTCTAGTATGGACCGTAAGTTTGGTGGTGCTGGTCTTGGCCTTGCTATTTCCAGGGGTATTATAGTTTCTCATGGTGGCAGGATTTGGGTTGAAAGTAAAGAAGGCAAAGGCAGTACGTTTCGTTTCATAATTCCTGTTAAACCTGTTAAAGATATTGAGAGGAGGTTTAAAGAAGTGGATATGTTCTTATTAGAAGATGGTGGGGTGGATAGAAGTTGACTAAGGTTATGATTGTTGATGATGAACCGGATATGAGAGAAATGGTGGATATCATGATGCGAAAAGAGGGTTATGATACAGAGATGGCTATGGATGGCTCTGATTTCCTTGAAAAAATCGATGATTTTAGTCCTGATGTTGTCACCTTGGATGTTATGATGCCAGGTCCAAAAACTGAAGAAATACTTGAGAAGTTGAAGAAAAAGAAGAGCAAAACGAAGGTGATACTGTTGACTGTTGTAAGGTTTGATAGGGGTGAAAAGAAAGTATTTGAACGAGGAAATGTCGTTGATTATATCAAGAAACCTTTTAATGTTGATGATCTGATTGATGCTGTGAAAAAACATGAAAAGCAATAATCTTTTATCGAAATAGATTCTCTTCATTTTTCATTATATCTTTTTCATTTTATTTGATATAGCATTAAAATTCTAAATTACTGTATTTATTTTCAAATGCTTCACAGGTTTAATAGGCAGTGTAAAACTAAACTTGCTGCCTTTACCTTTTTTGCTATCAACCCATATCTGTCCACCATGCGCTTCGACAATAGCTTTTGAAAGGGATAGTCCTAGCCCGATGCCTTTAATCTTTACCTTTTGACCTGGTTCAGATTGGTAAAACAGGTTAAAAATCTTATCCTGCTCATCCTTGGAAATACCCAATCCAAAATCCTGGATTTCAAATAAGATATAATCGTTTTCTTTTTTTACATTAAAATTAATTGATGACCCATCAGGTGAAAATTTGATAGCATTGTCTATGATATTTATCAGAACTTGTTTTATCCTGTCACCATCAATACTAAATGAGGGCAGTCCTTTTGCTAATTGGACATCCATTCTAATTTTCTTTGAATCTACTAATGGGTACATTATCTCCTTAACGTCTTCGATTAGATTTTTTATAGAAGTCTTTTCCACCTTGAATCTCATGGTACCTGATTGCAGTCGAGCTACGTCAAGATAATCGTTAATTAAGTTGTTTAAACGGTCGGTATTTCGTGCCATTGTCTCAAGAACCAGCTTTTGTTCCTCATTAATTGTACCAAGTTTTTCGTTTATCAGCATTTGAGTATAACCTTTAATTGCAGATAACGGTGTTTTTACCTCATGGGCTGATATGTTAAAAAAAGAAGTCTTTAAAAAATCATGTTTTTTCAATTCAACATTTTTCCCTTTGATATACTCTTGGATTTCGAGTAACTTATCCATCATATCTACAAAACTCTTTGCAAATATCCATCTCTTATTACGCCTGATTAAAGCAAAATGATGATTTTCCAAAACATCAAGGATTTCTCTTGCTCCGCACTTTGAAAGTGGATACGAACAAATAGCCAACATGGTTTTATTGGACATCAGACCGCTAATCTTACTTTCATAATCCTGAAAGGCCATCCACTGATTCTTCTCAACCCATGAAGTATCACCTGTTATTCTTAATCCATCAAATCCTAAAGATAGAGCCTTGTCATATTTGTTTTCCCAACTGTTGAGAACTGATTCCCCGTTGAATACTTCTTTCTCTGTATACCATTCAGAATGTGCAACGATCTCAATTTGTCCCTTTTGCATATAACGGTCAATATTAGGAATCGTTGTTTTTGTAATCTTTATTGCCTCTTCCTTCTCAATGTTTTCAGGGAGGACCCAAAAGCATGATTCATTATTTTCTAAACCCTTTTGGATATATGGAGCTATAATATCAATGTAATCATCGGTAGTTTCATAAAAAAAACAGAGATGTGTTCCCCAACGTACTTCATCGAGTACCTCAAGACCTAGTTTTCTTGAACTTGTGGTATTCATTATAATATCCCATCGGGAGGTACAAGTTAAACCTTTACATACATTTTAAACAAAATCTCCAATTATAAGTTTATTTTTGTAACGGCATTTAAGCGGGCGGATCCCGATACGGTCAAATTCTTGTCTTTAGTAGAAATATCAATATTTTTACCGGTAAAAGCGAGAAAAAATCTCCCTCCTCGCGTAAATTTACCATTTTTACAGGAGAAAAAACATCTTTTTGTAAAAAATGGTCCCCACTTCAATTTACCCATAAAATTATTTTCAAATCTCGTCCCCAATTGTTGGGGAATTTTACAATGGCTACTAATTCCCCCCCAGCGGCTTAATATTATTGACTTTTTTTACTAGTAAATTGAAGCTCCCTTCCCGGCGGGAGCATAGCCCTTTTTTATTAGCGATGTAATCTGTTAATCTTACTTCGAGAAAAGAGCTAATATTTATATCTAATTTTTTAGCTTCTTTTAGCACTTCTTGGTCAATTGATAGCGTCAGTTTTTGCTTAATCATACGTATTAACAAATATAACGTAGTTGAATATTATCCTTTTGGTTGGATAAAAATACCTAAAATCTTAGCCAAACACATAAAAAGATATAACAATACAATAAAATAAATACTAAAATCAAAACAAGGTTGGCCTTTTGAGGATTTTTAAACTTATCAAATGCAAATCTTATATATAAAACGTAATAAACGGACAAAGTTGAAAAAGGAGACTATGCACCTAAAGTCTTTGATTTACATAGTTTTAGTGCAAAGCCAATTCAAAGGGAAAATATATAAATTAACAATTGTTACATCACTCGGAGTTCAATATGGAGAAAAAAATAATAACTTTGTCAATAATTATGCTGATGATAGCGACAGCTACTTTACCAGCATTAGGCAGTCCTGTACCTGAGGAACTAAACGACAATGAAAGTGTCTATGAGACACCTGTTTCAAACATGCCGAAAGACAATCCTAATAATTATGTATTTAATTTATTTTATAATTTAATATTTGTACGGTTTCCACACGCTTTTCCGATACTTAAATTTGTACTTATAAACAGCGGATTACTGGATAAATTTGTTAATGGCGGAACTGGAACTCTGGTTATGCAATTAACAGATGCCCCTGGTCTTAACATTACTGAAGCATTAGTTGATATCTCACAGGTAACAGTTCACTATGGGGGAACCGACCAAAATGACACCAATGGAACATGGATTACTGTTGTTAATGAAACACAGACTTTTGACCTTATACAGTTACAAGATGCAACGGAGGTTCTTGGAGGGGTAGATTTAACTGCAGGATGGTATACACAGATAAGATTATACGTTGATAATGCACTAGTGACAATCGATGATGTCCAGTATGATTTGAAAATATCTTCAAAAAATGTTAAATTGATTACGCCATTTTTGGTACAGGATAACGAGACTCTAACATTGACCTTAGACTTTGATGTGGAGAAATCTGTTCATGAAACAGGTAATGGTAAATACATAATGAGACCAACGATAAAGGTTATTCAAGAATAAATTAACCTTTCTTCTTTTTTTACACTATTAAATTAACTTTTCTTCATATAAAATCAAAATATCTTTTCTTATGTTATAAAACATTATTGAACTAAATAATACTTACAGTAGGAGAAAAATAGATTGATAAACCTCTTTTTTAGTTTTCATAACTAGGTCTTAATAAGTTTGATAATATTTTAACTTCGTTACTAGCTCTCTACTAAAATCCGCTTTTCGAGATAGCTATCGAACGTAAAAACTACTGCGGGTTAAGGGTATTTTACCTAAGTAGGTAGAATTTAATCTGAGGCCGTTTCTGACCGCTCTGAATTAAGGCTGATGTCAGTATATCTTACCACGTCCTCGATCTGGCTAGGGATGGGTGTTCTCAATAGGACGAACTGCGCCTGTATGCCTGCATCACGCATCCTCCGGATATTGGCTATTCTTGAGTCGGCGAGGACACTTATTCCGCTTTTTAGTAGAGCATCAGCGATATTGGGGTCTCCACAGACCACCTTTGTAACCCCGATAACCCCGACGTCCTTTGAGCCGTATAGTTCCTTCAGCTCTTTCGCGTTGTGTGCAATTTTTGCGATGTTAATATCTATCCTAGGTGTTGTCATGCAAGTCACTCTATATCTTCTATACATCTATTCATTGGGCTGTCCCTCGGACAGTTCTGGAAAGATCTGAAAGATCCTTTTGACAAGCTTTCCGCATCCATACTTCAAGGTATCTGTCGTTGGGAGATGAAACCTCTCTTCATACTCGGTTATGGTCTCTTTGATCTCCTCGTCCGTCATATCTTCATGGTTGAGTGTGATGGCAATTACCTTGGACCTTGAAAAGATCTCTAATAGCTCTATCTCGCTTTCCAGGGTCGGCATTGGCATATAGGGGAAATCTCCGATGTTCTTTCTTTTCGGAGGGTGCTGAACTATGATAGCCCGTGGTCTCGCACCCCGTATAATGGCGCATGCACTAAGGTATGCCGGATGGCTCAATGCACCCTGGCCTTCAACTATGATTATGTCCGGATGTTCTGTATCATATGCCTCCATAACGGCGTTTTCTATCTCCCCTGTCATAAATTCCTCGATAATAGCGTCTATTGCAATACCATACTTTGCGCCTTGGATCAATCCGGTCTGGCCAGTTGCCACAAACGCAACGTTCAAGCCTTCTTTTTTCAATGCTTCCGCAAGTAGCACAGAAGTGGTTCTCTTTCCAACTGCACTGTCTGTGCCAAGTATTGTCACTATTGGTATATTGACTTTAAGAATGCGCCCGGAGAAGAGATGAAGATCCTTTTTTGCCGGAGGCTTTCTAATGTCGTGTATCTTGATGTCATATTCCTCTGCCTTTCGCATAAACTCTTCATCCTCGGTAAAGAACTCATGGAGGCCGTTCACTATATCCATCCCCTTTTCTATGGCCTTGAATACTATCTTCCGCTGTTCATTCGAAAGAAACGCCTTAAGGGGCGCAACGCCATATATGAAATATTCTGGAAGATCCTCTAACCTTTCGATAGCGTCATCGATGTCATGGAATATCGGTATCCCGTTTTTTATTCCGTCGAGATATTCCCCTGCATCCATACCCACTTTTGAGCTGTCAATAATACCGACTATCTCATACTTTTCCGAGTGCCTGACAAGTCCATTCGTGGTCTTCCCATCCATCTTCCCGAATTGATTGTCACAATATACTATTGCCTTCGCTTTCATGTGTTATCATCTTAAATTGATTGATTTCTTAATATCTTTTATTGAGTACATTAATTGGAGCAGTATTATACTTATTGATAAGGGGCTCTGAATTTATTGCATATAACGTATTGGATTATGAGAAGTTTGCGGAGTGAAATGGAGCAAATTTGGATGGAACGACCACCGGGAGTGGAATCTCATAATCCTTGTTATATTCTTCCGTTTGGGATGAGGAATAGCTCCAAGCGGTTTTTTGCATAGTAAAAAAAATTCTGAAGAGTTTACTTTACCTCCGTTAGAATTGATTTCATATAAGTAGTGGGATCTACTAAATTATTTGGTTTTTTATGTCCAAACCAATTTCCGCCTAAATAATTATCATGAGATGTAATTGGATCATTCAAATATAATTCAAGATGCAGCATGCTAGGGTTTTTATTCTTAAGTTTTTGAATATACTTTGGAGAAGCTTTATTAATTTTTTGAAAATTAAGTACTAAACCAATTTTGCCAATTAATTGTCCTGCTTTAATATTATCACCTTTCTTTGGTGTTATGACACACAATTCAGCATATTTACAAAATGTTCCAGAAATATTTTTGACTATAATATAATATGTTTTATTCCAGTAAGAAATCTTTTTTGGTGTTGTTGCGATGCCAATATCTACAACGATTCCTTCTTCGATTGCTACAACGTCACTTTCTTCAGGAGCATAAAGATCTATTCCGCAATGATATCTATCTTCTCTATCCTCCCAGAAAGAGCCCGGCGAGGGTTTTTCTGGAATATTTTTGAGAGTGGTATTTTTAAGTGGCCAAACCTTCATAATAACATTATAATTATAGGAATTTATAAAGATAACTATATCTACGTGGTAAAGTAAATTGCATATAACTACTATTAAGCTAATACAATTCGTTTAATAGTATTTTTTTGGGTTAAAGCGAAGTTTTTGATATTCATTCAACTATCTACCGTTATGAAACTTGATATATAAAATTTTTCACAATTTTCTATCTGCTGGAAATATTCTTTACTAAAACCTTGAATACCTTTGGTATTCAGAAATTTACTAGTAAATACGGGTTCCCTTCCCGGCGGGAGCATACCTATACTTTTTCTCTTGTTGAAAATTCATAAAAATGTCAGTTCTTACTTGAAAATAAAAAACCTGGTATTGAATAAGGTTTAAAAAAAAATAGAGAGAGTTTTTGTAAGTATGTTAATTAATGACAGTTAAATATTTTATAACATAAATTTTTGATGTGTCGTGAATAAATCCAGTAGTTTTTCAAGTATAGGGAACCACTCAAACAATCGGAATAACAATCTTTGATTTGCAGTTTTAGACCTGGTAATAGTAACATCAAAAGTACTCTCTGGGCCTTGTAGTCCTTTTTCGTCTTCAGCTTTAATAATTATTCTATAATCCCCTAGTTCTCCATAGGTGTGACTTGCTTCAACTGCTTTTCCTTCAGGATAATAACTTGTTTCTTCTGAGTCTTCATCTCCCCAGTCGATTATGTACTTAAGTTGGTTTCCATCAGGATCAAATGAACTAAAAGCCCATAATAATTGTTTTCCTGGTGGTCCACTTGGTGGTCCATAAATAACTGGTGCTTCCGGTGGATCGTTAGGTTCACTTTGTGTTGTAAAACTCCATATCGGACCAGTAGCTGTCAGTCCCAAATTATCCTCTGATTTAATCTGCCAATAATATTTGGTTTCTAATTCAAAAATTCCAGGAGCATAAGCTGCTTGAGATACATCTTGTGCTACTAAAGGAGGTGGAGAACTTGTACCAAAGTATATATCATATTTTACCGAATCACCAGGATTTGGATCTCCACCAATCCAAGTGAGGACCTTGTTAATATTCACATTTGTTTCTCCATCTTCTGGATTCGGATTATTTGGTGTATATGGTGCCAGGTTTTCTTCAGTTGTAAATTGGAAAGTTGAACTAGACTTGGTATAAATACCATCTGTAACAGTTACATACCAGTAGTAGGTGGTATCATATTCACTAAAATTACTATTTGTTTGACTATATGTTCCGTCTTCAACATCGATATCGCTTCCAAAAAGTTTCCATGAACCTTCACTATTACTATACCATTTAAGTATCATTGTTTCACCCTCAGCATCACTTATAGATATATCCAGTTCTGGGACAAGTGGAACATCGGTTTCTCCATCTGGAGGATTTTCATCAAAAATATCAGGTTTTTCATTATATCTACATCGAGCATCAGCAATTGATGGAACTGTTTCACTAGGTTCCCCAGATTTTGCTCCGATGCTATAAAATTCATAATAACCAGGGCCTTCCGGGAAGTTAAAACTCCAGCTCCAAGGATAAGATGTATCAGGATTGCTGGTATGAATCCAAAATGACCAGTCCTTACTAGGTGCACCTGTTGTATATGAAATGGTGATATCATCCCATGCACGGCCGTCTGAGGTCAATTGATAGTTGTCAAATTGTTGAAAAGCAATAGCAAAATTACTAGTTACTGGTGATATAAAATATTGATGTTCACTAATATTATATTCAAATCGTGTAAACGAATTTACATTTAAATATCCCTCTGCGATTATTTCATACCAAGTACTACCATCATTTGTATAAGCAACAACATCATAGTTACCCCAACCTGTCCAACTATTTGGTGCGTTATGTGCTTCATCATCCCATTCACGTTCCCAGAATTCAATATTAATATTGTTTGTATCTGAAAAGTCAAAATTTGTATAAATTATATTTCGAGCTGTATCACCTTGTGATGTATCAAAATCGTCCATGGCACATGAATAAGCACCACTATGAGCATTTTGATAATTCCATTGTATTCGCGCATCATTACCATATTGATGGGTGTTCCATAAACTTGTATTTTGACTTCCTGATTCAAATCCTTCGTAAATCGAATACTGGTGTAATCCTGTCCAAGTAGTATTGTCTGAACTCCAACGATAAAACAACTCAACACTATCAAGATCACTAGGACCCGAAGCAGAAATAATCAAAGGATTAGAAGGCTGATTATAAGGAGAAATACTATCAACAGAAGTGTTAATCGCCCTATTAGGCGGGTTAATTTCTTCATTAATATAACCTGCTACTGGTATAACAGTAGCGATAAATAACAACAAACAAACAAAAATTCCTAATATTTTTTCTTTCATAAAAACTTCACCTCCATACTATTTACAAAATATCTAAACATACGATATGCATATGGGAATCGCTCAAATAAAACATTAAACAAATAATTATTTGAAGATTTACTTTTTGTAAATATAATGACTTTATAATCTATCCAATTACTGGAATAGTTAAATTTATCATTTGCCCGTACTTTTATTGTATAAGTATCAGTATCCTCCCATGTGTGACTCCAAGTAAAAAACTCTCCAGATGGAACCGGTCCAAGATCACTTTCCACATTGCCATCTCCCCAGTTAATATCATAGGTCACATTATCACTCTCAGGATCATCTGATACAAAACCATAATCATATTCCTCTCCAGGTTTACCCTGCATTGCTCCATAAACACTCGGGTTACCTGGTGGACGGTCTCCTATTCGAATGGGATATTCCGCCCAATCTCCATCTCTACCTGTTGTATCCTCAGCTCTGGCTTTTATAGTATAATCACCATCTGCATCCCAACTATGAGATTTTTCAATTGGTGTATCATGTGTATAAAAACCGGTTTCATCTATATCTCCATCACCCCAGTCTATTATGTATTTCACATTTTGACCCTCGTAATCAAATGATGAAAAAGTATAAGTTATCTCCTCATCTGGATCTCCATATCTTCGACCAGTGATATCTGGTGGATCTGGTGCCTGATTACCTATTCTAATTAAATGCTCAGCCCAACCGGTATGACCCCACATGTCCATGCACATTGCCGTAATGAAATATCTACCTTCCTCAGTCCAAGTATGACCAAGGTTTACAGTTTCACCAGATTGATAAAAATCAGTCCATCCA
>Ga0255055_10002402_pt1 | contig 13247 bp, 6 predicted proteins | sample JV7_2_27_MG_FD_188633 | JGI IMG/M metagenome (GOLD analysis project Ga0255055, IMG submission 188633) | Seawater microbial communities from Jervis Inlet, British Columbia, Canada - JV7_2_27 | ecosystem: Environmental > Aquatic > Marine > Inlet | place: Canada: British Columbia | collected...
GCTGATGGGCTTGGATCTGCGCGCTCCGCGCAGTTGGCAGGAGATTGTGAGCCTGGTGGCCGACGCGGCAGCGAGTGCTGAACCGGGTGAGTGGATCGTCGGACGGGGATGGCATCAGGACAAGTGGGATCACCCACCTGTGCCTGCGATCGAGGGGCTGCCGATCCACGGCCGTCTCAGTGAGGCCAGCCCACAGAACCCTGTCATGTTGATTCACGTCAGCGGGCACGGTGTGTTCGTGAATGCGCGAGCGCTCCAGGAAATCGGTGTGAGCCGTGACACCCCGGACCCCGCAGGCGGGGAGTTTGTCCGTGACGCAGCCGGTGAGCCGACCGGGATGCTACGTGAAGCCGCGCAAGACCTCGCACGGGCTGCCTACGCCGAGTACCAGAATAGACGTTCACCAGAGGTGATCGAGGCCGAGCTACGGCGACAGGTGGCACTCGCCGGAGCGGAGGCAGTCGCCAATGGTATAACGACGTTCCATGACATGGGTGAGACGTTCGAGATCATCGATCTGTTCAAGGTGATGGCGGAGGAGGGCTCCCTTCCACTCCGGCTCTACGTGCATGTCCAAGAGCCCGCCGAGGTGATGGATGGCCGGCTTGACGAGTACCGCATGATTGGGCATGGCAACGGCTTTCTCACTGTTCGCGCTATTGGAGAGAAGGTGCTCGATGGTGCCCTGGGCACCCACGGCGGTTGGTTACTCGAGCCCTATGCCGACATGCCTGGGAGTGTGGGTTTCAATGTCACCCCCGTCACCGACATTCAACGGTCGGCCGAGCTGGCCGCTTTGCACGGATACCAGATGGCCATTCAGGGGATAGGAGACCGTGCTACCCGTGAGCTGCTGAACATCTACGAAGGAATCTTCGAACAGCACCCCGACGAGGACGACTTCCGCTGGCGTATCGAGCACTGCCAGGTGATCCACCCCGAGGACCTCCCACGGTTTGCCGAACTGGGGGTCATCGCATCCGTTCGAGGGATCTTCGCCACGTCGGACGGCCCGTGGGTCGCGACGCGGCTCGGCGAGGAGAGGACGAGAAACCGCGGATACCAGTATCAGACACTCTTCGCGAGCGGTGCGGTGGTGATCAACGGCACCGATCCGCCGGTCGAGGATATCAGTCCGATCGCCAACTTCTATCGTTCGGTCACGCGAGTCATGGAAGACGGTTCAGTCTTCTACCCCGAGCAGCGGATGACCAGGGAACAGGCTCTGGCATCGTATACGGTGAATCCTGCGTATGCGGCATTTGAGGACGCTGTGAAGGGCACACTGAGTGTCGGCAAGCTGGCGGACATCACGGTTCTCTCGAGGGATATCATGAGCATCCCAGACGACGAGATCCTCGATACGGAGGTGGTCTACACGATCATCGATGGGGAAGTGAGATACTCGGGGCGCGGCACACGGTACTGAGCAGCAAGTCCTAGAACCCAACCCTGACACCAATACCGAGCCCGCCTCGCCGCGGCACGACACTCACCTGCAGCCGGTCAACCGGAATTCGTTGCCATTCGTCGGTCTTCCAGGCGAAACCGCCGACGGCAGCTCCGATCATGCCACCGCCCAGTGCACCGATGCCTCCACCAATGACCGCGGCGCACGCGCTTTGCGCGGCACCCTCATAGCAACCGGCGCCCGCAACGTGCCACGCCACAAATCCGATGGACCACCCTGCGAGAAAGCCAATGCCGGCACCCTGCCAGGGATGAGACTGCTTCCCCACGTACCGGTCGAGCTGAGTCACCGACGCGAGGGCGAGTCGCAGCGTGTCCACGACGATCGTGTCTGGCGGCATCGCGGCGAGAATTCCATCATAGCGGCGAACGTTCAGGTCAGGGGCCGTGACCCGCACCCGTGCACCGGGCTCAGGGACAACGGTGGGCGTCGCTCTACTTGCACACCCTGAGACAACCGGCAGCGTGGCAACGAGCAGCGCGACGAGCGACGTAGCCGTGCGCCTCGGGATCACCGCCGCGAGAACGACACCTTGCGTACGCGCCCGCTGCTCCACGTGAATCCGGTCACTCGGCCACCGTCCTCGCGCGCGAACGTGAGCCAGTCCCCTCCCGACCAGAAGCCGTCACGAAACGCCGGACGGAATCGGTCGGTATCCTGGGTGCGGTGGACAAGAGCAATACCCCCGGCGATGGCCGTGTCCCGCTCCACTCGGTATTCAGTGCCGAGTTCCTCGCTCCAGTACAGGCCGGCGTAGTCGTCTGGATCGACGTTGGTTGCTGCGGGCCCGATATACGTGTACCGCTCGTCGTCAGACAGGATGGCCTCGGGGTGCCCGTCTTGCATCTCGACGGTGATGGACTCGTTGGCGGGCCAGAGGGTGTAGTGGTCGTCGCCTTCGGGGATCATCAGAAGTCCACTGGCGCCACGCCCGAAGCCCTGTGTCGCCCGCGCATTACCCTCGTGGACCCACACGTGTACCGGTATGTCGGTGAGCGGGTGGCGATAGAACCCACGCACCGCCTCGAAGGTCTCCTGCCATCTCGCCGTGTCGATCTCGGGTGCGCTTTCGCTCTCTCGTTCCTCGCGTGGCTCGAGCACGTCTTCCAGTAGGATGTCGGCGACCTGCCGCGTGTACATGCTTGGGTTGGCGCGCGCGAAGTTGCAGAAGCTCACGATGCCGAGATCCTGATCGGGGAACCGCATGTAGTTGCTGCGGTACCCGGCATCGGCGCCACCGTGGCCAATTGCGGTCTGGCCACGGTAATCCGACACCGTGATGCCGTGCGCGTACGTCAACGTGTCGCCATTGGTGAGCATGCCACGGTCGAAGAACCGGTCGTACAGTGCGTCGTCACCGATAGTGCGGTCGCGTAGGTTGCGGTCCCATTTCGCCATGTCCTCGACCGTGGTGAACAGGCTGCTCGCACCGACGATGGCGAAGTCGGGAATCGAGATCTTCCAGCCCTCCTCCGTGATGTGCCGGTATCCGTAGGCACGGTCGGGCACGATCGTCTCGTGGTCGTCGTGGAAGTGCGTGCTCATCATGCCGAGTGGCACGAAGATTCGCTCGTGGGTGAACTCGCGCAGTGTCATGCCACTCACCCGCTCCACGACGACCGCGAGCAACGTGAACCCGGAGTTGCTGTAGAGGTGTTCGGCACCCGGCTCGAAGTTGAGCGCCTTCTGACGCGAGATGACGTCGAGCGCGTTGGCCTGTGTCACGAGATCCGCTTCCCACCGCCACCCGGCCATGTGCAGCAGGTTCCACTGATCGCGGATCCCGCTGGTGTGATGCGCGAGGTGCCTGAGCGTTATGGGATGCTCGTACTGCGGGACCTCGGGCACGTAGGTACGGATGTCGTCATCCCACGAGACCTCGCCCTCGGACACGAGCAGCTCGACGGAGAATGCGGTGAACTGCTTCGAGATCGACGCAATGTGGAACACCGACCGCGGCTGAAGGGCGATGCCGTATTCCAGGTTGGCCATACCATACCCGTTGGCATACGCGACCTCACCGTGCGCAAGGATGCCAATGGTACATCCCGGCCGATCGCTGCGATTCATATCGAGGAAGACGCTGTCGATGCGGGCGATGGGAAGGTCGTGCTGAGCGGCAGTGGATACCACGCCAACAACCGACAGGGCAAGCGTGAGAAGCGTGGGTCTAGTCATCGGGACCTCGGCTGAGAGTGAGCTAAGGTAGGACTCTCAACCTGGTTCAGCTAGAAGCCCCGCTCTAGATCTTCAGTCGCACCCCAGCCACGAGTATCAACCCGCTCATCTCTTCCTGCCTGGTGCCGGTCGCATCGTCCACTGTGAAGTGCTCGAATCGGTAGCCCAACGCCACGTAGAGCGGAATCAACGACGACGTGTAGGTGAGACGTGTCTCGAGATCGCGGCCACTTCCCTTGCCGGTATCGTGCTATCCTGATGCCCCCAGACCGTGGCCACGGAAGTGTCACTCGACGTCCAGTAGACATGGCTCGGTCCCGTGCCGCTGCCCGAAAGAAGGTCGGGAGTCAGCTGCAGCGTACCGCCGAGCAGCACGACGGAATCACCCGTTACCGCAAACTCGAGCGATCCCAGGTCCTCACCAGGTGCCGTCGGCGCGTCGAGGAAGCAGCTGGCCAACACCATACAACCGATGGTGATTGCCAATGCGGCAACCGCTGCTTTCGCGTCTTTCGTGTTCCCTTGGTTCATAGGGGTCAGATGTCCTCCCGCTCGGCTTTGACCCTGACCAGTTCGAAAAAGGCAAGCCGCATGCCCGTTGCGTGCCGATTCGCGTCGGGCAGCGCCGAAGCCCTGCGTCGTACTAGCGGCGCCTGGGTCCTTGCGTCGTTACTCGTTGTCTTGGAAGGACTTACGGAACACAGTCCGGTTGCTGTGGCCGGAGCCGGGCCGCGACACCTCGAACCCACCGGAGGTGATTGGAGCTAAGTCGGTTCAGTCACGACCGATGCGCGCCCAGTGGAACACGCATCTTGCGAGCGAAGGTGCAGGCTGAAGAGAGGAGAAGTGTGACAAATGTCACAAGCGACGGTGCGCGTGGTGCCACTAGAGCACCTGACGCAAGCGCTCTTCCTCTGCACGTAGCCAATCGAGGAGGTTGCGATAGTCGGGATGGCTGCGGAGGTCTCCCAGGAATGCGTCCCGCTCGAAGGCAGGAAGGCAAGGGAAACCGTTAGCCGCGGCTTGGCGAAACCACTCCACCGCTTCCTCTTGCATCCCGAGAAAACTGTACGCGACACCAACGTTGTACTCGATGTGATGGGCATGGGCAAACGAGGCTCGGCCCGCCAACGCTATCCGTATCTCGTCCTCGGCCGTGACACTATCACCGTCTGCGGCATACCAGATCGCGCGCAGACTGCTCAGTTGCGCGTTTGGGGATTCAGGATCCTCATCGCCTGCGGTGTTCACGAGGCGTAGCACCTCACCCATTCGGCCCAGGCCGATGAGTGCCTCAGCCGCGTATGGGACTGCGAACGCAGGAAGGGGCTGCAGGGCTGCGAACGCGCCTTCAAGATCTCCGCCCCATAGCATGATCAGTCCCCGCCTGAACTGCGCAGCCACACTCAGCGGATCGAGAGCTTGCGCAAGCAACGTCTCCTCCAACGCTCTGTCCAGCAGGCCCACATGGCTGTAAATCCCCGCCAGATCATCGTGAGCATCACTGAGATTGGGATTGAGTGCTATCGCCCGCTTGAGATCTCTCGCCGACTCTTCGTGGCGGAATCCGAACAGAGCCGACCACAGAACATCACCTCGCGCTGCATACGCCTCGGCCAGCCCCGAATCCAGAACGAGTGCGCGCTCAGATGCCGCAAACGCTCTCCGGGTCCATTCCTCCGATCCCTCGAACGTGGCACTCTGTTCCTCGTACACGCGAGAAAGGGCCGCGTGTGCGAGCGCGAAGTCGGGGTCGAGTCCAACGGCCAACTCGAGGTAGCCCATCGCCGAGTCCTGGCTCTCGAACGTAAGGTGACGGGAATGGGCTAGGCCGCGCAGATAGGCGTCGTACGCTTCTTGATTGTCGGTCGGCCGTGCAGACATCGCCTCCTTTTCGACTCCGAGAACCGTCACCTCGAGTGCGCTCGCCACCTGCTCGGCGATGTCCGACTGCACCCGAAACAGCTCAGTTATGTTCTCATCGAACGTGCGCGCCCACACACTCGCGTCATCCGACACATCAACCAATTGCGGGATGATGCGCACGCGGCTCGTCGGATCGCCGGGTCGCTCTCGCTGCACGGTGCCATCGAGGATGTAGCCGACGCTAAGCTCGTCGCCTATCTGCTCGGGCGTCTTCGTGCTGTTCTTGTACTGCGCGGCACTCGCGCGTGAGATCACTTGAAGACCAGACATGTTGGCAATGCGTGCTCTGATCGCCTCGGTCATCCCATCGGCGAAGTACTCATCCTCTTGTGCGCCGAGGTTCTCGAATGGAAGCACGACAAGGCGCGGTAGTCCCTCGGGCTGTGAGCCCCATGGCAATGCAACGAGCGCAACGACAGCCACCACTGCAACCACCCCAATCGAGACGAGGGCCGATACGATTGTCTTGTTGCCTCCGCGGGTGGGAGCAGGATGGCTCAGCTGCTCAGCGCTCAGCGCCTCGGCTAACTGTGCTGCCGTGACGAACCGGTCAGCTGGAGACTTGGCCAACGCCTTCACCACCACCCGATCAACCGACTCTGGCACCATTTCGCGGACAACGGAAACGCGTGGTGTCACCTCACTGAGCTTCTTTGCCATCACAGCTTGTGCAGTCGGCCCGGTGTACGGCGGCTCTCCAGCAAGCATCTCGTACAGCACACAACCCAGTGAGTAGATATCGCTCCGCCCATCGAGTTGCTGCTCGCCGCTCGCTTGTTCGGGACTCATGTAGGCCGGTGTGCCAATGCTGATGCCGGTATCGGTGAGATGATCCCCGCCAGCCTCGGTGATGGCTCTGGCGATACCGAAATCCGCTACCACCGCTTCACCCGCCGAGAGCAGGATGTTCTCCGGCTTGATATCTCGATGGATCACATCGTGACTATGGGCATAGCTCAAGGCTGCTGCGACTTCCCGAGTGATCTGCAGCGCATCGTCGAGTGGGCATTGTCCCTCACGACTCATTCGGTCACGTAGGGTCTCACCTTCGACATATGGCATCACGTAGAACAGGAACCCGTCTGCTTCGCCGGAGTCGTGCAGCGGAAGGATGTGTGGGTGATTCAGGTTGGCGGTGACATCGACTTCGCGCAGGAAGCGCTCAGGTCCCAACGCGGCGGCCAATTCCGGGCGCAGCACCTTGATCGCCACGTTGCGACGGTGTTTGAGGTCCTCGGCGAGATACACCGTTGCCATGCCACCGCTGCCGATCTCCCGCTCGATGGTGTATCGGTCAGCAAGGGCTTTCCTGAGGCGGTCCAGTAGGTCGGCCATGAAATGACCTCGGCTGGGAGTGCCCTACAATAGGCCTCCAGACTTCAGACGGCTAGAGCTTCGACATCTGCTTGCGCACCCCTGGTGTGCGGCATACATCTGATCATTCCGGAAGGGTTCAGCCCTCAACCCTGGAGATCCCTATGCGTGCCCTCTGTCGGTTGCTCCTCCTTGCCGTGTTCTTTGGCTCTTCACCGGCCACCGCCCAGCTCACACCCGATTCGTACACGGCGCTCACCTGGAGGTACATCGGTCCGGAAGGGAACCGGTTCAGTGCCGCCGCGGGCATTCCTGGCGATCCCCACACGTACTACGTGGGAGCGGCCTCCGGGGGCGTCTACAAGACGACCGACGGAGGAGTCCACTGGGACGCCATCTTCGACGATCAGCCCGTTCAATCCATCGGTGCGCTGGGCGTGGCACTCAGCGACCCGAACGTCGTCTGGGCCGGAACCGGCGAGGGGAAGATCCGGAGTCACATCTCCCTGGGACAGGGAGTGTACAAGTCCACCGACGCCGGCCAGACCTGGAGGCTAATGGGGTTGGAGAACACGGGGCGCATTCCTCGGCTCGTCATCCACCCGTCAAATCCGGATGTCGTTTTCATCTGCGCGTTGGGACACGCCTACGGACCGCAAGCCGAACGTGGCGTCTTTCGCACCACCGACGGGGGCACCACCTGGGAACACGTCCTCTTCGTAGATGAAAACACCGGGTGCTCCGACATCGCGTTGGATCCGTCCAACCCGCGTGTGCTGTTTGCGGGGACGTGGCAGCTAGAGATCCACACGTGGGGTCGCACCAGCGGTGGACCAGGCGGTGGCCTCCATGTCTCGCGCGACGGCGGGAACACCTGGACTCGGCTCGAGGGGAGTGGGCTTCCTACCAAACCGGTGGGAAAGGTGGCCGTGGCAATCGCACCGTCGACCACGCAGCGCATCTACGCCATGCTCGAGACCGGTGACGGCCTTCCCTGGAACGGTGAGCCCACGGAAAGCGGGCAGGTGTGGCGCTCCGACGACGGCGGACACCGATGGACCCTGGTCACACGGAATCAGAATGCCATGGGCCGACCGCATTACTACTCCCGCGTGGTGGTGTCTCCCAATGACGAGAACGAGGCGTACTTCCTCACCGCGTCGTTCGCGGCTTCCCTCGATGGCGGGCGCACGCTCGAGAGAATGTCCGGGGCCCGGGCGCCGGGCGGTGACCACCACGACATGTGGATCGATCCCACCAACGCTGACCGGATGATCGTCGCCCACGACCAGGGCCTCTCGATCTCGATCAACCGCGGCAAGACCTGGTTCAAGCAGCGCCTCACCAACGCGCAGATGTATCACGTCACGGCGGACAACGCGATCCCCTACAACGTGCTGGGCAACAAGCAGGACGAGCCCACGTACCGAGGCCCCAGCGATAGCCGGCTCGGCGGTCGCGGTATTCCCCGGGGCATGTGGCATCACGTGGGCGGCGGAGAAAGCGGATGGGCCACGCCAGATCCGACAGATCCCAACATCGTGTGGTCCTCGGCGTCGGGGTCAGGCATGGTGGGTGGCATCGTCGTGCGCTACGAGGAAGACCGACGCCAATACCGGAGCGTAGAAGTCTGGCCGGAGCAGAGCCGAGGCCCGGCTTCCGGAGTACGCTACCGCTTCGTTTGGGATGCGCCCCTGCACATCTCACCGCACGATCACACCACCGTGTATGTGGGAAGCCAGCACGTGCACCGGACGCAGAACGACGGACAGAGCTGGGAGGCCATCAGCCCCGACCTGACGCTGAACGATCAGAGCCGCATGGGACCGTCCGGCGGTCTCACCTTCGACAACATCGGCGTGGAGTACGCCGGCGTGGTCTTCGGCATCGCTGAGTCACCCGTCGAGCCTGGACTCATTTGGGCCGGCACCAATGACGGGTTGCTGCACGTCACCCGAGACGGCGGTGACACCTGGACCAACGTGACCGAGAACATGCCGGGGCTGCCGGCGTGGGTCGCCGTTCGGAGCATCGCGCCATCACGCTACGACGCGGGGACCGCCTACGTCGCGGTCGACGGCCACCAGGTGAACGTGCGGGATCCCTACATCTACCGGACGCGGAACTACGGAGAACGCTGGGAGAAGATCACCGACGGTATTCCACCCAGCATGCTCAGCTACACCAAGGTCATCGCCGAGGACCCGGTGCGGCAGGGACTGCTGTACGTAGGAACGGAGAATGCGATCTACGTCTCCTTCGATGACGGAGATCACTGGCAACCGCTCCAGAACAACCTGCCTCACGCGCCCGTGTCGGGTATCGTGATCCAGGAGCACTTCAACGATCTGGTCGTGGGAACGTACGGTCGCGGGTTCTGGATCCTGGACGATCTCAATCCCATACAACAGCTCACAGCCGAGGTAGCGGCGTCGGCGGCACACCTGTTCGAACCCCGGGAGGTCTACCGGTTCCGTCCGATTACTCGGCCGTCGACGCCGTACGATGATCCGACCATCGGAGAGAACCCCGAGTATGGGGCGTCCATCAACTACTGGCTCGCGGCTCCGGTCGATGCCGCACCAACGATCACCATTCTCGACGAAGACGGGAGCGTGGTGCGGACAATCGAGGGATCGAACGAAGCCGGTGTGAATCGGATCCACTGGGATCTCCGTGACGAATCCAACGACGCGATCCGGCTACTCACGAAGCCACTGTACGCGCCACACATCGAGCTGGGGGATGATGGGCGGTCGGCACCCGGTGGCTCACGCATCTCCATCCTCAGACCTCCTGGCGAGTACACGGTGCGGCTGTCGGTGGATGGCGAGGAGTTTTCGCAGTCGCTCACGGTACACAAGGATCCGAACACGGCCGGAACCGAGGCCGACATCGCCGCGCAGGTGGCATTCCTCGAGGCCGTGCGGGAGGACGTGGTTGCGGCGGGCAAAGCGGTACGCCGAGTCGAGGTCATGCGTGTTCAGCTCCAGACCCTGACTCGCTTCACCGAGGACGATGAGGTGAGCGAGGCCGTCGGGGAGTTGGCGCAGAAGCTCCAGGACCTGCAGATGGAAATGGTGGACCTCCGGCTCACCGGTCAGGGCCAGGACGGTGTCCGTTTTGAGGCGAAGCTGCTTCAGAAGCTGGGGTATCTCACTCGTAACGTCACCGCAGTGGATTTTCCCCCGACGGACCAGGACATGGAGGTGCAGCGCACACTCCACGACCAACTCGGCCGGCACTTGAGTGCCGTGGAAGCCCTCGTGGCCGGGGACGTGGCCGACCTCAACGCGCTGCTTCGGTCGAAGGGAATGGAGGGTATCGGGAACTAGGGAGACCCCTCAGATCAAAGAGGTGCGCAGTCCATCGAGGAATTGGGGCAGCCCCGCGAGGCTGCCCCGGAAATGTCTCAGGATCCTGCGTGACCCAACAAAGCTGTCGCGATTCTCGCCTTTCTCACGGCGCGAACGCGTGAGTTGTGGCAACTGAAGCGTGAGTTGTAGCAGCTGAAGCGTGAGTTGTAGCAGCTGAAGCGTGAGTTGCGACGACTAAAGCGTGAGACGTGACGACTGAAGCGTGAGACGTGACGACTGAAGCGTGAGTTGTGACGACTGAAGCGTGAGTCGTGACGACTAAAGTGGTGGTGATTCTCGCGTGTACTTCAGCAAGCCACTGCAATCAGGCCAAGCACCCCCACCACCAACAGATAGTACACCGTTGGCAGCACCGTCTTGCGAAGGGTCATGCCCTCTTGTCCCAGGAGTCCCACGGTGGCCGAGGCCGCTACTACATTGTGGATTGCGATCATGTTGCCTGCGGCCGCTCCTACCGCCTGTAGCGCAACCACGAACGCACTGCTGATCGCGAGCTCGGTCGCGACGCCGTGTTGGAACAGACCGAACATGAGGTTGCTCACCGTGTTGCTACCGGCAATGAATGCGCCGAGTGCACCAATGGTTGGGGCGAAGAGGGGCCACACCTGCCCCACGTTCTCTGCTACCCACGATGCCATGGCTATTGGCATGGATGGGAGCATCGAGCCTGTAGCCATCTCGTACGAGTTCGCGCCCGAGTTGATGTAGATGCGAACCATCGGGACGGTGAACAGGAGCACGAATCCGGCCGAGAGCGCCACACGTGTCGAGTCGCGCAGGGCGCCGGCAATCTGGCGGCCACTCATGCGGTGGACCAGCCACGTCATGACGACCGCAGCCAGGAGCATTGTGGCCGGGAGATAGAGCGGCGTGGTGACACCGGATATCCCAGTGGCGAGGATGTCCGTCCAACTGAGTCTCACTGCCTGTAGCATCCGGCCAAACGGCAGCTGCGGCAGTCGCGTGAGGACCAACAGTGCTGCGAGGAGACCGTAGGGCGCCCACGCCACCGCCGCGTGGACACGGCGTCCGTCCCGAGGCTCCTCGACCCGAAGCGCGTTCACCCCAAACCAGTGGCGCGGCCACGTGTCCGGTGGAGCAAAGTCCCAGGTATCCCGTGGAATGAGGAATCCGCGGCGCGCGGCGGAGGTCACCACGATCAATCCTACGGCCGCCCCAAAGAGGCTGGGGAATTCGGGTCCGAGGAAAATGCCGGTCAGCGTGTAGGGGATGGTGAACGCCAGCCCGCCGAACAGTGTGAACGGGACGATCGACAGCCCTTCCGTCCACGAACGATTCTTGCCGAAGAACCGCGTCATCATCACGACCATGAGCGTGGGCATGAGCGTGCCCGTTATCCCATGTAGCCAGGCGGCGTGGGCCGTGATCGTGCGGATGTGCTCGTCGAACGTGACGCCCGCGGCTTGCAGATGTGCGGTGACCTCGGGGCTGGCAAGTCCCTGCTGGACACCGATGATGATTGGTGTGCCGGCGCCACCGAACGTCACCGCCGTGCTCTGAATCATCATACCGATCATCACGGCCGCAGCAGCCGGGAAACCCAGCGCGACCATCAACGGACCCGCAATGGCCGCCGGTGTGCCGAACCCGGCACTGCCTTCGATAAACGAACCGAACAGCCATGCGACAATCACGACCTGCACTCGTCGATCGTCGCTGATGCCGTGAAAGCTGCGGCGGATAGCGTCTGCGGCGCCGGAGTACTCGAGAGTCTTGAGCAGCAGGATGGCACCGAAGATGATGAGGAGGATATCGAGTGTGACAAAGAGGCCCTGAATGCTCGACGCGACAATCGTGACGGCGTCGACGCGCCACACGCTCCACGCCAGTGCCGCAGCGGCAACGTACACGAGCGGCATGGCACGCTTTGCCGGTACGCGGAAACCCACAAGCAGTACCGCCGCGAGCAGGATCGGCAGTATGGCCACCAATGCTTGGGTGGTCTGGGTCATGAGGGACCTTGGCTTGGGGACGACCTAAGGTAGGGTCGTCCTGCGAGCCTCACGGCAATGCGACCCAATAGATCGCCGTTGATTCTCGACCGGGGACCATGAAGTAGAGACGCCCGGGTGCCCCGGTGACGCGGGCGGACATGATGTCGAAGTCGGCGTCTACCGCATAGAACCCTCGTTCCCTTCCCATCGCCGACAGGCGCAACAGTCCCGTCCGTTCCTCACTCACGACGTGGAGCCAGACATCGCCGGATTCATCGACTACTAGTTGCTGGATCAGCTGGTAGTGATGGGGCACGTTCATGAACAAGGGGGGACCCAGATTGGCCTGACGCTCCTCCATGGCCGCGATTTCATCGGCCGGGAACGGCACCGCCGTTGCCTCTGACTCGAACAGCGTCTCATCAATACCATCTCGGTCGATGAACACGCGAAGCCGATCGGATGCCACCCACACCAACTGTCCGTCCGATGTGAAATCGTACAGGTAGCCGGGTGCCTGTGTGCGGTTGATGAAGAAGAACCCTCCCGGCTCCACTCCCGGGAAGAACTCTCCGAGGAAGTAGGACGCCACCTGCCGCTCCTCACTTCCGCTTGTGCTCCGGTGTGTGAGTACCAGCTCGGCCGTCACATCGACAATGCATCCTGCCGCCCAGCGGCCATCAGGGTGAAAACGAGGATGATCGCAGGTGACCGTATCGGCCAATGCACGGCGCGATCGCAGGGTGCTCGAGAGGTCAAACACCGAAAGAGCGCCGGGATCCAATGCGAGCAGGCTATCCCCGTGAGCCTTGATGGCCATCAGATGCTCGAAGCGACCCGGCTCGCTGCCCGTGCCACCAAAGGACATGAGTAGATTTCCCGTCGAGTCGAACTGACGGATCACGTAGTCGCCGTAGTCGAAAACGAAGACGTTGCCGTCGCGGTCCACGGTGAAATCACGGGCGGCCGTGAGGCCGACCTCTCCACTGATCTGGAACGCGAGGCGCGGCTGCAGCGCCCCGCTCT
>Ga0255055_10002403_pt1 | contig 13243 bp, 12 predicted proteins | sample JV7_2_27_MG_FD_188633 | JGI IMG/M metagenome (GOLD analysis project Ga0255055, IMG submission 188633) | Seawater microbial communities from Jervis Inlet, British Columbia, Canada - JV7_2_27 | ecosystem: Environmental > Aquatic > Marine > Inlet | place: Canada: British Columbia | collected...
AATTATAAAAATATATATGATAAAAATTAAATGTTTTTAACTATTTCTTGAAGAAAAATATTTGTTGCATCTTTCAACACTTGAAATTAATTTATTTATATCCAAAGGTTTAGCAAGATAATCTATTACATAAGATCCAAGATTGCCAATTTTTTGAAAATCTTTTGTACCTTTCCCCGTAATAATTGCTATTGCCACATTATCTATATAACCATTTTTTACTATTTCACATATGGTTTCCCAACCATCCATAATAGGCATCATAATATCCAATAGCAGTACACCTTTGAATCCTTTTTCAATTTCTTTTAAACATTCGATTCCATTTGAGACAGTCACAACATCATAGTTTTGTTTTTCAAAGATGGTTTTTAAAGAAAATAAAATATCAGGTTCATCATCGACTATCATGATTCTTTTATTCATCCTTACCTTTTACCTACAAACCAAAATGGACATATCATACCATGACAATGTCTATCATTAATGATATATAAAGTTAACTTGGAAAAATGTCAAAATGAAAAATTAAAAAGGGTAAAAAAATAATTTATTCTTCAAACTTTAATCTTGCATGAGATTAATAATTACTTAAATGTAATTTATTGTTACTTTTTCTATTTATTTTTAAATAATTTATTAAAGCATTTAATTATTAGGAATTTCAACTAAATAAAATGGGATGAATCGTAAAATTTATATGAGGATAAAAATGACAGAAGTAAAAAATGTTGATATTGTCAAGGAAATAGCAACAAATCTGTGTAATGCTATTGGGGGTAGAACCACCAGGAATTTTGGTATCGCTATAGTTGACATTATAACTAATACTCTAAGAAAGAGGTTTGATTTTCTTAAATATATAAAGTATAATACTGATCATAATAATGATGATTTCGCTATTGTTGATTCTAAGATAAATTCTATAGATCCTATGTTAGTTGGTCGTGCTATTGAGGCACTTATTAAAGTGATCTGTTTGGACCTAAGAGACAAAGCTGGGCTTAATTTTATCAATGATCTTGAAAAAAATATCGATGAAGCGATACGTTCTGGTTTAAATGATATTGGTGTCGATTTAGCCCTTCTTAAAATTCAACAAAATTATTTATACCGCCAACAAAAAAGGATTAAAAGTGCTCAAGGTAATAAACACCATACAACGAATCCTGAAAAAAAGAGTCTTTTAGACTATAGTTGGGTTAATGTTTCCGATTGTATTTATGATGCTAATAACAGGACTTGTTCACTAATTGATAAAGATGGTAATTTATTAGATAAGATTGATTTAGATAAGATTGTTGATCAACATCTTAGAAATTTAACAGGGAATGATTCTACTAATCATTTTGCTAATATGAGAGAGGTTAAAAAGATAGAAGGGGGATAAACAAATAGGTATGATGAAAAATTCTGACATGGTATATGGACTATTGCAAGGGCTCTTTAAAACCGCAGGTAGGCGAACTTCTGAAAGTTTTGCTATTGCTGTAATTGGTGCAATTATTAAGACACTTGAGCAAAGATATGATTTTTTAAAACATGTTATTTTAATAAATGAGATAGGAACTGAAGGAAAAATTTTTGTTGACTCTAAATTAAATTCCATTAACCCAACTTCTGTTGCTCGTGCTATTGAAACAATCGTTCAAGTTGTTTATATGGATCTTAAAGAAAAGGCAGGGCTTTATTTTGTAAAGGAATTAATTAGCAATGCTGGTGAAAATGTCACTTCAAGTTTGAGGGAGGCTGGTGTAGATTTGGAGCTTCTTCAAATACAACAACATTATTTATATAGACGACAAAGTCACGGAGTTAAAAATGGTGAAACAGATCCTAATAAAACACCTATAGACAATGCTAGTTTGTTAGGATATTCGCTTGATAATGTCTCAGAATGGCAGTTTGATTCGGGTAAAAGAGAGTGCGTAATATATGGTAAAAATGGAGAAGTATTAGATAAATTAAATTTAGATGATATAGTTAAAAAACATATAGGATATTTTTCTGGGAGTGATGAATCAGATAATGAAGATATTGTCAAGACAAAAAAAAGTATTATTGAAATAACTGATCAAGAGGTTCAACTCTTAGAATTGATGGAAAAAAGAGATATCGATATTTCAACAGCTATTTTATCACTTCATATAAGTCAAAAGCAATTACAAAAAACGATTCGTAGATTATTAGCAATTGACTTTTTACATTATGTGTCTTCTAATGAAGTAGCTTTAACTGAGAAGGGTATAGACTATTTAAAAAATAAAGCAACAATTAAAGAAGTTAAAACTATTTAATTACCACTTTTTTCAGTTTATATAAGATATTTATTCATTTTTTTCCTGGAATTCTTTTAGAAATTCTACAAGAGTCTTAACACCCTCAACTGGCATAGCATTGTAAATTGAAGCACGCATTCCGCCAACAGATCTATGACCTTTTAATCCGATTAAACCTCTTTCAACTGCTTCCTTTATACATTTTCCTTCAAGTTCAGGTGTTTTTAGATTAAAAGTTACATTCATCAATGATCTAGAATCTTTTTCTGCATGTCCTTTGTAAAAACCATCAGAGTCGTCAAATGTATCATAAAGCATTTCGGCCTTTTTTCTATTGATTTTTTCAATAGCAGGAACCCCACCTATTGATTTTAAATGCTCTAATGATAATTTACACATGTATATTGCCCAGCAAGGGCCTGTGTTGAAAAGCGAATCTTTTTCTGCATGAGTTTTCCATTTTTGCATGGTAGGTGTATTTTCAGAAATTCTATCTAGAAGGTCTTCTCTAACAATTACTAATGTTACTCCAGCAGGACCAATATTTTTTTGAGCACCGGCATAAATAACACCAAAGTTTTTCACGTCAACGACTTGGTCCATTATATGTGAGGACATATCAGTTGCTAATGGTACTTCACTTGAAACCTTTGGCCAATCATGAAACTCTGTACCATAAATTGTATTATTACCAGTTATATGAGCAAATGCAGCACCATCACTGAATTCAATGTTTTTAGGAATATAAGAAAAGTTTTCATCTTCTGAACTGGCAACAACATCGACTTCTCCATAGAATTTTCCTTCCTTAATTGCTTTTTTAGACCAAACACCAGTATTCACATACTCAAATGGTTTATCTCTTAGCTTAAGGTTCAAAGGTACCAAGTAAAATTGTGTTGAAGCACCCCCTTGTAACCACAATATCTTATAATCCTCAGGGATTTTCATAAGAGTCCTTACCAGATTTGAAGCTTCCGAGTGAACTGCGGCATATTCTTTTGATCTATGAGATATTTCCATCAAAGACATACCTGCTCCTTGAAAATCTATAAGTTCTTTTTGAGCTTTTTTTAATGCTGGTAACGGTAAAGTAGCTGGACCAGCATAGAAATTGAATACTCTTTTTGTCATAATATTTACCCCCTTTTGGTGAAACTGTGTATATGCAAAAGAGATTTAAATAATTCGTATAACGAGTTTTTTTCTTAGATGATAAAACCAATTGGTAACAGTTGTACAACAAGACGTTAATAAGGAGAACAACAAAAAAGAAATACAACGAGGGATTAATTATGAAGCGACTATTGTTGCAAGCATTGAAAAACAGATTTAATATGACAAAGGAAGATGCAATTGAGCTTACAAAAACTATTGAAAAAATTTTTAATGGACAAGAAGAACTCGAAGATATGACTATTGATAAATATGCACGTTCACTATTCTATGAGCTACAACGAGAAAGATTACTAAAGCTGAGACGAGAAGAGATCAAAGAAGAAGGAAAAAATATTCGTAAGTACTATTGGTCCTTCAACAATGACATAATCAAAGAAGTAGCATTTGAAAAAACAAAGGAAGAACCTTATAAAATATACAAAAAAATTCCAAAACAAGCTTGGTTAGCCCATTCATATTGTAATTAGTTGTACATACCTGTATCTGGTGGATCTAGTAACTGTTGATACATATAAACATCTTTTACATTTCTTTGTTTAATTTTTTCCTTATTCATTATATTTTTAACTTCAGCAAAGAGTTCTTTAATCGAAATCACTGATACAAAAAAACTTAAAGATGATAAAATAAAAACAAATTGAAAAGTAAATTTTGTAAAAAGTAAATTGACATTAAAAATATTGAAAATGATCCATACTATTGATTGTATTGCAAGCATTGTCCAAAATATGAACAATACTTTTTGTGTTATTTTTCCTTTCATCTTTACCTAAGTTAATTGTGGTTTTCTAACTACTTAAATCTTTTCTTAGATTTTTCTCAAGTTTACTTAATTTTAATGTTGATTTTCCCATAATTTCATTAGATATTTTTACTAAAAGATCAAGATGCTCATTATTACAAAACAGCTTACCATTTTTACCAATAGGTGCATCAAGACGTTCGGTACTTAAAATCTCAATCACTATTCGCCTACCAAGTGATTTTAATCCCGAATTTTTAAAACCACAAGATATAGCAGTTTTCAAAATTTTTTCAGCTGCATTATATGAGCTTGCAGCAATATGAATAATAGGTGATTGGGAGAGAATCCATAACTGACCATCTTTTGCATTTTTAGTTGCTGATAATAGTTCATTTATTTCAATTGTTCGATGCCATTTTCCTAAAGATTTCGCTTCTTTTTTATTTCCAATAGTTGGAATTTCTAGTATAACAATTCTTCCAAAACAGCTGCTGGTTGTATAGTATTTATCAGAATTATTAATGATATCTAGAATCGGTAGAATACCTGAATCAACCTGATTTGCACTAATTGCTTTGGTAAGTTTTTCAAGAGCACTTTTCTTACCATCTAAAAAATCTTTTTCTTTACTCATGTTTCACTTTTTAATTTCTTTATGAATTTTAATATTCCGTTTTTCAAGTTCCTTAAAAAAAGAAGAACAAGGAACAATTTCTTCGCAACAAAAAACACCTTTATCCTTTATTTCCTCTCTTTCAATCATTTGAGCAATAATAGATGTTGGATATGCTGTAGTCCGCATCATTGAAGTAATATTATTAATATTATCATAATAATCAATAATTGTATATTGTACTTCAATGTCTCTACTGTCTTTTATACCTTGAGAGCTAACTCTTGAGAGTACAACATCTTTTTCATTTAATGGAAGATTCCCAAGTAAATATGCGATTAATTTTTCTCTCGGTTTGATATCAAAAAGAGGTTTAAACTTTTCACAATGACCTAAGTACCGTATAGTTTTATAATCAAGATTTTTTATTTTATCTTTATATGTATAAGGTAACGTGGAGCATCCACCTGATGTCAAAAAAGCTTCTAGTTTCCCAAAGGGTTTTGGAAAAATAATTTCTTCAAGTTCAGTCATTGATTTCTTTTGGATTATTTTTCCATTCTCAAGAACAATTGCGTCCTCGATATATTCATTTATAAGTCCATTTGGAGAAAATACTATCTGATAATTTAGTGGAGGTTTTGGATTAATTGGCAATCCTCCAACCCTGATTTTCACATTATTAACAATATCCATGGTTTCTACCAAATCACGGGTAATTACTGATGTCATTCCTGGAGCAAGACCACAATCAGGAATTATTGTTACATCCTTTTGTTTAGCTTCTGAAAAAAGATTTCTTTGTTTTCCAACAATATCATTATTACCTCCAAGGTCTAATAGATGGGTTTGAGTTTCAATTGCAATCTTTGTCAAAGTATGATTGAAAATGTAAGGAACTGCAGATATCATAATATCATTTTTTTTAAAATATTCCCTTACATCTTTTATTTTTTCTATGTTTAACATATTGAAGTCAATGTCAGGATAATCTAAAAATTTCTTTGCAGTATCAAGAGTTTCTCTATCTTTATCAGTTATTGTGATATTTTTAAAATTTGAATATTTACATAAGTCGTATGCAATTGCTTTACCCATCATTCCAGCGCCAAGAACAATTATATTCATAGTACCATTGTCCAATAAGTTATCTTGTGGAATGCAGGATATCTTTAAAAATAGTTTCTCTGAATGTCCCAGGTAATTATTATAATAGATTAATATATTCAGGGCATCACGTAAGGGAGGTCATTTATGACTGAAAAATTGTGGGATAATAAGATCGAAGCAATGCCTCAAAATGAATTGAAAGAACTGCAGTTAAAAAGATTAAAAAATATGATCGACTACGTTTATAAAAATAATAGGTTTTATCGCGAAAGACTTAAAGAGGCAAATGTAGAGTCTGATAATATCAAGTCTTTAAAGGATATTGAAAAAATCCCATTTTTAACGAAAATGGATCTTAGGCAATTCTATCCTTTTGGTCTTGTTTGTACTGAAGTAGATGATATTATTGAGGTTCATGCTTCATCAGGAACTACTGGTAAACCAGTTGTTGGACCATATACAAAAAACGATGTCGAACTATGGGGAGAAGTTATGGCTCGATCTTTATGGGCAAACGGACTAAGAAAAAATGACATAATGCAAAATGCATATGGTTATGGACTTTTCACAGGTGCTCATGGTTTTGAAAAAGGTGCGCAAAAAATTGGTGCTCTTGTAATTACCATAAGTTCAGGTAATACAAAAAGACAAATAACAGTAATGAAGGATTTTGGTACAACAGCACTTGTATGTACTCCATCATACTCAATGTATATGGCTGAGACTGCAGAGTTTATGGGTTTAGATCCATTAAAGGATTTCAAATTAAGGATCGGTTGTTTTGGTGCAGAGTCTTGGAGCGAAGAGATGAGGACCAATGTTGAAAAACGATGGGGAATAGTTGCCCATGAACATTATGGTCTTACTGAAATTATTGGACCAGGAATTGTCTCTGAATGTAAGTGTAAGAAATTACATATTAATGCTGATCATTTTTACCCGGAAGTAATTAATCCAGATACAGGAGAGACATTACCGCCAGGTAAAGAAGGTGAACTTGTTTTTACTACCCTAACAAAAGAAGCTTTTCCTGCGATAAGGTTTAGAACAAGAGATTTAGCCATCCTTTATGATGAAAAGTGTGAATGTGGTAGAACTCTTCCAATACAATCGCGAATCAAAGGTAGAAGCGATGATATGATGAAAGTCAAAGGTGTAATTGTATTTCCGTCACAAATTGAAGCAGCGTTAATGCAGTTTGAGGATCTAAGTGATAATTATCAAATTATTAAAAGAAAAAAAGGTGATATTACATCTCTTTCAGTTGAAGTAGAACCAATAGAAAAAAGATGGAAAGAAGGAAAAATCGATGACCTGGAAAAGGATGTAGAGGAAGAAATTTTCAGTATTTTGAATTTACATGTTCCTGTAAAAATTGTTGAGCCTAAAACAATTCCAAGAAGCATTGGTAAAGCAGTGCGAGTTATTGAGCGTTAAATCTGGAGTTAATAATAAATGATAGATATATTAAAAAATATATTGCCATATATATCTGGATTTTATACTCTACCCTGGATACTGATTGGTTTTACCGCTACAATATTAATTGCAAAAGTTATCGGTAGGGAAAAAATCGATAATATTATGAAAAAAATTGGTTTGATTTTACTTTATTTTTTTATCCCACTTTTAATATTCAGAGTATTTTTAGATCTTTTTGAAGAAAGTCAAATAATTTTTGTAATAATTGTATTTGCAGTGATATTTCTCATGTATATTCTTGCATACATTTATGGTAAATATGTCATTAAAAAACAAGATTTAAAGGGAGAAAAAAAGAGTTTATTTTTAAAAACAATGTTAACAAATCAGGGGAGAAGTTCTGCGTTTATCGGTATGATGATGATGGAATATTGGCCAGTGGCTGCTGGAATTATGATAGCGCTCGTTGGTATTGTTCTTTTTGCGGTCATACCTTACATCCTTTCTCATATGCATAAAAAGGAGGTAAAAAGTAAGGAAAATAAAACTGTAAAAGCCTTACCATGGCATCTTAGATTATATCCATGGTATCTTATTAGTTTTGTAGTTGTAGCAATTATAATCAATATCACAACTGGTGTAACAATTAAAGGATCTGGTGATTTAGGGGTAATTATTATTTTTATTACAGCTCTCACAATACCTGCCGCATTATATTATGTAGGTGCATGTATTCATCCAAGTGACTTAAAAAAATCAGAGCTTAAAAAACTAATAGGTTTTGATAAAAACCTTAAAAAAAGCGAACATTGGCCATGGGTTAGAAAAATTTTCATATTAACAGTAATTATTACACCAGTTGTTATAATGTTAATATTTTTTCCATTGCTAGTTTTTAAATTGATTCCAAATGCTTGGTTTGCAGTAATTATTATTAATTCATTTTTGCCAATTACAAGCACAAATATGTTTTTACTTCCATATGGAATAGATAAAAAATCAACAGCTCATTCTATTACATGGACGACTATTGTATGTGTTCCAATTGTTGTTTTATTGATTATTGTATTTGGTATATACTTAATTTAAATCATTTTTTATTATAATCATAACTCTTATAAATTAACGAGTGTTAACCTTTTTATATAGAGTGGAGGTAAAAATAAGATGAAATATAATTTGTTTAGAAGGGAATTAGTGCTAGGAGTAGTAATTCTATTTTTAATAGCTGGCTTTGGAGCAAGTAATGTACCAGGTGATAGCAAGACGATAGAAAATGAACAAATTAAAGAAATAATTGAAATTCAGAAAGACCATAGTTTAGAAGTTACAGAGTTTACAAGCGAAGAACATTTGCAAATACAAATTAGTGACACTAATGCCCATATAAGCGCCTATAAACGTGGAGGACAGATTAAGCGTCTCTATGGCGAGGCTTTTTCTCAAGGTGAAAGTCCAGAAGATAGCGCTGAAAAATTTCTTCATTCAAATGCTCATATATTTGGCATTGAATCATCAGATCTAGGTGATCAATATCTACAACCTATTATGTATCTTCCTGAAACTGATGAATACAAGTTTACAGGTGTCAATTATGTTCAATATAAAGATGGAATCCGTGTCTTCCAATCACGACTAATATTACTTGTGAAAAATGAGGAGGGCTATCCACTAGTACATGCCTCAGTTAATCTTCGTAATCTTGAGGGATTTATTCCAGATAAAGCTAATCTAAATCCTGAGGGGGGAATTAATAATGCATTGACATTGTATCCTAATTTAGTTCAATTTTCACAACAAGAATTAGTAATCTGGGCAGGAATTGATGATATGATTGTCCAACCTACATTAGCATATAGTTTCGTAGGTGATAATGGATATCAAAATGGAGATAGTTCTCCTGAAAAATATTTATTTGTTGCTGATGCAAAAACTGGAGAAATCTTACACATCGAAAATCTCATAATCTATGTTGATGTGACCGGAAACGTCCAAGGTAATGCAACACAAGGTAAAGCTGCAGAAATCTGCGAAGATGAGCTAGCAGAGTATTTAATGTGGGCTCGTGTAAATATTGGAACAGAAGTTGCTTTTGCAGATGAAAATGGAGATTTTACAATTCCTAATTCAGGCTCTACTCCAGTGACTGTTGAATCACGACTCTGGGGTGAATGGTTCAGGGTTTACAATCAAGCAGGAAGTGACACAGTACTGTCTTTAACAGTGACACCACCGGGTCCTGCTAATTTCATGCATAACGATCTTAACAACGATGAGTACAAACGAGCTGAAGTTAATGGTTATTATCAATCAAATATTGTTCGCGATTTCACGATTAAATATAATCCAAGCTATCCAGGATTAGATGAAAATGCATTCCCGGTAAACGTTAACATCAACGATAATTGTAATGCTTACTATGATTATGAATCAATAAACTTTTTCAGAGCAGGAGGTGGATGTCCAAACACTGCTTTTTCAACCATTATTCATCATGAATATGGTCATCATCTAGTAGCAATGGCTGGTAGCGGACAAGGTCAATATGGTGAAGGTATGGGTGATGTAATGGGCGTATTAATAACAGATGATCCTGGACTTGCATATGGTTTCTTTAGTGACTGCGATACACCTCTAAGAAATGCTAGTAATAATATACAATACCCATGTAACGATGAAATTCATTATTGTGGACAATTAATTTCTGGTTGTGTTTGGGAAACCCGTAATGAATTGAAAATTACTAATCCTGAAAATTACACAGACATAATAAGCAATCTTGCAGTAAATGCAATGCTATTGCATACTGGAAGTGGAATTGATCCAAGTATCACAATTGATTATCTTACACTTGATGATGACAACGACAACATCTATGATGGAACACCCCATTATGAAGAAATTGCCACTGGTTTTGGAGAGCATAATATGGACGCTCCTCCTTTGTCTTTACTTGGTTTTGAATTCCCTAATGGACTTCCTGAAATAATCTCACCAGTAGGGGAAACAACAGTTCGAGTAATAGTGTATAACATTACAGCAGAACCAGAACCTAATACTGGAATATTACATTTTGATGACGGTTCTGGATGGCTTGAATATCCAATGACAGAAATTGAGCCAAACGTTTATGATGCAGTTTTCCCTGGAGGTGATTGTCAAAATCAAGGTTCCTATTACTTTTCCGCTGAAACAACGGAAGGAGATACCCAAGTTTGGCCTACGGATGCACCAGACGAATATTTCAACGTAGTTTTTGCCTACGATATGGTTATTATTATGGAAGATGATTTTGAAACAGATCAAGGTTGGACTATTGAAGATGATCCTTATCTTACCAGTGGTACATGGGATAGAGGTATACCTGTTGGTGGTGGCGAGCGAGGTGATCCACCAACTGATTATGATGGATCAGGGCAATGTTATCTAACAGAAAATATATATGGTAATTCTGATGTTGATGATGGTATAACCTGGTTGATTTCTCCTACAATTGATCTAAGTGGTTTTGATAATGCAAGAGTCGACTATGCATTGTGGTACACCAATAATTATGGAGATGATCCAAACAATGATTACTTCAAGGTCTATGTCTCAGATGATAACGGGGCAAACTGGATTCTAGCTGACACAATTGGACCAGTGACCACTTCTGGATGGAAAGAAAAAAGCTTCATGGCTGGAGATTTTATTACACTAAATGATCAAGTCAAAGTTCGTTTCGAGGCTTCTGATTTACAAGGCGGATCTGTCGTAGAAGCAGGTATTGATGCGTTTAGTGTAACAGTTTTTGATTGTCAACCAACTGAGGGACCAGACCTAGACTGTGATGGAGATCTTACCTGGAATAATGTAAAAGTAGGTGAAACAGTAACAACAACAATTATTGTGGAAAACATTGGTGAACTAGGTTCATTGCTTGATTGGGAGGTAATTAAAAATCCAACATGGGGCGTCTGGACGTTTACACCATCTAGTGGAGAAGATTTAACACCTGAGGACGGACCTATAACTGTTCAAGTGGAAGTTGTTGCACCAAATGAACCAAATCAAGAGTTTGATGGAGAAGTAAAAATAGTAAATAGTGAAAATGGCTTTGACTTTGAAATTTTACCTGTCACCCTTCAAACACCAAGATCTAAAGTTATCAATACGCTATTTCAACAACTATTCCAGCAAATACCAAATGCATTCCCAATATTAAGACAACTACTTGGACTATAAATTAGTCCACCTCTTTATTTTTCCTTTACTAAAAAAATTAATTATATTTCACTAGAAAAATGATCATATCCTTTTTCAGTAATCGGTATTTCCTTACCTTTGTAGGATAATTTTATTTCTTTATTTTTGGTAATTTCTCCAACTAAAAATCCATCGACTTTGTCAAGTTCATCCTTTGAAACTGTAAATACCAATTCAAAATCTTCTCCGCCATATAGGGCATAATCATATTCATCTTCTTTTAACTTCTTTGCAAAATCTCTCACTTGATCAGATATTGGAATTTTATCCTTATACAAAATTGCCCCACAGTTACTTTCATCACAAATATGTTTTATTTCAGATGCAAGTCCATCGGAGATATCCTCCATTGAGTTAACATAAGGTGCAATTTTCAAAGCTCTGTCCAAATTAGCTTTTGGTTCAAGATACCCTTTTTTCACTTGTTCAAATCCTTTAAAATTATTTTGAAATAATCTGAGTCCTGCTCTACCATTTCCAAGAGGACCTGATACAAATATAAAATCGCCTGGTTTTGCACCATTCCTCAAACACAAATTCTTTTTATCAACTTCTCCAGTAAGAGCAATCGAAATAACAATTTGTTGACAGTGGGTCATATTCCCACCAATTATTTCAATATTGTATTTGTCACAAACGTTCCACATGCCTTCGTAAAGTTCTTCAACAAATTCAACATCAAGATCTTTTGGAAGAGCAAGTGAAACTAATACATACCTTGGAACAGCTCCCATTGCTGCAATATCAGAAACATTGATTTCTATTGATTTCACTCCAATTTGTTTAGGTGTAAACCACTCCGTTCGAAAATGATCTCCTTCAACCAAACAATCTGTTGTCAATACCTGTAATCCTTTTGTTTTAACAACAGCAGCATCATCCCCTATTCCAACTATTACGTTCTTATCCCTTGGTTTTTTTGTAATTCTATCTATAAGACCAAATTCACCAATATCTTTAATCTTCATGTATCGCACTCTTGCTTGTTTTTACAGAACAGAACCTTCCACACATCGAGCAAACTTCCTCATCAGCATCAGTACATCTCTCACGAATCTCTTTTGCAAGATTTGGATTAATCGAAAGTTCAAGCATTCTGCGCCAGTCAAGGTTTGATCTTGCCTCACTCATTTCATTATCCCAATTTATAGCACCATCCAAACCTCTAGCAATATCAGCTGCATGAGCAGCAATTCTAGAAGCAATGACTCCTTCACAGACTTCTTCAACATTAGGAAGGCCAAGGTGCTCAGAGGGAGTAACGTAACACAGAAAATCAGCTCCATAGTAAGCTGCTAAACAACCACCAATAGCACTTGTGATATGGTCATAGCCAGGAGCAATATCTGTGACGAGAGGCCCAAGAACATAAAAGGGTGCACCGTGACAGATTTCTTTTTCCAATCTGATATTTTTTTCAATTTCATGTAAAGGAATATGACCTGGACCTTCAATCATGACCTGAACGTTTTCCCCCCATGCTATCTTTGTAAGATCACCTAATACCTCCAACTCGGTAAGTTGGGCTTTGTCAGTTGCATCCTTTAAACAACCTGGACGCAATCCATCTCCTAAACTAAGAGTAACATCATATTTTTTTACCATATCTAAGATTTTATCAAAATTTTCGAAAAGTGGATTTTCTCTATT
>Ga0255055_10002404_pt1 | contig 13239 bp, 8 predicted proteins | sample JV7_2_27_MG_FD_188633 | JGI IMG/M metagenome (GOLD analysis project Ga0255055, IMG submission 188633) | Seawater microbial communities from Jervis Inlet, British Columbia, Canada - JV7_2_27 | ecosystem: Environmental > Aquatic > Marine > Inlet | place: Canada: British Columbia | collected...
GTAAGAGCTGGTGTGTAGTACGAGGGTTCCAGTGCGGCCAAGATGTCTCGGCCGGTCGCTCCAAACGGCAGCACGGAGCTTCCTGCAACCATCAACGTTCCATTGATGAAATCTCTTCTCGTTATTCTGGTCATCAGCATTGCGGATCATGCTACCAGTGGTACATTCGCTGGCATCGATGAGGCCGAACAAGTGACGTTCAGGAGCTACCAGCCTTCGGTCGGGGTGCCTAAACGCCGGCTGCAAACAGGAGGATTGTGATGAAGACTCACGCGCGCGTGGTGGTTATCGGCGGTGGCGTCGCTGGGTGCAGCACTCTCTATCATCTCACCAAGCTAGGCTGGTCGGATGTGGTTCTGGTGGACAAGAACGAGCTCACTTCGGGTTCGACCTGGCTGGCGGCCGGGAACGTGCCCCAATACTCCAAGTCCTACAGCGGCACCAGAATCCACGACTACCCGGTCCATCTCTACCCCACTTTGGAGAAAGAGACGGGACAGGCCACCGGTTGGCACAGCTGCGGCAGCCTCCGCATCGCCTTGGAAGAAGAGAGGATGGTCGAATACAAGCACGTCGTCGAGAAGGACAAGACTCTGGGCATCAACTCTCGTTTGGTTGCGCCCGACGAGATGCAGGAGATCTACCCCCTGATCGACACCAAGGACGTACTGGGGGGCTTGTTCCACCCCGATGACGGACACGTCGATCCGGCCAGTGTCACCCAAGCGATGGCCAAGGGCGCCACTATGAGGGGTGCCGAGATCTACCGCTTCAACCCCGTCACGGACACCACCAGAACACCCTCCGGCGAGTGGATCGTCCACACCAAGAACGGCGACATAACCTGCGAAACCATCGTCAACTGTGGCGGTCTGTGGGCGACCAAGCTGGGGACCATGGTCGGGCTCGATCTGCCCATATTGGCCATGGAGCACCAGCACATTCTGTTCGACGACGTGCCAGAGTTGGAAGACACCAGCCTCCACCTGCCGCTACTGAGGGACCCCGACACCTCGTACTACATGCGCCAGGAGATAGCCGGGTTGCTCATCGGACCCTACGAGACAGAGGCCACTCCCTGGCGCCCGGAGGGTGTGCCCGACGACTTTGCCGCATCGGCTCTGCCACCCAATCTGGATCGCATCAGCAGCATCCTCATGGCCGCCGCCGCCCGCGTTCCGACTCTGCAGACGGTCGGTGTCAAGCACGAGGTCAACGGACCGATCACCTACTCCCCCGACGGTGCCTCCATGGTCGGCCCCGTGTTCGGGGTGCCCAATTACTTCCTCAACGGCGCTCACTGCTTCGGCATCACCGAATGCGCCACCTACGGTCTCCACTGCGCCGAGTGGATCGTCGAGGGCGAGCCCAGCATCGACATGGGATTTGCCGATCCGAGACGCTTCGGGCCCTACGCCAACAAGAAATACCTCGACGAGAAGGCCCGAGAGACCTATCGGATGATGTACGCCATCGAGTATCCCAACGAGGTCCGGCCGGCTGCACGAATGGTCAAGACTTCGCCGATCTACGACCTCCTGGACCAGCAGGGTGCCAGCTTCGGCAACACCTACGGATGGGAGAGAGCCAATTGGTTTGCCGGCGAGGGCGAGAGCCGGCTCGATGTCAACTCCCACAAGCGGACCAATTGGCACGAGGCTGTAGGCCGAGAGTGCCGGGCTGTTCGGGAACGGGTGGCCATTCTCGATCTGTCGGGTTTTGCCAAGTTCGAAGTCCGCGGCCCGGGCGCCCAAGCCTTTCTGAATTACATCACCGCCAATTCACTCCCCAAGAGGATCGGCCAGATCAAAGTGAGCAGCATGCTCGACCACCGGGGCGGCTTCAAGTGTGACACGACCATCACCAAGATTGGTGATGACGAGTACTACGTGGTGAGCGCAGCAGCAGCCGAGAGCCACGACCTGGACTGGATGCAGAAGCTGATGCCCCAGGACGGCAGCGTCACGATCGACAATGTCACCTACCGCTACGGTGCTCTCGTACTGTCCGGGCCCAGGTCGAGGGACGTTCTGGCCAAGCTGACCGACGCAGATCTCTCCAATGGCGGATTCCGTTTCCTGACCATGCAAGACATCATCGTCGGCCTCTGTGAAACCAGAGCCCTGCGAATCAACTTCGTGGGCGAGCTCGGTTGGGAGATCCACTGCCCCATCGAAAACGTCAGACCCATCTATCAGGCCCTGATGGAAGCGGGCGAGGAGTTCGGCATCGCAAACTTCGGTCTGAGAGCGCTCAACTCCCTCAGGCTCGAGAAGGGCTATCTGATGCTGGGCGGCGAGATCACCAGTGAAAGAACGCCCATCGAAGCCGGCCAGGACCGCTTCGTCGACTTCGAGAAGGGCGACTTCGTTGGCCGTCAGGCTCTGCTGAACCAATTAGAGGCCGGGATTAAAGCCAGACTGGCCCTCATGGTCGTCGAGGCCGATGACGCCGACTGCATCGGCGACGAGCCCGTCTATATCGGCGATGAGATCGTCGGCCGCATCGCCTCCGGCGGCTATGGCCACTATATGGGCAAGTCTCTGGCCATGGGTTACATCGACGCCAAAGCGGCACAGCCCGGCACCAAGGTGGAGATCGCCATTCTGGGCCAACGACGGCCCGCCGAGACGGTCGAGATTCCGCTCTACGATCCCAAGAACGAGAAGCCCCGAGCTTGACCGGAATAGATCGATCGAGAGCTGAACAGGTGCCGGACGATTCTCAGGTCAATTCGGTGACTGCGCGGTGGGCCTGTTCGACTGCCGTTTCGAACATGGCGTTCGCACCTGCATCGGCGTTCGCGATCGCGATGCGTCCGAAACGCTTGCGAGCGCGGATGTGCGGATAGCGCTCGTCATCGTCATCGTCATAGACGGGGTCGAAGAGCGGGTTGTACCAGGTGTACGAGTAGCCGTGAGGCCAGCGATTGACCGTAATCCCAGCGATGTCCCGTGCCGGGTCGAATCCGCCACCGGAGAGCATGCCGCCGAGTTGGTTCCGGATGCTGCGCTCGATGGTCTCGAAGGAGGTGGCGAGCATCTCGCGGCGCCCGATCCGGCACTGTTCGCGCAGGGTCAGCCCTTCATTGGATCGATGTGGAAAGCGCTCCATGTGGACGGCGATCGGGTCTTCAGGACTCTTGGCGAAGGAATAGCCTTCCATACTGACGGGAAAGTCGAGCATCGCGTTGATGTGGTAGCTCCCCGGCGCAACTGCGGCACCGACTCCCAACTTCTTCCACGCGTTCCAGTTACGCAAGGCGACGGTCGTATAGAGCATCGGTGTCTTGACCTGTAGGGCGAGGGCTTCGCGTTGGGGAGCGGGTAGCTCGGGACAGAGATACGGAATCATCGCGTGGTCGCAGGCCAGGACACACGCGCGAGCCAGCACGCGATATGCACGGCCATCACGTACATAGGTGACACCGACTCGCTCAGCCGACTTGAGGTCTCCTTCGTGCTCCACGCCGACGACGGTGCTGTTCAGACGCAGTCGAACGGGTGAGTCCTGGCGGTCGAGCTTGGAGTAGTCGAAGCGAGCCGTCACCACGTCATCCATCGTGTTCCCGGGCGCTACTGCCGGAATCATCTGGCGCACCAGGAGACGAGCAATCGAGGCGGTGCCGTCGGGGAAATGGTGGATGTAGGGCTCGGAATCCTCGGAATCCGGAAGCCCGGCGGCATCCCACCCCGGCAGACCCGCGTAATCGAGGGCATCATAGGCTGGGGTGGCCTCGATGCCCACACCGGAGTCCGTGGTGAGATCCTGCAGGACGGCGAAGACCTCGGGCTCACTGATTCTCAGATGTTTGCTCAGAAAGTCCCGATAACTGAGGGTGTAGAGGTACTCCACCTTGTCATCGGGCGAGATCTCGGGCATCTGATCCCGATCGGTGACGAGCAGGCGTAGGAATTCGCGCTGCGCCGGTTCTGAGATCGGCATTTGTCCCACCGCATCCTCCGGTGAGAGGGGAGACGGCGCCATGGGCAGAAAGTACCCAAAAGATCCCAGGTCGAAGCGAACGAGCCGATCGACTCCCCAGTCCTCGCGATTGAAATAGATGCCGGCAGTCAGCCCGTGACGCTCGAAAAAGTCCTGGTCGTAGGCGGTGTCGAACCGCTTGATGTCGACACCGAGTTCTCGCAGGAGACCCTTGACCACATCGGGGTATCCCGATGGCGCTTCGAGGCTCTGATTGCCCCCGTAGCCGATGAGCGTTCGACCGCCGACCTGAAACTCGTTGCGTCTGGCGTGGCCTCCGAAGTCGTCGTGGTTGTCGAGAATCAAGATGTGCGCCTTGGGCTTCTGCTTCAGGAAAAAGTGCGCCGCCGCCAGGCCGCTGAAGCCTCCCCCCACAACGACGAGGTCGTAGATCTCCTCGTCGAGCCCCTGGACAGTTCCCCAATCGCGCCGGCCCGTGCGCGCGAGCTGGTGGGCGACCTCGAAGGAACCTTCGTGGCTTCCCCGGAGCCCCGTGAGTGCCGGTGGATAGCCTGCCTCTCCAGTGTGCTCCAGCGCAAGGATTCTGTTGGGTTGCGTATACAGCGCACCGGCCGCCAGCGCCCCCATCCCGTGCAGGAGATCCCTGCGGGAGATGGGGCGATCCATCCCGAGGTTGCGGTCTCTTGATTTCATCCTCTTATCGTACCGAGATTCCGAGGCTCCTGCCTTTCAAGCTGGCAGCACGGGTTGGCTCCCTTCGGTCGCCTACACTGCACCCCCGTGCCTTCCCCTCCGTGTTCGGATCCCGTTGGGGACACCATTTGGGTTTCCTGGCCGCTTTCAGCCTCTAAGTCCTTGAAAAACAGGCAGGTTACAGGGGTTCCAAAACCCTCGCCATCGAAATGGACTCCACTTGGAAACAGGACCTTCTGCAGGTGCCGGCGGCGCTGCAAATCGTACTCACTCCAGAGCCGCCTGGCGTTGTTGCCTGATCTCGAGAACCGACTCTTTCAGGGCCTAAAGATACTCAGGCTTTGGCTGGAGCTTGTCCAGGAGCTCGAGAAAGAGTGTTTCGAGCCGTTCCTTGCCGATGCTGAGCCGGGAGCAACTCGGGCAGCGATAGTAGGCATAGCGTCGGCCCGCCCTGCCTCGTGACCAGCTGCCTGTCAGGGGGTTGCTACAGGCGGCGCACCGGACAAAGCGGCGAAGAGGAAAGTCGGGGTGATTGCGGTGGCGGCGACCCTGCCGCGATTCTCGCGGCAATAAGTGAGAAGCTGCTTGAGTTCTGTTCGCTCTGCTGTCTTGGCCGACTCGCCTCGCTCGATGAAGACGCGATCGACTTTCCAGCCCTGGTCCCTGCAGAATCGGCTCTCATGCGCCGCGATCGCACTCAGGTGGCACTCAGACCAGGTGCCTGATGCAATCGATCCTTCCAGTGACCAACTCCACGAGTCGGGAGTCGTCTTCGACCTGACCCCATACGTGAAACTTGAACGTCGTGTAGCCAAGCTTCGCGTACGCATTAACCGCGTCAACATACTCGGGAAGCGAATTGTAGAAGGGAAGACTCGCGTAGGTCTCAATCGAATCCCGCTTCCCCCCGAGCAGCTTGTAAAGAGGACGACCTGCCTTGCGAGCCGCCAGGTCCCACAGCGCGATATCGATGCTCGAGCGGGACGCGTCACTCAAATCGGGTCGAGATTCCTCGAGCATCGTCCCAACCTCGACCGGGTCCAGTGACTGAAGAGCAAGCAGATCTGCGGCGACGCCTTGCAACTCCAGCAGGTGTTCTTCGCTGAACTCTCCTTCAAATTGGGAATCCACGCCGGATATACCCTCTGATCCGTCAGCGGTCGTGCTCTCCGTTCCGACGGCGTGAATCTCGACGCCAACGATTCTCGCTTCCTCCGAGAATCGGAAGAACTCCTCGTACTGCGTTTCGCTCTCACCTGAAAACGCCGTCAAGAGCTCAATCGCATTCATAGGGGCTTCGCTGGGGAAAGGGGAAGACTCAGCCTGTGTTGCCACAACGGCCGGTATAGTCTCCCAGGTGATGAATTCCAACGAGACGGGAGCCATGATCGACCCCACACATCCAGGACTGAAGAAGCACCGCATGACGACGTCTACCGTAGTCTTCATGATCTTTTGTTTGTGTGCTGCCGGGGCCTACGGGATCGAGGACATGATTTCAAATGCGGGGCCTGGACTCACGCTCGTCATGTTGATTGTGCTTCCCTTCGTCTGGAGCACGCCGATGGGGCTCGTGGCCTCGGAGCTCGGGTCCGCAATTCCTGAAGAGGGAGGATTCTACAAGTGGGTGCAACGCGCCTGCGGTGAATTCTGGGGCTTTCAGGCCGGCTGGTGGCGCACCATCTCTATCTATTTCGACAATACGATCTACGTCGTGCTTGCGGGATCATACGTCGCCAGCGTCATCGACCTGACGCCCATCGAGGAATATCTCTTCAAGGCATCGGTCGTCGTCTTTTTTACGTACATCAATATCCGAGGCATCAGGGACGTCGGGGCGGTGAGTACGGGCATCTCCATCGTTGTCATGATTGCCTTTGCGATGGTCGCCGCCTTCGGTTTCGCGAACTGGCAGAGCAATCCCTTTGACCCCTTTATTCCACTGGACCAGACACTGCTGCAAAGTATCGGGGCCGGGATCGCGCTCGGAATCTGGGTGTATTCCGGATACGAGTCCATGTCGACCATGGCAGGCGAACTCGAAGATCCCCAAGTGATTCCGAAAGCCACCCTGATTACGGTCCCATTGATCATGGCGGTGTACATCCTGCCCACGATGGGCGGACTCGCCTCACTTGGATCCTGGAGTGAATGGGCTTCGCAAGGCGGCCTGTCTTACGGCGATGTCATGGCAAACCACATTCCCGCTCTCGGGATCCTGTTCGTGTTCGTCGCGGTGATCGCACAGTTTTCCCTCTTCAATGCCTATATCGCATCCGGCTCCAGAGGGTTTTTCGCGCTCGCTGAAGATAACCTGGCACCGCGGGCGCTCGTCAAGTGCAGCAAAGAGCGCGGCGTTCCCTACGTCGCCGTCTTGTCACTGGGGGCATTCAGCCTGATCGTCTGCATGTTTCCATTCGGAGTGATTGTGGTCGTGGACGCGATACTTTTCATGTCCGCCTATATGCTGATCTTCGTCGCCGCCTGCATCTTGCGAATCAAAGAGCCAGATCTGGAAAGGCCCTTCAAAGTCCCCTTCGCAACCAAGGGATTCATCGCCATGTGCGTCCCACCGATCTGCATCGTGTTCATTGCTCTCTTTATAAACGGAACCGATTATTTTGTGGGCGGCATGCTCGCTCTGCTGAGTGGTCCGGTTGCGTATTTCATCTTCAAGAGAAAATTCGGTGGCTTGACGAAGATCGACCCTGTGCGCCATCCGGCGAATGCAAAAACCAAGCTGGGGATCGGCGATACAAAGAGAATGGCGTGGATGTTCGGAGTCCTGACGGCAGTCGGAATCATCGCCATCTTTTTCCTGCCGTGGTACGACGACCCGCAATCATACGCCGACGACTACGGCATCGAAGGATTCTTCGACATTCTCATGAGCTGCATACGCTGGATGACCGCAGCCTTTGGTGTGCTCACGGCCGCCTTGTTGATGATCGCAAGACGTGTCGAGCCGCCCGCCAACCGTGGACAATGAGATTGCAGAGTCGGGGGTAGAGCTACTGCATCACTTGCGCAAATAGCAGACCGTCCGCCAATTTGCGAATCGAGATGAGCGTACCGGATCAGCGACCGACCAGGGACTCGACCGCCAGGTGCGCCGCTTCAGGCGCACCCTCGGTCATGGCGTCCGCCGTGGCGTCGGAGTTTGCGATCGCGATTCGGCCGAAGGGCTTTCGCGCCGCAATCCAGGGCGATCGCTCCGGTGGCAGCTCATCGAGCATCCATGCGAATTGGCCCGTTTCCGGGTCGTGACCGTAGGCGTAGCCGTGCGGCCAACGATTTACAGTGATTGCTTCGATGTCACGCGCGGGGTCGAATCCCCCCGCCGACAAGATGCGCCCGAACTGATCCCTGATCTTCAGTTCGAAGGTCTCAAAGGTCGTAGTAAGCAGCTCTGCACGCGCAGCCCTCCATTGGTCGGGCGCCGACAGCCCGCGCGTCTGGGGGTCGAGCGGGGCCCGGAACAAGCGGACGACGACGGGTTCGTCAGGTTTGCTCGAATGCCGATAGCCGCCGATACTCACGGGCTCCGTGAGGTTGATGGACTCGAAATAGCTGCCCGGACAGCGCGCGCCACGGATCTTTAGCCGGGCGAATGCGGTCCAGTCGCGGATCATGACATTGGTGTAGATCAGCGGCGCCTTGACAGCGAGTGACAGGGCCTTTTTCTGTGCTGCCGGTAATTCGTCGCAGATGTACGGGATAGCGGCGTTGTAACAGGCCAATACGCAGCGCCCGCCGCGTACCAGATAGGCACGGTCGCCACGGACATACGTGACCTCCACCTCGTCGGCGCTTTTCGGGTCACCACGGTGCCTGACGTTCACGGCAGTGCTGTCGAGGCGGATTCGCACGGGCGAGTCATCGGAATCCAGCGCCGTGTAATCGAACCGGGTAGCAACAACGTCGTCCAGCGTGCTACCGGGCGCCGCGTCGGGCACCAGGGAGCGGACGAGCAGGCGCGCGATCGTCGCATTGCCGTCCGGAAACTGCCAGAACACCCACTCTTCGGTTCGCGCTGCACCAATCTCGAAGTAGTCGTTCACCCCAAGTCCTGCGGTTCCCGGCCAGCCTTCTCCTGTCGCCACCCAAGCGGAAATCGCGTCAAGTCCGATGGCCCAAGTGGCTGACCTCCAAACGAAAGACACTGCCTCCGGGCCGATCCCGGCGGTCTCCAGGAGATATTTCTCGTAGCTGGTCTTTTGGAGGAACTCGACCTTTTGCTCCGGGCTGAGGCTTTCCAGATAGTCGACGTCGGACTCGTAGAGGCGGACGAGTTCGTCCCGCGCCGTGTCCGATAAAGGCGTCTTCGCGAAGAACTCGCGCCAGGACGGCTGGCCTTCGCCGACCACGAGCCTATCCGTACCGAAGGTCTCGCGGTCGAAGAACACCGAGCGGCGCAACCCCGCGGATCTGTAGAGCTGATTGTCGTGGAACTCGGCATAACGCTCTACCTCGACGCCAAGCGCTCCCATAAGGCGGTGTCCCGCCTCTTTATAGCGATTGAAGTCCTCGATGTTCTCCGTGCCGCCGTGCGACAGCAGCATCCGGTCACCGTGCCAAAACTCGTTGCGCTTGGGGTGACCGCCGAAGTCATCGTGATTGTCGAGGATCAGAATGCGCGCAGCGGGCACCGCTTCACGAAAGAACCAGGCCGCCGCCAGGCCAGGCTGCCACTTATCGCGACGGCAACGCCGCCGACAAAGTCGCGGCGCGTGATCGGTCGGCTCATTCCAAGATCGCGGTCCGTCATATCTCTCGTTTCGCTCAACTTTCACCCGCGCACGGGGGTGGCTCCTGGACAAGCTTGGCAGAGCCCTTCGCGACTCTCAGGATCGGACGCATTCTTTGAGAACCCAGGTTTTCATTTCCTCGAAAAAATCTGCTCCGGCGTGCTCTGGTCGTTGGTGAACCCATCCGATGAGTGCCATCCCTCGGATCAGCAGGAAAGCAGGTAGCATTTCAATATCTCGCTGCGCCAATGGTCTGTACTTACGATAGCCTTCGAGCAGCACCGCACAGAGAGCTTCAAAGCCCGGGGTTGACCGGTATTCAATAAGCACTGATGCAATATCGTACATGTGCCATCCGTACGCAGAATCGTCGAAATCGATCAACGCCAGATCGTCTCCGTTGTGCACGATATTGTCGGCATCGAGATCAGCGTGAATCAAACTGAAATTGCTTGGTCTCTCGCCGTACTCATTGAGTGCGATGCGAACATCCTGTCTCCTCCGCAGCAGCAACGCTCGCTCGGATTTGGTCAGGTCCGCGTGTTCCCAGAACCTACCCCAGCGCGGCGCTTCTCCCAGCAGGCCCTCGAGATCAAGTCGACGCCTCTTAAAGCCTGGCGATTCCTTCCAACACGTTGACTGGTTGTGAATAGTAGCCACAATCTCGCCGATCCTGCGAAAGACGCGGTCTCGCTCTGCCCCTTCGGATCTCGTTTCCAGGTGGTCACTCAGAAGCGTGCCTTCAAGCCATGTTGTCATTCCCGCATAACGTTGCTCACCTGTGCCGGGGATATCGACAAGCGCAAAGTGTTGCCCCTGGCATGTCAGAAGCGAATCCTGAACGGATATGCCGACATCATTCAGCGCCTCGACCCATATCCGTTCCGAATCGAGCTCCTCGATCGAGTTGTAACCCGGCCGGTGAAGCTTGAGGACATAGTCGTTATCGCTGCCCTGAACGGAGATCCGAAAGGTCACATTCTCGGAATGCACGATGAGTTCGATCTTTTCCGCATCGACAGGAAAACTCTCCAACGCTTTCAATGCGGCAGGTGTGTAACAGGATTCGACCAGGTCCCTATCCACCCAATTCCCCCATGCACTCATCGAAGGCGCCCAGGAAGACATCGGCGTTTGCATGAGAGAACACCAGCGGTGGCCTGATCTTCAGGACGTTATGAAACTTCCCTGAATGCGAGACCAGGAACCCCTTGTCTTTCAAGCGGTCGGACAACGAGTTTGTCAATGCGGCATCGGGTTCCTTGGTGTTGCCGTCTCTGATCATTTCAATGCCGATGAAAAGGCCGCAACCGCGCACGTCTCCGATCGTACTGTGTAACTCAACGCGACTCTCGAGTTCGCGCGTCAGTCTGGCGCCGACGTCGGCCGCATTCCTGGCGAGATCGAGGCGTTCTACTTCGTCCAGCACGGCCATGCCGACCGCTGCCTGCAAGGGAGTCGACGAACAGGTATTGAAGTAGTCCTTTTCGGCGCGGAAGGCATCCACGAAGTCCTTGCTCGCCGCCGTTGCCGCGAGTGGCAGACCGTTGCCCATCGGCTTGCCCGTTACGACGATGTCCGGCCGGAATTCTGTTTTTTCGTATCCCCACCAATGGCCGGTCCTGCCATATCCTGATTGGACTTCATCGGCGATGACCAGCCCGCCTTCCTTGTGCACGAGGTCCGTGGCTTTGGACATGAAGCCGGAAGGAATATCCGGCAGGCCCTCGTTGGCAAGAATAGAGCACATGATGAGGGCCGCGAACCCTGCCCTCTCGGTCTTCAGGCTCTCGATGGCCGTGGCGACCCGTGCGAGATACGCCTGGCACAGTTCTTCCTCGCTCAGTCCTTCCTCCAGGGGCCTGTAGCGTTCGGGAAAGGGGAAGCCGCGGATCTCACCCGTCTGGTTCATTGCGCAACCAACGTTGGTGAGCGAATCGACAAGTTCGCTGTTGCCATGATAGGTGGCGTCCGTACAAATGAGGCCGCGGTTTCCTGTGACGATGCGAGCCATTTCAATGGCGACTTCGATGGCCTCGGTGCCACTGCAGCTGAATACCACACTTTCGATACCATCATGATTGAGCCCGGCGAGCCGTTCGGCGAAAGCCACGATACCTTCATGAAGATATCGACTGTGAACGTTGACAGTGGCCTGTTGCTCTGCCATGGCCTGCACAACCGCAGGATTGGCGTGTCCGACGCAAGGCACGTTGTTGTACATGTCGACATAGCGCCGCCCGCCCCTGTCGTACAAATAGACGCCGTCGCCTCGAACGATCTCAAGCGGCGTGTCATAAAACAGTTCCGCGCCGGAACCCAGAGCATGATCCCGACGGCGCTGTAGCGAGCCTTTTGCCATAATCGCCTCTCCTCGCACATTGAGAAAAACGTTAGACTCAGAAACACCAGCAGAACGTTTTAATGCATGTGTTGCGTCAACCGGTTTCAAAAGCGCGACGCAATGAGACTGGCGATTAACTCATTGTCCGAGTCTGCCCGCTAGGGCTTGACGGCGGCTCGCACCGCCCGAATGTGGTCGGGCGTCGTAGCGCAGCAGCCGCCGATTATCTGCGCACCCATCTCCTTCCAGCCGACCGCGACATCGGCGTAGCGCTCGGGGGTGTAGTCGCCCTGCCCAAGCGTGAAGAAGGACTCGTCGGCGGAGCTGCCGAACTTCGGGTTTTCGTTGTATTCAAGGTGTGCGTAGGCCCCGACGGGTCCGCTGTATGCGTCGCGTAGCCTGGGAAGGCTGCCGGTGATGTCCTGCGGATAGCTGCACATGAGACAGATCGCCGCCACCGGGTGGCCTTCGAGGGCCGAAACAAGGGCGTCGAAGGAAGAACCGTCGTACATGGTGCCGCGCTCGGAAACCTTACAGACGCCGAGAATGACCGGCAGGCCGGACTCGGCGCACGCGTCGACCGCCGTCACGCAGTCGCTGATGGGGTTGTCCATAACCGAGTCTCCCGCCATGTACTCGGCGAGCATGAAGTCCACTCCCGCTGCGGCAAGCACGCGACCCTGCTCGACGAACTGCTCGTAGAGATTGCATTTGTGCTCAGGGGGCGCAATTCCGCCCGCCACGTAGGCGTCCGGGTTGATCGCATCGCGTGCCTGGCAGGCCACCTCGCCGCCGCGGCGCGTGTACTCTTCCCACTGGTCCTGCCTGCCGATCACCTCCATCATCTTTCGCGACGTATAGAAGTTGTTGCTGATGATTATCTCGGCGCCAGCATTCAGGTAGTCCTCGTGGATCGCTCGCACCACGTCCGGAGCGTCCAGGTTGGCTGCTGCTGACCAGACACCGAGCTTTCCCTCGACGGATCCTTTGTCGACATCGACGCCACGCCGCTGGAGTTCGGATCCCGTCGCTCCGTCCATGACGAGAACCTCGCCAGTCTGCAGTCGATCGATGAAGTTGAGCCGGGACATGCTTCCTCCTTGGATTGCTCGTACGGAAGTTCTCTCAGTCTTCCCACTCTGGTCGCCTTCGATCAAAGCGTCCGCTTTGGGTCATTTCCAGCCGTTCAACCCAAGTGTAACCGAATGTCCGGTTTGGGCGTCCTGGCCGAGAAGTACCGCGTCGATCCGAAACGAATCAGCCTCGTCGGCCACAGCATGGGGGCCGGGCGTATGACTTGCATCGATGTCTCATTTGGGAGACACGCTGGCCTGCGGGGGGAACCTGGCACCTGTATCATGCGACTCAGGAGGACCACCATGCCTGCCAAGCGCACACGACGGCAGTTCATCACAACCGGCGCATCAGCTGCAGTGGGTTTCTCTCTGTTCCCCACATTGAGGATCGAGGCGGAGTCCAGATTTGATCTGGTGATCCGCAACGGGACCA
>Ga0255055_10002405_pt1 | contig 13239 bp, 10 predicted proteins | sample JV7_2_27_MG_FD_188633 | JGI IMG/M metagenome (GOLD analysis project Ga0255055, IMG submission 188633) | Seawater microbial communities from Jervis Inlet, British Columbia, Canada - JV7_2_27 | ecosystem: Environmental > Aquatic > Marine > Inlet | place: Canada: British Columbia | collected...
ATGTGCGGAGCCTGCGATGTATCGTGTAAATACGCCATGGACATGGAAGTGATAGAACCGATATACGAGACGAGGATAAAGGCGGTAGGAGAAGGGCATACCAATCCGGCCTTAGATAAGGTAATCGGTAGTCTCCGGAAACAGGGCACGATGGTACCGGGGGCAAAGAGCAAACGGGGAGAATGGGCCAGGGAACTCAAGATAAAAGACTATACCAGAGAAAAGGTAGACGTCATCTATCACGTCGGCTGCCTGACCAGCTATAACAAAGATATGTGGAAGATAGCCCGGACCACTGTAAAGCTTCTACAAAAGGCTGGTATCAATGTTGGTATCGGTGGTGCTAACGAGCCATGCTGCGGTGGTCGCGCCTACCAGATGGGTTATAAAGATGACTTTCTGAACCAAGCCAAAAAGAACATGGCAATGATCAATAAGTCCGGTGCCAGGACACTGGTAACCTCCTGTGCTGACGGTTATCAGGCCTTCAAGGTGCTATATGACAAGTATGGACTCAGGGGAGACCTTGAGGTGCTGCATATTACCGAATACCTCGACCGACTCATTAAGGAAGGAAAGCTCAAGCCGAAGAAGAAAGTGGATATGACGGTTACTTATCATGACCCCTGTTATCTGGGCAGGCTGGGAGAGCCCTGGATACACTGGGAAGGTAAGCAGGTACCCGGACATATACGTGTCTTCGAGCCATACAAGGAGTTCCGCCGCGGGACCTACGGAATTTATGAACAACCGCGAGATGTTATCAAGAGTGTACCGGGCGTAAAGTTGGTGGAGATGGTGAGGATAAAGGAATATGCCTGGTGCTGTGGAGCCGGCGGTGGTGTCAATGAGTCCAATCCTGAGTTTTCCTTATGGACGGCTAACGAGAGGATAAAGGAAGCCGAGGCTACGGGTGCCGAGGCAATCGTTACTGCCTGTCCCTGGTGTGAGCAGAATTTTGTTAAGGCTATCAAGGACAGTGGCAGTAAGCTCAAGGTATATGATGTTGTTGAGCTGGTGGAAAAGTCAGTCTAAAAAAGGTTAGTGAATACGCGAAGAGACGCGGCAAGAAAGAACTCAAGCTACGTCTCTTTTTACATATAATTTAGGATGTAGCCCCGGCGCGCTCTTCCGGGGACATCTCCGCCAGTTTCTCAACCTGCTTTACATCGAGTCCGAGCCCCTCGGCAACACGCTGTCCGTATTCAGTGTCCGCTTTGTAGAAGATAGCGCTCTGGCGCAACTGGATTCGTTTCTGGGCGTTGCACAGATGCGTGGTGATATTCCCGATGAGGTGGTCGCGGTCCATATCGTTCATTACCCTACGGTAAAGCTCGCCCGCCTGGAAGAAATCGTCGTTGGGGTGATTATAGGGCTGGCGCGCGGCTTCTCCACTCACCTCGAATGTAGGTTCGGCAATATCAACCTGCGGTTCCGGTCCGTGGAAGCTGTTGGGGTAGTAATTGGGTCCGTCGCTACCGTTCTCGGAAACGTTCATAGCGCCGTCACGCTGATAGTAGTTAACGATGTTCTTGGGTCGGTTGACAGGTATCATCGAATAATTAATTCCTAACCGGTGGATATGCGTATCGTGGTAAGAGAATAAACGACCCTGCAGTAGTTTGTCCGGTGATGCCGCAATACCGGGTACGAAATTCGCCGGTGAGAAAGCCGCCTGCTCGACCTCAGCGAAATAGTTCTGGGGATTCTTATTTAATACCAACCGCCCGATGGTTATCGGCGGGTAATCAGCATGGAACCAGACTTTGGTGATATCGAAGGGATTGAAGCGGTATTTAGCGGCGTCTTCGGCGGGCATTATCTGCGTCTCCAGTCGCCACGACGGGTAGTCGCCTTTCTCGATAGCGTCATGGAGGTCGCGAGTGGCGTGGTCGGGGTCATTTCCTTTCATCTCGGTGGCTTCATCGCGGGTAAGATTTTGTATTCCTTGCTCCGCTTTAAAATGGTACTGCACCCAGTAATACTCTCCTTTTTCGTTGTACCATTTAAAAGTATGGCTGCTGTAGCCGTTCATGTGCCGGAATGTCCTGGGTGTGCCGCGGTCGGAGAACAGTATGGTGACCTGGTGAATTGACTCGGGCGTCAGTGAAAGGAAGTCCCAGAACATGTCGGCATTTTTCAGGTTGGTTCCGGGATGGCGTTTCTGGGTATGAATGAAATCGGGGAATTTCAGGGGGTCGCGGATGAAGAAGACAGGAGTGTTATTTCCCGTCATGTCATAATTGCCTTCTTCGGTGTAGAACTTGAGGGCGAAGCCTCGGGGGTCGCGTTCAGCATCGGCTGATCCCTTCTCACCCCCGACCGTGGAAAAACGGGCAAAGACGTCAGTACGCTTGCCGATTTCCGAAAGGAATTTTGCCCGGGTATATTTAGTTACATCCGCCGTTACCTCGAAATAACCGTGGGCCCCGGCGCCCTTGGCATGGACGACCCGTTCCGGAATACGCTCCCGGTCAAAATGCCCCAGTTTTTCCAGTAAATGGGTGTCCTGCATAAGTATCGGGCCGTCGGTACCCGCTGTTTTACTGTTCTGGTCATCATCAACCGGGGCGCCGAGTCCGGTGGTATACTCTTTCTTGTCTTTTGCCATAGATAACCTCCTTCAGGAAAATTTCAGGGGATATGGTATATAAAGGATACCGACAGCGGTAATATATTTATAGTCGGTACCCCGGTAATCATCCTGCTCCAACCTCCCGTTACGCAAATACTCGTGACGTGATTACATTGTGATTATACTCCGTTATTATTCATTTTTGTCAAACATATCTGCCGGACGAAACTGCACTTAAGAGACTAACCAACGAATATCTCAACTTTAGAAGGAGACACCATCTGGTTGAGGTCGTTGGTAAAGGTTGCCCAGTCGAAACCGGTCTTCTTCCGGTACTGATAATGCAGACTTACTCTGTCTTCTATTACCGACATAGTTTCCATCCTGAGCCCACCGAGCCGGTCCTTAAGAAATGACGATAGTTTCTTCTCAAGTTCCGGATAAGAAGGCTGGTCAACCGAAATCATAAGATTACCGCGTCCGAATAAATTAAACCGGTTGCGGATAAGCCAGTGAATACCCAGGGCAATAAATACGGTGCCGAATAAAATACCGGTAACCAGATAGTTATCTGTAGCGGCACCGATAGATGAAGCAATGAGTAATAGAAGAAAACCTATTTCCGCGGGGTCTTTCACCGGGGTGCGGAAACGGACGAATGATAACGCACCCAGAAGTCCCAGGGAAAGCGGTATGGAAACCTGGATACCGAGGAATAAGGCCGTGATGGCCGGACCTCCGATGATGAATGTGCGATGTACTCCGGCCCCGATGTGCCTGGAGCCGTAAAACAACTGGTACATCAGGTAGACTACGATAGACGCCGCCAGAGAGAAGATAATCGCCACCAATGCCTCCCAGAGTCCCACCGGGGACTCCAGGGTGTTAATGAGTTCCCATAGTTCGTCAAACATAAAAAGTCCTCCTTCAAGTCTATAGGTCTAATATTTTCCCCGAGGGTGAAAAACGCGCTACGCTACCCGGATCTGAGAGAAATGCCTCGATGCAGTATCCGTATTTGGAGAATCGACTCCAGTCAGTATCAAGGAATTTCATACGCCGCAGTGTTACCGGTAGCTCTAGGGTCGGTCCCTTGACTTCAATAACGGCGCCCGGGAGGCTTATCCTGCTTTCGTGACGTCGCAGTTCCGGGGCTATCATCGAAGCGGAGATATCATAATCGAAAGAAACGCGTATGCCCGTCTGGATTTCCTGGAACCTGTAACGCTGATAAGATATGACGATAACGGGTCTCAGCGGCGTCTCCGTGAAATGGCCGAATTTGGCCAGGGTATTGTTCAGCGTTGTTTTATCTACTATACCTCTACCCAGGCGGTCGGGAAGAAGGTCCTCAGAAGGAACGGTAAACTTCTCTCTCTGTTTACTGCTGGCAAAACCCTCCCTGGATTTAAGCTCCAGGTATACGGGTATCGTTCCTCCGTTCCCGGAGACCGTGCCGTACCAGCGAATACGCACCTTGTTCTTTCTAAACTCACCGGAAGCCGACCGCATGTATTCATCGAGGTCAGCCGAATCAAAATACAGACTGTTGACTCTATCTTTAGGGTAATCTCTGTCGGGTCGGCAAATTTGCCTGATGAAGGCGAGGGCAAACCCGATATTCTTGGGTAGTATGGAGAATTTCCGTTCGAATCTGCTGACAGGTTTATTATCAGTGATAGCTTTACTCATTTATTCAGTATGTGTCCCTTCTTATAATATTGGGAATTTCAAATTACATGTTAAATATGTCAATTAAAAACGTGTCTCCCTTATTACCCAGGTTGACTCCTGAGCCACTGGGCAACTCACCATTCAGCTGCTTTACAACCGATTCATAACGTGCCTTGATGAATGGAATCAGGCCAAGAGCATTAGGTCCAAAGCCCGGTTGGCGTGGTGGCTGTGGCGCCATCAGCGGTCCGAAGAGATTTTGCAGAAAAAGGGAATAAGTCTTTTCACTCAGGCCTTTTTGTAATTTCCCCAAATCTTCTTCAGTGAATTCTCTAGACAACAATTCGTATAAGTTATTAGCACCGAAATTTTGTCTTAAAAAGGTGGACTCATCTCTTGAGAGAATGAAAGGCATTGGGGGTGAACTCCCCCCGGCCATCCAACCTAAAAATATATCAGGCGGTCTGAGATCCTCGGTAAAACATCGCTCCCAGTCTTCATAAGAATGGAACATTTCAATATCAGCTTTAGCGTAAGGTCGTACCATCTCAACAAGTTGCTCGATACGTGGCACGACTCTATCAAGGTCGAAGGGGCCGTCAATTAATTCCTGTATATAGTCGTGATATTTCTCCAGGTAAGGCGGGTGAGACAACAGGCGATGAACAAGTGGGAATCTGGCCATGAGGCTGCCGGTGGGTTCATCGATGTAGTAGTTGACAAGACCTTCTTTCTCTATCCCCATATTGAAAGTCCCGAAAGCCATGTTTGCATCCCAGGGGATTATGGAGAATTTACCATCCACCTCGTAGAGATAATGATTGTGACCGATGCCGATATAGTTATCCAGGTGAACAATAACAGCGGAAGTAGCGATAAATTTGAGTGCTTCTTCTACGTCCAGCACTTTCTCGATTTCCGCCGGGAAGTTTTCCTGAGATGTATCATTGAGGACATCGAGAAGGCCGAACAATCCAGTGTAGTTAGGGTTGTTCTCGTTGGTTTTAAGCCTCATGGCTTCGATGTAGTTACGTGGTATTCGACCCGGGGGAAGACCGCGAGCCAGGTTTCCTTCCAGGGGGGGAATCGGGGTGTAGAGGGAGACCATTTCTTCCTGCCCGAGTGCTTTGATAAGGTCGATTAAAGGAGCTCCGCCGATATTGGTATACAGGGCAGGATCATGTCCGGGAGGTGGTTCTGGTAAATATGGTGAAGAGAATTCTTTATCGGCATCATCCTCAGTCCAATTGAGCCGCGCTCCTACCAGTTCCGGTTTATATAGATAACCGGAAGCATCATCGAAATGGCGGGCGATAAAAGCCCGGTCCACCATTTCTACCATTGTGTACACGCCCAGGTGAGTATCGTTTACCCAGACATCGACGAGGGACGCGCGGGGAGTAGGAATCCCCATTTCGGCGAATATCTCGTAACCAACCACTTCACGTACGAGGGTAGGATCGCTCCATCCGTTGTTCAGGAAAACTTTCTTAACGCCGTAGAAGTTGCGGGCCCGGTTAAAAATATTGAAATCCACCGCCAGCGGGATGCGGGGACTGCCCCAGCCGACAGCCTGCCCCAGTGATGAGTTACCTTTGGGCCTGACGCCGACATTGTTAATCAACTTGTCGTCGAACCAGAAATCAGCGGGAACATACTGCTCCTCGAAGGCGTTGGCCAGGCAGAATGACCAGTCTTCTTCATCCATCACTATGCGGATTGTAGCGATACGGTCTTGTAAAAAGGGGAACGAGTTATCTTGTGTTTTCTCCGATGATAAACCACCGCAGCCGGTAATCCCGCTTGCCAGTACCATTAGGGTAAATATTATTAGCAGAAATGACCTGTTTTTTTTAGGCATGACGCAGCCAAACGAGTATTCGTTTTTTATCCACCCATAGGAATTGAAGGGACATCCTGTATTTTAACTAATAATACTACCAGATTCTTAAGGAATTGTTAATAAGTATCGAGGCCGTACATCAAGCAAAGGTGAGGTCATTATATGTTAAGGTGCACCTCTCCCGGGCATACCGCCACCGACGCTAATGCTATCTCCTGTTATATACGAGGATTGATCTGAAGCTAGAAACAGGGCGGCTGACGCTATGTCATCCGTAGTGCCTTCTCTGCCCAAAGGTATACCTTTTGCCATCTCACCCATGAATTTATCAAGGTCCGGAATACCGGGAGGAGCAAAATCGGCGGTCATATCGGTCCGAATCATGCCCGGCAGAATAGTGTTGACACACACGTTGTATTTAGCCATTTCCAGGGCAAAGCAGTTCGATAGGTGCAGGGCGCCGGCTTTAGCGGCGCCGTAATGAATTGAAAATGGGGCCGGGACGATTCCTGCTAATGACGCTATGTTGATAATTTTCCCGTAGTTGTTCGCCTTCATATGCGGAGCGATTGCCTGCAGGCACAGGAAAATCCCTTTCATATTAACGGCTATGACCTGGTCGTATTCTTCCTCAGAAATGTCATTAATAAGTTTGGGTGGCTTTCCGATACCCGCACAGTTTACCATGATATCAACTTTGTTGAATTTTCCGATGGCTTTATCTACCATCGCTTTCACCTGACTGCTGTCGGTAACATCGCAGCGTACGTAAATGGCCTCTTTCCCTTTTTGAGAGACCTCTTTAACGGTTTGTTCAGCTTCTTTGTCAAGAAGATCGGCGATGACCGAAGAACATCCTTCTTCAGCGAATCGGAGGGCAATGGCCTTTCCCATTCCCCTGGAACCTCCGGTAATTATGGCTACCCGGTCTTTAAGCAACATCTAGTCCTCCTTGTGTATTATGCATAGTATGCGAATTATCCCGATTTTGGATTATAAGGTGGTATTTCCCCGGTGTGATTTTCCGGGTGTTATCTCTGGCATACTATAAATCACGCTTGGAGTTTTGTCAATTTACCATTGCGATTACTTGATATCAAACGGAGAATTGACATCCGAACCGATGGAAAGCTATCATGAAGGCGGAAATACGAGTGCTATTCCACCCTGTAGCAATTTTCATTTCTCAGGCATATAGCAACCGGGGAGTTTTTGTAAATTTACGGGATTGCAGGGTGGGTTGTATCTCAGTATAGCGTGATATGAGTTCTGAGAATATCCCATCATTGAATAATAGCAGTTTCTGGCATGCTCTGTTTTCTGCCGACTCGATAGCTGTGATTGGCGCTAAGGATATCCCCGGTTCCTGGGGGCTGGACGCCATGAGAGCGGCTGTTGCTTCGGCTGAAGCAAAAGAGGGAAGGCGTGTCTATGCCGTCAATCCTAATCTCCCGGAGGTTTTAGGGATTAAGTCGTATGATACCGTCCTGGATATACCCGACCCGGTTGAGCTGGCGATAATCGTGGTACCCGCCGCGATAGTTCCCCGGATCTTTCAACAATGTGCCGAGAAAAAAGTCAAAGCCGCTGTAATTGTTTCCGCGGGATTTGCCGAGGCTGATGAGGAAGGCGCCAGCCTGGAAGCCGAAACGGTAGCCATTGCTAGGAAAGCGGGCATTCGTTTTATCGGCCCCAATTGTATTGGTCATGCCGATATGCACTCGCGTGTCGCCAGCGCCGCCATTGCCGGTATGATTCCCCCGGGCCCTCTGGGGTTGTTAAGTCAAAGCGGGACTCTTGGCGCCAGTATCATGCAGACTGCCGCCGGGCGGGGTATCGGACTAAGTAAAATGGTCAGTACCGGCAACGAAGCCGATTTGCATCTTGAAGATTACCTGGAATATATGGCACAGGATGATAACACCAAAATAATGGCTGTATATATCGAGGGGCTTAGAGAAGGCAGGCGTTTTTATAATCTGGCTAAAGAGATAACGACCCAAAAGCCGATTGTCGTCATGAAGTCGGGCACTACCGGAGAATCGGCCAAAGCAGCCAGATCACACACCGGGGCGTTAGCCGGCTCCGATGAGGTTTATACGGCTGCCTTCAAGCAGTCCGGGGTAATCAGGGCTGAAGACGAGGGAGAACTCTGTGACATGGTGCAGGCCCTGTTAAACCTGCCTTTGCCCCGGGGTAATAGGGTGGCCATACTTACGATGGGCGGCGGATTCGGCGTTGTTGCCGCCGAGGTATGTGAGAAAGAGGGATTAAGCGTAACTTCCCTGGAATCGGAAACTCTTAAGAAGTTGGACGCAATTCTACCCCCGCGATGGTCCCATGGCAATCCTGTCGACCTGGTAGGCATCCGGCCGATGCCGGGTGATAGAACCGTTGTATCCTGCCTGAGTCTGCTCTTAGCCGACAGGAATGTAGATTGTATTATATCCCTCTTGCCGCCGATGGCGACGGTACACGGCCCGATTGGGGATATCAAGCCTGAGCAGCTCCGTGCCCTGCGGGAAGAAAATGAAAAGAACCTCAGAATACTGGATAAGGATATAAAGAAACACAACAAACCCATGGTGTATATTAACAGGTTGTCACTCACCCTACCCCAGGAGAGAAATGGGGAAAATTATTCTCCAAAGATAAAATTAACGCAATACTCACATCCGCGGCGCGCCGCCAGGGTAATGCGCTCTCTGGCGTGGTATCGCAAATATCTTGAGGATTATAAGAAATCCAGTATTCCCGGCAGCATCCACGAAGAAAACGAACCGTCATCAGAGATATCAAGACCAGATTCCAGGACACTACTGAACGAAGTCGAAGCAAAAGAGCTTCTCAAACAGGCCGGGATACCGGTTATCGATACCCGTCAGGCCAGAACGAAGAAGGAAGCCGTTTCGTTAAGTAAAGAAATTGGATTCCCGGTCGTGATGAAAATAATCTCGCCGGATATCGTGCATAAAAGTGATATCGGTGGGGTAGTATTGGGACTGGCAAACGCCGCCCAGGTCGGTCGGGCTTACCGCGAAATGATGTCATCCGTAAAGCAAATGCAATCTAAAGCCAGAATCGAGGGAGTATCTGTACAAAAAATGTCAGCCCCTGGCGTGGAAATGATTATCGGTATGAACAAAGACCCGCAGTTCGGACCGGTAATCATGTTTGGACTCGGTGGCATACTGGTAGAAGTGCTGAAGGATATTTCTTTCCGACTTGTTCCTGTTTCGTCGCTGGATGCCGCCGAAATGGTTAAGGAAATCAGGGGATATGTACTTCTACAGGGCTACCGCGGGCAGGAGCCCGTTGATATTTCTCGGCTTGAAGCAATTATTAAAAACATTTCCGAATTCATCGAGGCCAATCCTCAAATAGGGGAACTTGACATAAATCCGCTGATGGCTACGGGTGATAGCATAGTGGCTCTCGATGCCAGGATAGTAATTAACGCTACCGATTAGCTCTACGCCTTATCCCCTCCCTAAATACGGCTGGTCCTTGGGCAACTGGACAAGCTCTAAAATGTTAACGTGGGGTGGTTGACAAGCCATAAAAACGGCGGTAGCGGCGACTTCTTCTGAAGACATCGATGCTATACTCTTATCTTTTTTAAAATGTTCCGGCATGTCATCACGAATCACTACGCCGGGATGGAGAATTCCACAGGTGATATTATGGTCGCGACCTTCCAGGGCGATGGTATGGGTCAGACCGACCAGTCCGAACTTGGCGCTATTGTAAGATACGGTTTCAGGTCGTACACGGGATGCCGAAACACTGCCGATTATTATTATTCTCCCGCCCCCCTGCGCCTTCATAATCCTGAAGGCAGCTCTACTACATAGAAACGCTGCGCGTAAGTTAGTGGTGATAACATCATCCCAACTTTCCGTGGGAAACTTATCAAACGGCGCGGAAGCGAAGATACCGGCATTATTTACCAGGATATCGAGTCGGCCGTGATGCTCCATAGTCTTTTTAAACAGGTTTTCTATCTCTTCTTCGCTTCGTACATCGGTGGGTATAACCAGCGCTTCAGAGCCGGATTCTCTGATTTGTTCTGCCGTATTGTTTAATGTCTCAGGAGTGCGTGCGGCCACAACTAACCTGGCACCTTCTTGCGCCAGGGCGATAGCGATAGCCTTGCCGATGGTGCGGCTGGCGCCGGTGACCAGCGCCACTTTGTCATCGAGTTTTCCCATGTATGACCTCCTTAGTAGAGTTGATTATTGGTGAATCATAATGTTATCTGTTTCACGTCGGAAGCGGTGGCCGGAAGGCGCTTCGCTGTTCCAGTTGGTTATGGAGATAATTCTCAGGTTTCAGTATTTCCTTCTTCCTTCTTGTCGCTGCCTTTGAATTCAGAGTAGAATTTCAAACTGGAGCTGATGATATCAGCGACAGCAATCCCTGATTTCCCCGGTTCTTCTTTCTTCTGCAGTTCCTGCTCAAGCTCATCCAGTTTGGCTATGATGGCGTCCAGTTTCTCCTGTGCTTTCTTGGCATCTCGAGCAAGTTTAGTAGTTATCAGACCGAGAGACAATAATCCAACACCCCCGAGTCCCAGAGCTATCTTAAGTTGTATATCTGAACTCAGGAACGCCGAAATAAAAACCCCGATTCCTGCCAGAACGATAACGGCTACTGCTACAGGGTAAAGCTTGATACTGCTGGATTTAATGATATTCATTGTTGTCCTCATTGTGATTAATTAAAAATGGCTACCTTGTCTTTTAATAACGTTAAGACCTCCCCGGACATGACGGGATTGCAGGCTGGCTAAAGCTGATTATTGCATTCTGACATAGTTTAGTCCCTGTGCGTTAGCTTGTCAAAAAGTGCTATAATCGTTTAGCTTTTCATTTTTATCATTTCAGGAGGTTATTTATGAAAGTACTGGTATTGGGAGGCAGCGGACTTTTCGGGAGGAAAACGGCAGCAGCCCTGCTTAAAGACTCCGATATTGCTACCGTGGTATCTATGGACTTGATGCCCCCCCCGGAGTGGTTTATGAAGACTATCTCAGAAAATACTGATAAGTTTCATTATGTGCGTGGGGACGTGTCACAGATAGAGGATATTCTGAACGTGATGAAACTCCATTCCATCGACAGGGTAATCAACTGGGCCTTCATCATGATTGGCGGCGGAGCAATAGTCGACCCGCGCTTGGCCACAAAAGTGAACGTGCTCGGCATGAGTAACTCATTCGAAGCTGCTAAAATTATGGGAGCGAATCGTGTCATCTATGCCAGCTCGGAGACGGTGTACGGACCTCAGGCTATGTACGGCGACCGGGAAGTGACCGAGGATGACCAGACGAATCCGACACATTCTTACGCTGTGTGTAAAAAATACGCGGAGATAATGGCTGCGGACTATTCACAGCAGTTTGGCATGAACTTCACCGGCCTGCGACCGACTATCGGTTACGGACACGGCGGGCGTTCACCGGCTCAGTTCTGGTCGGATCTGCCGTCGAACTGCGCCGTCGGCAAGCCGTTCTCTATGGAAGCGGATGGTAAAGGGCTTATGTCGCTGGTCTCGGCGGATGACCTCGCCGAATTTACCCGACTGCTTATAAAAGCTCCGTCTTCACCTCACCCCGTTTATAACATCGGAGGCCCCGCCACCAGCGCCCTGGACGTGGCCGAAGTGGTGAAGAAATATATACCGGATGCGGATATAACTTTCGGTGACCGCTCGATGATGGACCCGGAGGGCAAAACGGGATTACCGTGGAAGGTAAGTATGAAGCGGGCAATAGATGATTTCGGGTTTTCCTGCATGCCGCTGGAAAAAGCGGTACTGATACATATCAACGACGCCCGCCTGGAAGCGGGGCTGGAACCGATTAAGGGATAGTAAAAATAAGATATAAAGTAAGGGCTGCCGTTCATCCGGCAGCCCTCTTTCATTAATCCGACTTTTTGGTAATCGTTACTTTTTCTTATGCGATCCTGAGTACATGCCCTGCGGTCCCGCGGAAAACACCAGAGTCGGTTTTTTGATATCATGGAATTCCCAGGGGCAGTGTTTCAGTCCCGCGGGAATGCAGACCAGGGTGCTTTTGGTAGTGGGGTGGTACTCGTCTCCAAGGACTATACTCATCTCGCCTCCGAGGTCGTGCGGATTAGTGGGGTCGACCCCCGCCATCGCGATGAGTTCCGGCCACTCATGAGTATGTTCCGGCGCCGGCGCCCCGCCCGTGCCTTCCCATATCCAGACGAAGTCCACGTAAAACGAGCCCTTGACCATATCATCCTCGATGTGCAGGATGCGGGCGCTTTTCACGGTAGACTGGCGACGCGGCGCTTCTTTAAAGTCACCGCCTACAGAGAATCTCTCCTTGGTGTGGTCCATAATAGTATATTTCTTTTCCCGCGTAGGACTGGTCACCTGAGCGGCACCGGTGCGGGTATATTTACCGGTCATGGCGATCGTGATGAAAAACACGGGGCGGTTGATTTTACTGAATAATATCGGGCCGTGCACCACGCCCGCCGGGACGAATATCAAGCCGCTGCGGGTAAGCGTTTCCTTGTTGCCGTCCAGCCATATGGTGATTTCTCCGTCCAGGTCATGGGGGTCGTCGGGGGAGCCGCCGATAAAGCCGATTACGTGAGAGAAATCGTGGGTATGGGACTCACCGACCGCTTCTGGGGCGACACCACTCCAGAGCCAGGTACAGTCCACCGAGAAAAACCCGTCTCTAATCCCTTCATCAACGGTCATCAGGTGCGTCGCTCTAATGCCTGGAATTAGTTCTCCACCATCGCCGGACGTCTTCCCCTGTAGCTCCGGGGGGAAGGGACCGGGTTTTTGAACGAGACAGTCAGCATACTTTATTTCAGCCATTTTCTCTAGTACATCCTTATTTGAGCATTTGCCTTACAGCCGCAACTGTGGCGGTTTGATCGTACCCGTATTTGGTACGCTGCTCTTCACCGCTGCCAAAGCCTGCGTATACCTGGGGAATGCCGAGACGTTTGAAGTTTTTCGGATGAATGCCGTCGTCCGCGAATACGTCGGCTATTGTGCTGGCCAATCCGCCGGCCATAAGATGGTCCTCAAGGACTACTATGTTGTCAGTCTCCTTGACTGCTTTCAAGAGCAGGTCTTTGTCCAGGGGTTTGAT